>Ga0154020_10003934_pt1 | contig 17766 bp, 6 predicted proteins | sample Klosneuvirus_201_FD_109709 | JGI IMG/M metagenome (GOLD analysis project Ga0154020, IMG submission 109709) | Active sludge microbial communities from wastewater, Klosterneuburg, Austria - Klosneuvirus_20160825_MG | ecosystem: Engineered > WWTP > Aerobic digester > Activated sludge | place...
ATTCCCTCAAGAAATGTTTCCAGTTCAAGATCTTTTGTCATATATCCATCAAGGTTAAATTCATGAAACATTTTGATGTATTTTATGTCATCAAATAAAGAAAGTATAATGATTTTAATAGATTGATTCTTATTTCTAAGAAGATTAACGAGATCAAACCCTGTTCTGTTGTCGTTTACCAAATGAATATCTAATAATGCCAAATCGTAATAATTGTGAATTATTTTTTGTTTTGCCGAATCAAAATCAGCAACAACATCAAATCTTGAGAATATATTTTGGGTAAGGACCATTTTTGTAATGGCATTACGATATATACTATTGTCTTCTAAGAATAAAACGGAATCAAAAATGGCAGTTTGCATAGTTAGTTTTTTGTTTTAGGTCCAAAAATATAAAATAGCAGCTTAAATCCAAGTTTAATTTTTTATTTTTATGGATGGAATTTTACGAAATTTTAAGTTTCAAGGATGGTTTTTCTGGTAATTGCACCTAAAAAAAGTACATCTTTAGGTGTATAAAAGTACATCTTAGGGTGTATTTGTTGATTTTAGTTGCCCAAATATTTGCAAATACCACATTAGGCAGTATATGTTCGTAGAAACGTTAAATCAATTCTATGAAAATTATCACGCAATTTATTTTAGCACTTTTACTGCTTGCCATCAATGAGTTAAGCGCTCAAATCACGCTCCAGTTCAACACAATAAACGAGTATGCATTCAATTCGCGGGAGGCATTAAATTTTACAGCGATTAATTCTGGTGCTAAATCATTTGAGATTGAGTTTCGCGGTAAAATCAGCCTGGGGGATGGTCAAACGGTAGTGGAATTTAAGACAAATCCGCTTATGATCAATCCCGGTGCGAATATGGTAAGTCCTATGTCTATTAGTTTTAGAGAACTGCTTTATTACAACAACGATATAGCCGAGATTGAAAGTAAGACCGGCACTTATCCTTCAGGCAATTATACCATTTGCATCTGGTCTGCATGCATCGTTGCGGATTGTAACGGAGCTGGTCAAACGGCGGGCAGTCTTGAAGCCCCGGTTTGCACTAAGGTGCATGTTGAAAATCCAACGCCGCTATTATTGGCATTTCCCGAAAATGAGGCAGAAATAGAAGAAACCAGACCACTATACACCTGGATACCGCCGGCGCCGGTGGCAGGTTCTGCGTCATTGAATTATACAATGACATTGGTTGAAGTATTGGAAGGACAGAGCAAGGCAGATGCCCTGAGTTTAAACCGATCTTTGATAGATATGCAAGACATTGGCAATCCTATGCTAATGCATCCTTCGGATCTGCCGGCTCTGGAAGCAGGGAGAACTTATGCATGGCAGGTGGAAGCCTATGTTGGTAAGACATCTATAGCAAAAAGCGAGCAATGGAAGTTTAAGGTAAAAAAAGAGGAAAAAGCAATATTCCGTTATTTTGATTTAAATAATTTAACATCAGATATTCCAAAAGTAAAGCTTGGAGATAAGTTGTTTTTCACCATTCAGAATCAATTAAGTATAACCCAGCCTCAATTTTTACTCAAGGAATTGAATGGCAATAGTATAATATTTAATTTAGAAAGAGTAGTTAAAGACTCTTTAGATGTTAAACAAGATGTTTATACAAGTGAATTGTCAAGTAGTGGTATTTCTAAGTATTTATTAACGCTTAATTCCATTCAGTTTGTTGTAAATAAAATATATGAACTATCAATCCAGTATAACAACCAAAAAACAATTTTTAGATTTGAAATTATTGAGTAAAATTCTAACGGTATATTCACTGATTGTCCTATTGTCTTCTTGCGGAGGCAGTTCTAAAATAGGCTATGTAGATATCAATAAGCTATACGAATCATTTGAATATAAAAAAGAATTGGCTAAAGAATTTGATAAAATCAAAATGGCAAGACAAAGAATTTGTGACAGTTTAGAGTACGAATTGAATGCTATTGCAACGGAACTAGAGAAGAAAAACTTATTAAATGCGGATACAGAAAATGAGTTTAGTGTTAAAAGAAAAAACTTTTACCAAATAAGCAAACAATTTGAAGAAGATAATGGTGTTTTAGCCACATCTTATGATGCTAAAATAATTAAGCAATTAAATGCCTACATAAAAGAATATGGGAAAAAGAGTAACTACCAGTTGTTGTTAGGTGCAGATATGAAAGGTTCTGTTTTGTATGGTGATGCTAAAATAGATGAAACAGATAAACTTATTATTTATGTTAACGAGAGATACAAAGGAGAACAAGTGAAATAATATGAAATTAGTGCAAAGAAAAGTTTTCGCAACTGCTGTATTTATTCTTTTTTGTTTTGCGTGCAATAATAAGAATACGCAACAATTTGACAATAAAGAAATTGTGAAATCCAACACAAGCGTATCAGAAAATCTTAAAAAGGATTTTAAAGAGTCTAATTTTAAAAGCATTGAAGATGTTTCATATAAATTATATCATTTATCAGAGAATAGTTTAAAGGAAATTTTTAAAGAGAATACCAATGAGTATGCCAATTTTACTTGTTTCTATTTTGATATAGAGTTGGCAAATGAAAGTGATATAGTGGATTATCCAAGTCCTAATTACTTGAATTTGAATGATAAGATACAATATTTGTCTTTTATGATAAAAGATCGCTTGCAACTGGAGGCAAATGGCAATAATTATAACTGTGTTAACTCTACTTATGAAAGAACTTTTGGAAAATCTAAAAGTGCCAGATTTTTCTTGGTTTTCAATAAAATCAATGAAGAGAATATAACATTTCAATACAATGATGATTATTTCAACAATGGAGCAATCCGCCTAAAATTAGCTATATAAGCCTATAAAAAATTCAATTATGAGAATGTTTTCTATAATAAATAAACAAAAACGAAGGGTTTCAGCCACTTTGATAGTGGTTTTCGGTTTTCAGATTTTGGCGCCGCTCAATACATTTGCCTTAACAGGTGGGCCAAGCCAACCAGAGGTGCAAAGTTTTCAGCCTATTGGTGTAAGTGATATGGTGGATCCATTTAGTGGTGATTTTTCTTACAACCTACCTTTGCTGGATATTGATGGTTACCCCATTAATATGGTGTATAATTCTGGTATAAGCACCGATGCAGAGGCCAGTTGGGTGGGCTTGGGTTGGAATATTAATCCAGGGGTAATTAATAGAAACATGCGTGGTTTGCCTGATGATTTCAATGGTGATGTAGTCGAAAAAGAATTGAATATGAGGTCTAATAGAACCATCGGTATTACTGGTAAATTTGGCAGCGAGTTTCTTGGGTTAGAAAAAACGGATAATGATTTGAGTTTAAATTTAGGTTTAGGTATAACTTATAATAATTATAATGGCATTGGCATGGAATGGTCTGCAAATGCTTCTTTCTCATCTGGCGAAAAAGCAAAAGGAAAAAACACTGCCAGTTTGGGGCTTACCTCATCTTCAGAGAATGGACTAACTATAAGCCCTAATATATCATTTCAATCAAAAGTTGATGAAAACAATGGGAGAGATAAATTTTTAGGATTAGGTGTAGGAACTTCGTTTAACAGCAGAGCCGGGCTTGGAGAATTAAGCGTTACGGCTAAGTCAACTAATTCAGCGCAAGAAAGTGGAAAATCTATTGGAAAATCTTATGATGGGGGATTTAGTAGCTTTAATGATAAGGCAGCGGGAGATGTCTTATCCGGTGGACTTGGCTCTAGCATTTCTTTTGGAATTAATAATTATTCGCCTACCGGAGAAAATCCAATGGCAAATTACTCGGTTAATTTTTCTTACAAAATAGGAAGTACCGCCTATGGAAAAGACTTTACTGCGAACTTTAGTGGGTATTTTTCTGTTCAAAAATTAAAAGAAACAAAAATATCAAATCCCGCTTATGGCTATTTGAATATGCAAAATGCGCCATTGGAAGGCTCAACAAACAACAGTTTATTGGATTTTAACAGAGAAAAAGATGGTGCCTTTAATGTAAACACATCAAACTTGCCATTGTCTAATTATACTTATGATATATTGAGTGTGAGCGGCCATGGTATTGGCGGTTCATTCAGGCCTTTTAGAAATGAAATAGGGGCAGTTGCCGACCCATTACATAGAAATACAAGTGCTGGGGGTTCATTAGGTGGCGAAGCTGCTGGCGGGAGTTTGTTAAAGTTAGGATTGGATTTGCATGTAAATTATACCAACTCGCAAAGCAACATATGGGATGATCAAAACCTGGCTAAATCAAATTTAAAATTTAGAAAGGGAATTAGCAATGCTGAAGGGGCTTACGAGCCTGTTTTTTACAAACAGACAGGGGAGCTATCGGTGGACGATGAAAGTGAATTCTCTGATAAGTTCTTAAAAGATAAAGCCATTAGTATTTCATTGGAAAAGGCAGGAAGAAATGTCTATACTAAAAATGAGTTTTTGGATAAAGCCGGTAACAGCTATGCTATAAGCTCTGAAATGTACAGAAAGAAGCGCGTAAAACGGGGTCAAGCAATGTCTTATTTAACCAGAGATGAGTTGTCAAAATATGCATTGGTAGATTATTCCGACAAAATGTATAATGCCAAAGGTCATCATATAGCAGAAGTATCGGTAGTAAGAACCGATGGTGCAAGGTACTATTATGGTATTCCGGCTTATAATTATTTTCAGGAACAAACCTCCTTTGCTATGGGTTCCGGAGGCAATGATGATGATGTCTTTTTTGCTTATTCGCCTAAGGACCAGAAGAATGATGAGAAAGGTCAAATCAGGTATTACACAAACGACAATTCAGTTAAAAATATAAGAGGCACAAACCATTACTATAATTCAGAAAAAACACCTGCTTATGCGCACTCGTATTTACTAACCGCTATTGTATCGCCTGAATATACAGATATTGATAATGTAAGAGGACCAAGTAAAGGTGATTTGGGTAATTACACACTATTTGAGTATAAAAAATTGCCAAAACCATACAAATGGAGAGTGCCTTTTGATAATATGCAAGCCAATTATAATGAGGGTATGAAATCAGATAATACAGACGATCAAGGAAATTACCAATATGGTGAAAAAGAGATTTGGTATTTGGAGAAAATTGTAACTAAGAATACCATCGCTATTTTTACTACAGAAGCAAGACAAGATGGTTATGGCGTAAATAGTAGAGATGGTGGTTTTGGAAAAGAAGCCATACCTATGCATTTGCTTAGAAAAATAAGCTTATACTCTCGTCCAGATTATGAGGCAAATCAAGGTAATGCAATTCCTATTAAAGAAGTGCATTTTGAATACGATTATAGTTTGTGTAAAGGGGTTCCTAATAATGTGTTAAATAGAACAAACCCTACTGCCAGTGGTAAACTGACTTTAAAGAAAATTTATTTTACTTATGGGAATTCTTATAGAGCCAAGTTTAGTCCGTATAGTTTTGATTATAGTAACTTTAATCCCAATTATAATTTAAAAGCTTATGATAGATGGGGGAATTATAAATCTAATGCTGGCGGTAGTTTTAATTACGATGGATCTCAGCATACATCAGAATATCCTTATGTAGAGCAAGATAAAACCAATGCCGATCAAAATAGCAATGCATGGCAACTGTCAACTGTAACCTTGCCTTCAGGGGGTAAAATTAACATCACCTACGAGGCCGATGATTATGCTTATGTTCAAAATCGAAAGGCTATGCAAATGTTTAAAATAAATTCTATTGGCTTTTCATCTAATCAAACAGATGCTACTTTGCAGGATTTTCAAAGTCTTTCTGACTTTTTGAGCCCCACAAAGAATAAACTCATGGAAGATTACTTAAGTATAGGTACGAATAATAGGAGTAATCAATTCTTAACATTTAAGCTTCAGGAAGAAATTTCTTCAAGTTTATCGCAAGCGGATGCAGATCAATTATTAAAGGATAAATATTTGAAAGGGATTGAAAATCTATACTTTAGGGTTTTGGGAAATATAACCAATATGAATGTTAATAACAAACATCATGAATTTGTGTCGGGTTATGCGACCTTAGACTTAAATGACTGTGGTGTAAGAAGTTATAATCCAAGTATTAGTGGCAATTATAATTATTTTTATGTTAAAATCAATAATGTTTCAATTGGCGATAATGGAAACCCTGATAATGTTAATCCAATTTCGAAAGCAATTTGGCAGTTCGGAAGAACCTACTGTCCAAGAATCGTAAATGATCAATATGCAATTGAAGAGCCAGGGGATAATGTAATTCAGTTTGGAAAAGCAATTGCAAATAGTTTTAAGCCTTTATATGAAGGTTTTCTCGGACCTAATAGAGCGCTTCAAAATAAAAACTATGGAAAAAATATTGCTTTAAACAAATCCTTTGTCAGATTCAATAATCCTACTGGGTTTAAATATGGAGGTGGCAGCAGGGTAAAAAAAATAGAGATAAGCGATGAATGGGCGGGCATGGTGTCTGGAAATCCAACCTATGCTTATGGTCAAGAATATAGTTATACAACAACAGATGAAACAACTAAAGCAACAATCTCTTCCGGCGTAGCGGCCTATGAACCCGCTATCGGCGGTGATGAAAACCCATGGAAACAGCCTGTGTATGCCGGTAGTAAAGAAGAGAAACTACTCGCGCCCGATGATAAATCGTATTCAGAAACACCATTTGGCGAAACGTTTTTCCCTTCACCATCTGTAGGTTATAGTAAAGTAACGGTTAGGAATTTACAATATGATGGGGTTAAACGGCACGCTACAGGTTCTGTCGTAAGTGAGTTCTATACAACAAAAGATTTTCCAACAATTGTTGATCAAACTGAAATAGATTTTAAACCCTTTAAAACCAAACGTATTTGGCAAATTCTCAATAAGAGCAGTGTAGATTATATGACGACCAGCCAAGGTTATGTTATAGAATTAAACGACATGAATGGAAAACCCAAAGCCAATTGGGTGTATGCAGAAGACTCGGATAAACCAATATCAGGTATAGAGTATAAGTACAATTGTGTAAAGTATGGCGATAATAGCTTTCGACTTAAAAATGATGCCCTTGTAATTAAGAAAGATGGCACGACAGATACGAAAGATATTGGTGTAGAGTATGATGTGTTTGTTGATTTCAGGGAAGAAAGCAGTAAAACTTATGGCGGAGGCACAGATGTGAACACAGCAGGTTTCTTAGCCGCATTGTTTCCTGTTGCTGTTCCCACTGTATTGCCAGAATACCATGTGGAAAAAACCAGATACCGGTCGGCTGTTGTTACCAAGTTAGTGTATCGATACGGCTTAATAAAGGAAACCATTGCCTACGATTTAGGCTCGTCAGTGCCAACAAAAAATTTGGCTTACGATGCTGAAAATGGTCAGGTATTGTTAACGATGACAAAAAATGAGTTTGAAGACGATATCTATAATTTCCAATACCCAGCACATTGGTTTTATGAGGAAATGGGCGCAGCATATAAAAATTTAGGAGCTCATTTTACAAGTATCACAATGGATGCTGGTGGTAAATTTACCTATCCTAAGGCAAAAGATTTCTTCTTTATCGGAGATGAAATCTCAACTGAAAATGAAAAAGCTTGGGTTACTGATGTAACCGGTGATGTGGTAACGATGGTTAATTTTTTAGGCTTACCATTTAAGCCCTCTCAAACAGTTTCTAATATGAAGATTATCAGAAGTGGCAGACGCAATATTATCTCTGCAAATATTGGCACAATAGCTACAACCGTTAATCCCTTAAATTCTCTAGCTAACAATAATTTAAGTGGTGTACTTTCTGCAAGTGCGCAAGTATTTAAGGAAGGTTGGAAAACCTACTGCGAGTGTTTTACCAATTCCAATGAAGAAGTATTTATGACTAAGAATCCTTATGTGAATGGACAAAAAGGTATTTTTCGACCTTACAAAGCCTTTGCATTTTTAACGGATAGGACACATACTTTAGTCAATTCTAATACAGATATCAGAAAAGATGGGCTGTATGCTAATTTCACTCCTTTCTGGCAGGTTAATAATGCCATCTGGACTGCCAATGAAACCAATTGGCAATGGACCACAGAAATAACAGAATATGGACCTTATGGTGAAGAGTTAGAAAATATGGATGCATTGTTTAGGTATTCTTCTGCCATATATGGCTACAATCATTCCCTGCCTACTGCTGTGGCTGCAAATGCAAAAAGACGAGCAATAGGATTTGATGGATTTGAAGATTATCCATTCATTAAATGCTCCAATGATCATTTTAGCTTTAAAAATGCCCCCAGTTTGTTATTAGATACAGATGCACATACAGGTAAGCAAAGTATTAGAGTAAACAGCGGTAATACAAGCATCACTAAACCCGTAGGCAATAACTGTAATTAAGAGCTTAATCAATATGAAAAAGAATATTCTCATTTATATTATACTTAATATAATTATTTTTCAAGCACAGGCGAATGGTGTAGAGTCTTCAATGTTGAATGCGGAGAAGGCCGAAAGACTTTGGATGCAAAGGGGTTTAAGCTACATGCTCATTAATGTTCAAAACGATTTAAAAATGAACAGTATAGATTTTGTGTCATTCCAGAAAAAATATGCAAAACAGATAATAACAGATAAAACAGAATTTTTTAATCAATCCTGCTATACGCAATCTTTTCTTTTAGATTCTGTAGAAAACAATTATAAAGATTGGTTGAATGAGAAACAAGCTTTTTATTATACTGAAGCTCAAAAGTTTATTCAAGATAAGGCATTGGGATTGATGGTGGTAGACAGTGCGCTAAATGCTATTAATCCTGGGCCATGTGCACCAGTGGATTGCAATAATATAGATTTTGAAATTGGAAGTATTGTTAACTGGAATGCCTATACAGGGCTCGCTTGCGAAGATGCTTCTTTTGGTTATGGTGTCTGTCACAATTTCACCGCTTCAGGTTTGTCATCTCAGGTACAGATTCAAACGGGTAGTGGATTTGACCCAATTGTGAATAGCAATAAGCTGCCTGTGGTATGTCCAGGGGGTACTTATTCATTGCGTTTGGAAAACACTGTGAATGGCGGTAATGCTTCTAAAATAACGAGAACTTTTAATGTAACAAATACCAATAGTATGTATTTGTATAAATACGCTGTGGTGCTGGAAGATCCGGGCGACTCACATTCAGATCCTTTTAAACCATTTTTTAGTGTAAAAGTTTATTTATTAGATAATGACTGTAATCCTTTGCCGGGAAATCCAGAGATTTCTTGTGCAAACTATTCGGTAATTGCTAATTCTTCCAATTCAGAGATAAAGCAAAATTTTATGCAAACAGCAGCTGGAAGCCCATATTACTATAAAAAGTGGACAACTGTTGCAATCCCCCTACAAGCATACATCGGTCAGAATATCAGAATAGAATTTGTTGTTTCAGATTGTGCCTGGGGCGGACACTTGGGTTATGCATACATAGATGGTGAATGTTTAAACGCACAGCCTACAATCGGACCATGTGTCAATGGAGAAAGGGAAATAACAGCTCCTTTAGGTTTTGTAAATTATTGGTGGACTGGAGACGATCTTCGTGGTAATAATTTTGGCAATAAAATAAAAGCTGGCGGTGGCAGTTATTCCGTATTGGCAACTACAATTTCAAAATGCCAAATGAACTACATGTTTGACGTTGATTCTTGCCCTACACCACCGCCTGTAAATTGCAGCATTAATGCCTTAACAGTTACCCCTGCGGCTTGCAATAGCAATAATAATACTTTTAACCTGAGTGGTTCGGTTTCTTTTACAGATGCACCTGAAAGTGGCTCATTGATTATTTCCAATGGTTATTTATCTCAGATTTATGCCTTACCCTTAACTTCACCTTTTGATTTCACCTTTAACAACTTAATGGCTGATGGAAAAGCAAAAACCATTAAAGCGAGTTTTTATAAGGGGGATTTCATTTCAGATCAGCTAATTTCATGTCAGTCAACGGTTAACTATACTTCACCTACGGCTTGTTATGTGCCTGATATTGCATGTGTAAATTGTTTAACATCTTTCAACCCTGAACCAGGTAGATATATTATCAGTGCATGGGTAAAAGAAATAGGTGCAGCAGCAGATATTGAAACTTACGCCAACCCTTTTATTGAAATTCAGTTTTCGAATGGTACTATAACTCTGCCCAGAATGTATGGTTCGGGTAAAATCATAGAAAAATGGCAGCGCGTATATTATGAATTTAATATTCCGGTAGGTGCTACCGATATTTCAATAAATTTAGGTACTAATGCCGGTGCCGTATTATTTGATGATATTAGGATCCACCCGGCCAATGGAAGTTTTGTATCTTATGTATATGATCCGGTATCGTTAAAACTTGTAGCAACACTTGATGACAATAATTATTCGACAATTTATGAATATGATAATGAAGGTACATTGTTGCGTGTGAAAAAGGAAACCGAGAGAGGCATTATGACCATTAAAGAATCTAGAGAAAATTCACCCAAAAGGTAATTGAAATGAATAAATTATTTGTATTGATTTTTACATTCTTGATACTTGTAATTACAAATGCTAGCAGTGCTGTAATTACAAAAGAAAATGCCTCCGTTCTTATTAAGAAAATTAATGAAGAGATGTCTCTTTGCAAGCACTACTCTGCAGATATTGAGTATTTAATTTTTAAATCACATACGGATAGTTTGGCTTTGGAAAAATCAAATGGATATTATAAACGCAGTGGAACGAACGAGCATTCTATGCTTATTGGTATAGAAACCATTCAAAATGAAACAGAGCGATTAGTAGTAGATGTCAATGCGCAAAGTATGGTATTATCCAAACCAAGCTTTAAGGCGCAGTTTTTAGAACAAAGTATGCAAGGGGCTTTGGCTTTGTGTAAGACCTTATCACTTACAAAGAATGAACAATCTTCTGTTTTGGAATTTATACTCGACCGCAATTCAGGTATTGGTTTTAGTAAACTGTATATTACGTACAATAATGAAACCCATTTTATCGAAAATATAACCATGCATTATACTGCTACTCTAATACCAGGATACGAGGAAGTAAAAAGCCCAAAAATATCGATTAGCTATAGCAACATTAGCACTTCAAGAATCGGAAATTCTGAATTTAGGATTGACCATTATATTCAAACGAAGAACAATACTTACATATTGGATACTGCATTTAAAGATTATAACTTATTTAATCAGCTCTCAACTGGAAAAAATTAACTCTTATGAAATTATCGTCAAAAAACATTCTAAAATTCACCTTCGCATTTCTGGCAGGTGTTTTTGTTTGCAACATTTCTAGCGCTGCGCAATTGCAGTTCCAGAATTCAATAAATGGAAGTAATGTAGTGGCGGGCTATATAGGCACTGCAGTTCAAGACAATCAGTATGCGCCATTGCCGGCTACACCAGGGTTTATCAATAACAAAGTTTCCAATTATGTTAAAGTGGCTATTAACCATCAGTATTCAACCCTGATTGCTACCGGGTATAAATACAATGTTAATTTGCAAATTAGTGTAAGAGATAATAATAAAATCTTGACCACTTTTAGTAAAGTATTGAATGTTGAGTATGATCCAGCATCAGGCGTGGCTTACAAAGACTACAGTGTTTATAATTTTTCTGGTGCACATGAGGTTCAAGTAACGGTAAGCAGTGTTACAAACGCTACTACAGGCGCTGCAATAGCTAATCCGGAAGATAATATTAATATTACTTATGGTATAGGAATAGAGCGGTTTTTAAATTTCATATCTACATCAACAACATGTGCCAGTAAAGTGGTAAATGATTTGAATAGCGATGGAGAAATGGACGAATTAGTGATAAGTTGGAACCCTATTTCCGGGGCAGAAGAATATGAACTTGAATGGACTTACGTGGATGATTACACCAATGGAACAATAGGTGCAGTAACACCTGCGTCGGGAATTATTTATGATTTTAAATACAACAGCACCAGAATATCGACTAAAAATTTTAATTATAAAATTAACTTGATTTACGAACGAGGGTATATCATTTACAGATTAAGAGGCATAGGACGTAAATTAAGCAATATAGCAACAGTGGTATATGGTGATTGGAGTGTTCCTAATGCTGGTACAGGCCTTACATCGCTGGCTTGCGGCATTGGAACATATTATTACTCGCTTGGTCATAAAAATGCTTTTAATTGGCAGTATAGCAGCACATTTGCAGAAGAAGGGAAGAAGAAAGAAGTGGTAGGGTATTACGATGGCAGTTTAAGAAATAGACAAACGGTAACTAAGGTAAATACTACAGATACCGCCATAGTGGGAGAGTCTTTTTACGATTATCAAGGGCGAAAAGCGATAGATGCCTTGCCGGTGCCGACGCAATCGCCAGCTTTAACGTATTATCCAAACTTTAATTTGAACTTGAGTTTGCTGAAATATTCAAGAGATGATTTTGATAAGGACATAAACGGCTCACCATGTCAGGTGAGTACGGGCGCTATGTCGCCTACATCCGGTTCTTCGCGCTATTATTCACCCAATAACACCAATTCAGCAAATCATCAAAGTTATTTGCCCCAAGCATTTAATTTTCCGTTTAATCAGGTCGAATATACGCCTGATAATACTGGTAGAATCAGAAAAATGGGAGGTGTTGGCAATGCACATCAATTAGGTTCTGGTAAAGAAACAAAGTATTATTACGGACGACCATTGCAAGAAGAGTTAGACCGTTTATTTGGCTCGGAAGTAGGGTATGACAGGCATTACAAAAAGAATGTTGTGGTAGATCCTAATGGACAAGTAAGTATTTCTTATCTGGACCAGGAGGGTCATGTAATAGCTACTGCATTAAGTGGTAATACCCCTGGTAATGTGAGCGCTTTAGGCAGTCAGGCCAGTGCGGCAGCTGATATTAATGTGGATTTCTTCTCTAAGAATACAGATGGGAGCAGCTTTTTGAATGATTTAAATATTGATCAAACAGCATTAGTATTTAATACCCAGTACGTGGTTTCTAATCCAGGTCAAACACACAGTTTTAATTATAGCCTAACGCCACAAACCTATACCGACCCATGTTTACTGGCTAATATTTGTTTTGATTGTGTATATGATTTGGAAATACTCATAAAAGATGAATGTGGAATTGTTATATATTCCAACACGGTTAGGGTGGGAAGCTTAACTTTAGATAATGCATGCGGAAGTGTGCAGTATGTGCCAGCGGCTAATGCCCCTGCGGCGTTTAACATTCCGAATATGCCCATTGGCAATTATCAGATTTCAAAAGTACTAACCGTTAATAAAGCGGCTTATGATTATTATTTAACTCAATATTTGGATGCTTCAAAAAACACCTGCTTTAAAAGCTATGAAACTATGTTGGCAGAAGAACAAACTGCACTTGTTGGTATAAGTTGTGAGGACGATTGTGCTGCTTGCCTGATAAGTTTGGGTACATCGGATAATTTTGTGTTGACAGGTAAAGGCACTTATCAAGATTGGTTAATTGCTTACAATGAGTGTAACGAAGACTGTAAAAATCTTTCAATATGCGAACAAACCTACCAAACTATGCTGGCAGATGTAATGCCTGGAGGACAATACGCGCAATGGTATGACAGTGCTGATGTAGCTGGATTTAATGCGGATAAATTCCCTTTAAGTATTTTGAATTACAACAACCAATTACCCGATGGGGGGTTGGCGAGCAATAATACAGCCGCTGCGTATTGGAAAAATCCTAAGTTTATAAAAAGAGATGGGACTGCTTTGGATGGCTATTACGATGAATATGGATTGAAAAGAAGCAAAATACCCGTTGTGCCCATTGTAGGAGGGTATTTGCCCAATACCAGCGCTACATTTATTGAAAATGGGATTGCTTATACATACCCTGAAAATTTAATTAATGCTAAAGATTTTACAAGCTATTGGCAGGAAAGTTGGGCGCGTTCTTTGGTTAAATACCATCCTGAGTATTGTTATTTTAAATGGTGCTCTGTCAATACATTAGACACTGCTGCAACCGCCATACTAAGCAGTGAGGATTTTGATAATAATATAAAAGCTACAACGGTTTATGCTACTGCTACGGCCAATGGTTTTTTGTCTGCCGGTTCAGATTATGCACTTTTAGATTTAGATCCTTACTTTAAGAAAGTAACAGATGGCATAGCCCAATATGCAGCTATGCAAACGCAAATTAATAATTATAATGGCAGTGGCATGAGCATGAAGGCTATGGCCGCATTGTCTATAAAATGCCCAAGCTATTTTGGCAATTTAGCGGGAGTTAGTTCTACATGTACAAGTTTTGTAGCTACTGGAAATGCTGATACAGATGATAAAGTTTGGGAGCAGTATAAAATGTTTTACTATTCTGCAAAACAGAAATTCATAAAACTTGCGGCTGATAATTATGCTTTAAATACGAGTGGCAATAATTGTGGAAAGGGCTATAATGGCTGCATTGGCAAGGATAATTTTAATCCATTTGCTTCTGCATATAATAGATTTTTAAGTTCTAACCTATTTGCTACTAATTTAAACCAGCCATGTAATTGGGCTACATATATGCTTTACAAGAATAAAGTAATGCGTTTTACCGTTGGCGATGAAGAATTGGCAAAGCCAGATTTAGACAAAGCGCAATATAATGTGTATTACAAAACAGGCTTGTGCCCTGCTGAAAATGATTTAGCGTTTATGTTGCATGATGTTGCTTCTAGTGGCATCTTGTTGAATACATTTTCTTTAAAAACAAAATATAGCTTTACCCAGGCATTATACAATGCGATACTAGCACCTACAGCGCCTACCAATACGTATGTTGATTACAATTGGACCCCAACCATTGACCCATTAGATGCTAAAATATTAAATATAAGCTTTGTAAATGGAGGCAATACTTCAATCTGTGTGTTAAAGTTGCTTATGCCTTCTACAACTTACACATGGGCAATGGTGAAAGATTTTACAAATATTAGAGTGGGGCAATACAATGTGGCCACTGGCACAACTGGTTTTACGATTAATGCAATAATAGATGACCCAATTCCCTCAAATGGTGATATTTTAGTAAAAATTACAGGAAGTAGCTGTATTAGACTAGGTGACTGCAAATTTTACGACCAATGTAAGACCACCGATTTCGGTACACGCTTGTTTAGCTTAATGAGTGCTGTGGCTAATGGCGGACAATTAACCAATGTATCTGCCGTAAACTTGGAAACAGGCTACCCTAATTATTTAAACCGCTATTTGAGAAACAGTTTGACTTCCACTGCCAATACCAATTTAAGATGGCGTATGCCAAGTGTGGCTGTTGCCAAATTTGAGCTATCAGATATAACAAGCACGGGTACCGCGCAGAATATAGAAGTAAGTTTTAATACATTTACACCGGCCTTTAGTATTTCAGATTTAAATAAGGTAAAATATTTTACCGATTTGAGAACGGATGATAACAATATTGGCACCGGATTTTATGTAACGGCTTGGTACGAAACCGCGCCGGGCATATTGCCATTGGCAAGTGTAGACATACAAGGTAGTATTAATCAAGGGCAAATGGCCACTTGTAATGCACCAGTGCCTTTGGAGTGCGAAACCAAAGAACATCAAGCGACTAAAGATTTAAGTGCATTACTAGGTCAATGGTTTGCAAACAGTACCACTGTTTCGTACGATTTGAATTTGAGCAATGTATATACTGAGCTATTGGAATCATATGTAGGCAAGAGCCATCATACTCAATTGCAAAATATCGTTAGAAACGCTGACGGATTTAGTGCGGATATTAATGTGTATAGCGATGCTACTACTTTGTATAATACCTGTGGGATAAAACTTTACCATTTAGAACCAGATTATAACGATGATTTTTCTGATATTGTATCGTTTACTGAAATTGTAGCAGACCAAACAAAACAACAAGGCTTGCATACTTATCATTTTAAATTCTTGGCAACTTATGCAAATGGCGAAACCGAAATCATAGGAGGCTATACTACCTGTATCCCTATTCGTTCTTGCCAATGCGAGGTAAAGAAAGTATATGGAGGCGGCAGTTGCGTAGATAAAGCCCGCTTAACGATGGATGCAATTGTCAAATACAATACCAATAAATTTGGCAATAATCCGAATGGTTTAACGGTGCCTACAATTACAGAAGCTGAGTATAAATGTGGCTGTACTGAAGATTATATAAAGTATTTGTCTACATATACCAGTACTTCAGCAAAACCTTTAAGCTATTTAGAATTTATTTATAACAATTGCTCTGATGCCTCTGCACCATGCCCCGATTATGTGCGGTATTTTAATGCATTGACAGAGTATAACAGCAATAATCCTTCGAATCCTATTGCCATACTGCCATTGGATGGCAGCTTTAACTGCACTTGTGTGGATGCTTATGTAGATTATATTAAGTCTTTTAAACTGACACCTAAACCGTATGCAATCCCGCCTGTAAGCATAACAGCCTTTTTTGCGCCAAATTGCGCGCCACCTATTCCTGCAGGGGGCACAAGTGGCGATGATTGCGCTGCCATTGGCCTTGCTTATTGGAATATGGCAAATAATGCTGTAATCGCTTATAATGCACAAACACCTCCTCCATTGGTGCCATTACCATCAATGCCGCCATATACTACTTCAATTGACTGTAATTGTTATTTACGCTACGCCATTTATTTATCTGGTAATTCCTTCCCAGGTATGCCTACGCAGTATCCTAATCCTGCAAAAACATTTGCTCAATTTTTAGCACAGGGTTGTGTCGATACCGATTGTTGGGATGAATATAACATTATGATCAGCAGAATGGCAAATGCCGCCATTATTGCTGGCAATAATCCACCGTATACTGCGCCAGCCTATGACCCTGCTATGTGTGGTTGTTATATAGGCTATAGCTGGTATGTGGGAAGTAGTTATGGTCCTAATATGATGAGTGTAGAAGAATGGTGTAATAGCCAATCATCTGGCGGAGCATTGAGAATGGCATTTTCTTCTGGTGGTATTAATGATACTATTGTAATGAATACTTTGAGTAATAGCGAAGAACTGGGTGATGGCGTAAAGAAGGCAAAGAAAAAAAGAAAAATAGCACAAGTGCCATATGCTAAAACAATGGCATACAGTATGAACGAAAGCAATGTGCGAAACTATGAATACCGAGGCCGATGCCCACAAGATACTTTCCCTACAGTATATGCCACCTTGCCCGATCCTTGTGCAATATTTAAAGCCAACCAAGCCATATACAATGCTAAGAGGCGATACGAAGACCAGATATTGGCAATGACCGGCGATTTTAGGGAAAAGTATTATAGCAAATGCTTAAGCTTAATAGAAAGCTTTACCGGGGTAATGCCAACTAAGGATTATCATTACACTTTGTATTACTACGATCAGGCTGGCAGTCTGGTGGCGACTGTACCACCGCAAGGAGTAAAAATAATAAACTTAAGTACTTATGGCGCCCAAATAAAACTTGATAGGGAAACTAAACTGAAAACAGTTTACAATAGCCATTACTTAAAAACGACCTACGAGTACAACAGTTTAAACCAATTAAAACGTCAAAGTGTGCCAGATAATGATAAAATTGATATTTGGCAAGTGGATAACAGTGGAGGTATACCGAGCACTGTAACTATAACGGATGTGCAATTTACCGATGGTAATATTGGTTTTAGTATAGGGAAAGATGCGGCAGGCTATGGCTATATTTATAAAACCATAGATGGCGGGCTGAGCTGGAACCGCATAGATCCTAAAAGTGCCGAC
>Ga0154020_10003935_pt1 | contig 17765 bp, 14 predicted proteins | sample Klosneuvirus_201_FD_109709 | JGI IMG/M metagenome (GOLD analysis project Ga0154020, IMG submission 109709) | Active sludge microbial communities from wastewater, Klosterneuburg, Austria - Klosneuvirus_20160825_MG | ecosystem: Engineered > WWTP > Aerobic digester > Activated sludge | place...
GGCAGGATCAGGTGGCGCAGGGTCTCCCACTTCAAGAGGCCGGTGGTCCAGCCGCCCAGATCGATCACCTCGCCGCGACCGAAGCTCGGCAGCCATTGGAGGTTCACCGCGAACAACATGATGAGAAGGATGCCGATCAGAAAGGTGGGCAGCGACACGCCCAGCAGCGACAGGGCCATCACGAGTTGCGCCAGTGGCCGGCCGCGCCGCAACGCCGCATAGACACCCAGCGGAATGCCCACCGTCAGCGCGATGACGGCCGCCGCCAGCGCCAACTCCATGGTGGCGGGGAAGGCCTCGGCGATCAGGGTCGAGACCTTGCGCCCCTGCTTCAGGCTGAGGCCGAACTCACCCTGCACCGCGTTGCCGACGAAGGCCGCGAACTGCGCCACGAAGCTCTGGTCGAGGCCAAGTTCCTTGCGCAGCGCGTCACGCTGCTCCTGCGTCGCCTCCTGGCCGAGCAGATTGCTGACCGGGTCACCCACGAACTGGAACAGCGAGAAGGCGATCAGCGCCACGGTGAGCATCACCAGCAGCGCCTGCATCAGCCGTCGAAGAATGAAAACCAGCATGGCCAGATCGCAAAAACAAAACGGCCGCCCGCAGGCGGCCGCGAAAGCGCGAGCCTAGATCAGAAGCGGTGGCGCACGCCAGCCATGTAGCCAGTGCGACTGCGCTTGCACCCCGCCGTGCTGACCAGCGTGCTGGTGGCCAAATTGGAACCCGTCGCACTCAGCGCTGAAGCGGCGCAGCCGCCAGCAAACGCGGTTGGGCTCGACTTGTCGATGCTGATACGGTCGTACTCGACGTAGACATCCGTGCGCTTGGACAAGGCGTAGTCGCCCACCAACGAGAACATGTTGGCCTTGCTTTCACGACCTGCGTAGTTGGCAGGGCTTGCAGCCAGCGCAGGATTGAGGGCACCCAAACCGTAGTGCGACTGACTCATGCGATAGAACTGTGCGCCAACGTTGAATTGCGGCGTCATCTGGTAGGTGAAGCCGACCGACAACAGGTCGCGATCTTTCACGTCGAAAGCAGCTTCCGTGAGGATCTGATTGGCAGGTGTAGCCGGACTCACCAGGGCCGTCGAGTAGGCCACGATCAAGGTGCGGTAGGCCGCGTCCGCAGGATTGGCGGCATCGAACTTGTTCTTGCCGTATCCAAGATTCACGAACAGCGATCCAGCGGTGTAGCTTCCGCCGAACACCGTGCCTTTGATTTGTGCGCCGCTCGGCGCCTTCGCGTTCAACATGCCGGCACCGAAAGCGAGGCCGCCCATTTGGTAGCGGGCCATACCGCCCACTGACTTGTCGCCGGCACCTTCACCGGCGCTGACCTGCGCTTCGGCAGTGAACCCGCCCTGCGTGATCGCGTACTTCACCATGTTGCTCTGGCGGTTCCCCACCGACACGCCCAGTTCCGGCTTGAACTGCTCGATGTAGGGGGAATAGCGATAGGGGGCGAACGTGCTGGTCGTCAGATCAAACAAAACGTTGTATTGCCGACCCAACGTGATACGCCCCACCGGAGTGATCACCCCGACCCACGCCTGTCGCCAAAAATCACTGGGAGAGGATTGGGCACCCGTGTCCGACATCAAACGGTGCTCTAAGTTGGCAACCGCCCGCCAGCCACCGCCCATGTCCTCGCTGATGTTGATACCAAGCCGGCTTTGCGACATGCCTCCTGGAGCCAGGGTCTTGATCGACCCCCCGTTTTGGCCGCGGTTCACCGCTGTCTCAGATCGCACCGCCGCATCCACGATGCCGTACAGGCTCACGCTGGTTTGGGCCATGGCGGCGGCACTGGCCATGCTGAGGGCGGCAACCGCGAACAGACGCTTCTTCTGGCTCATGGGAAGTTTCTCCGGGGGGAATGGGGATTCGATGAACAGGGTTATTGTGCTGAAGCGAGCGTCCGCAGAGCCCGCTGTGTGACACCGTTGCAACAAGCGTCTTCACTGAATGCGCAGCAAAAGGGCGGCCGAAGCCGCCCTTTTGCTGCCCGGTTGAGCGAGATCAGAAGTTGTGGCGGATGCCGAACTCGTAACCCGACGAATCGCGACCGTTGGCCGACAGCAAGGCTGCCTCCTTGGCACCGTTCAGCGTGAAACGCGTGGCTTCCTTGTTGTTGGTGCGTGCCAGGGTGCCGTAAACGGAGGTGCGCTTCGACAGGCTGTAGTCATAGCCGACCGCCAGCAGATCAGCCTTGGCGGTGGCTAAACCACCTGCCTTGGCGTACGAACCGGTGAACTTGTGCGAACCCATCGTCGCCACAGCAGCCAAAGTAGCCACCTTCTGCTTCGCCGAACCGCGCTTGTTTTCGGTGTAAGAACCCATCAGCAGCACGCCGCCGATGTCGTAACTGCCGCCGATAATCATGTTCTTCAGCTTGCCGGTCGCGCCGTGCTGGCCGTAACCGACCGCAAAGTGCATCGGACCCGACTTGTAGCCCAGACGGCCGGTGATAGCCTTGTCGGCGTTAACCCCTTCGCCCGCGTTCAGGTCCACACTGCCGTAAACGCCGCCCATCGCAGGCAAGTGATACCCGATCTGGTTGTTGCCGCGATTGATAAACGTCCCGCTGAAGTTGCGCGCCGAAGGCGCGGCGATCAGTCCCAGGCTGGTGAAGACCCGCGACACATCGGCCATGCCCGAGGTGCTGAACGGATCGAAGTCATCGAGCACCAGGCGGTTGCTGTACTTGTGCCGGCCGAGCCTAACCTCGCCGAAGCCGCCCGACAGGCTGACCGTGGCACGACGCTGCCAGAAGTTGCCACCGAAGCTGCCATCATCGGCGTTCAGACCGTGCTCGATCCAGAAGCTGGCCTTCATGCCGCCGCCAAGATCCTCGACGCCGCGGAAACCCAGACGGCTAGCCGCACGACCCTCGTTGTTCAGCAGCTTCAGCGTGTCATCGCCCTTCAAGCTGCGCGCGGCCAAATCGACGATGCCGAAGGCGGTCACCGAGGACTGCGCCATCGCCACGCCCGACACCGACGCCAGAGCCGCGAAGGCCAGAACCTTTTTCTTCATCTGAAACTCCTTAGGGGTGCAAGACCGCTCGCCCATCGAGTGGTCTCGGCAAAACAGGGCGGATGTTGCCAAAGACCCGATGACGGCGGGATGACAAGGGTTAACCCGTTGCGGCATCACAACGGCATCAGCTGATTAAACTTTTTCCCTTGGACACCTTACGCCACCTCACCCCCCTGGACAGGGCTTTTGCACTGTTCGATCGCAGCTTGCGCACACTTGCCGCACCAGCCCGGGCGCAGCGCCCTTGCCCGGAGGCCAAGGGGACCGCCGGCCCGCTCAGCGCCTACGAGGCCCGCGAGGCCGCCGCGCTGATGCGGGTCAACCATGTCGGCGAGGTCTGCGCGCAGGCGCTCTACAGCGCGCAGGCGCTGACCAGTCGCAGGCCCGAGTTGGCCGCGCACCTGCAACAGGCGGCCGACGACGAGCAGGACCATCTGGCCTGGACCGCGCAGCGCTTGAGCGACCTGGGCGACCGACCCAGCCTGCTGCTGCCGCTTTGGTGGGGCGGTGCCTTCGGCCTCGGGCTGGCGGCCGGCCTGGCCGGGGACGCGTGGTCGCTGGGTTTCGTCGTCGAGACCGAACGACAGGTCGAGGCGCACCTCGCTTCACACCTGGAGCGCCTGCCGGCCGGGGATCTGGCCTCGCGCGCCATCGTCACGCAGATGAAGGAAGACGAAGCCGCGCACGCTGACCTGGCGCAGGCCGCCGGTGCGCGCACCCTGCCCGCCCCAGTGCCGCAGCTGATGCGGGCGGCGGCACGGCTGATGACCGCCACCGCCCACCGCCTCTGATCAGGCCTCCAGCAGTTCGAACGAGGTCGTCAGCTCGGCGGTCCTGCCCAGCATGGCGGTGGCCGAACAGTATTTCTCGTGCGACAGCGCGATGGCCCGCTCCACAGCCAACGCCGGCAACTGGCGGCCGCGCAGCTTGAAGTGCAGATGGATGCGCGTGAACACCTTGGGGTCGGTCCCGGCACGCTCGGCCTTCAGGTCCACCGTGCAGCCGCTCACCGCGTGGCGGCCGCGCTGCAGGATCAGCACCACGTCGAAGGCGGTACAGCCGCCCGCGCCCACCAGCAGCATCTCCATCGGCCGCGGCGCCAGGTTGCGACCGCCGGCTTCCGGCGCGCCGTCCATGCTCAGCCAGTGCCCGGTGCCGGTGGCGGCGTGAAAGCTCATGCCCGAGGCGGCGTCGGGTCCGGCCCATTCGATCGTGCAGTTCATGCCACCATGGTAGCCAGCGCACCCATAGCCCTTTGCCTCCCGCCCCCATGAGCCGCAAGCCCGCCCTGCACACCGACACCGACAGCTATCTGCAGCGCATCCTGAGGGCGCGCGTCTACGAAGTCGCCAAGGAAACCGCCGTGGACCCGGCACCACGCCTGTCCAAGCGCCTGGGCAACAAGGTCTTGCTCAAGCGCGAAGACCAGCAGCCGGTTTTCAGCTTCAAGCTGCGCGGCGCCTACAACAAGATGGCCCAGCTGACGCCCGAGCAGCTGCAGCGCGGCGTGATCTGCGCCAGCGCCGGCAATCACGCGCAGGGGGTGGCGCTGGGGGCCCGCAAGCTGGGTTGCAGGGCCGTCATCGTGATGCCGGTGACCACGCCGCGGCTGAAGATCGAGGCGGTGGCGCAGCTCGGTGGCGAGGTGCTGCTGCACGGCGACTCCTACAGCGACGCCTTCGTGCACGCGCAGGCCCTGCAGGCCGAGCAGCAACTGGTCTTCGTGCACCCCTTCGACGACCCGGACGTGATTGCCGGACAGGGCACGGTGGGCCTGGAGTTGCTGCGCCAGCACCCGGGACCGCTCGACGCGGTGTTCGTGGCCGTCGGCGGCGGGGGCCTGATCTCAGGCGTGGCGGCCTGCATCAAGGCCATCCGGCCGGGCGTCAAGGTGATCGGCGTGCAGACGCGGGACTCCAACGCCATGCTCACTTCGGTGCGCGAGGGGCGGCGCGTGACGCTGCCGGACGTCGGTCTGTTCAGCGACGGCACGGCCGTCAAGCTGGTGGGCGAGGAGACCTTTCGCATCGCCCGTGAATTGGTGGACGACTGGATCGAGGTCGACACCGATGCGCTGTGCGCGGCCGTCAAGGACATCTTCGAGGACACCCGCAGCATCGTCGAGCCGGCCGGCGCGCTGGGCGTGGCCGGCCTCAAGCAGTGGGTGCAGCGCAGTGGCGCCAAGGGCCAGACCCTGGCCGCCATCACCTGCGGCGCCAACATGAACTTCGACCGCCTGCGCTTCGTCGCCGAGCGCGCCGAGATGGGCGAGCAGCGCGAGGCGCTGTTCGCCGTCACCCTGCCCGAGGAGCGCGGCAGCCTGAAGCGCTTTTGTGCGCTGCTGGGTACGCGCGGCATCACCGAGTTCAACTACCGCCTGGCCGACGGCGCGCAGGCGCACATCTTCGTCGGCATCGGTCTGGCCAAGGCCGGCGAATCGGGCAAGCTGGCCGCCCTGTTCGAGAAGCACGGCTTTCCCACCCTCGACCTGACCGGCGACGAACTGGCCAAGCAGCACCTGCGCCATCTGGTGGGCGGCCGCAGCGAGCTGGCGCACAACGAGCGCCTGATCCGCTGCCAGTTTCCCGAGCGCCCCGGCGCGCTGATGCGCTTTCTTGACGCCATGCACCCCAACTGGAACATCAGCCTGTTCCATTACCGCAACCAGGGGGCCGACTACGGCAAGGTGCTGATCGGCGTGCAGGTGCCGCCCAAGGAGCGCGCCGAGTTCCGCCGCTTCCTGAAGAACCTCGGTTACCCGTTCAGCGACGAGAGCGACAGCCCGGCCTACCGGCTCTTCCTCAGGTAGGTCGCCACCACAGCGCGCGCCGCCTCAGCGGCGTGGCCTCGGGCAGCTCGACGTTGCGCAAGCTCAGCGTGCGCCGCTCGTGCAGGCGCGCCGTGCGCAGCGCCTCACCGTGAATGTCCAGCAGCAGCTCCTCATGCTCGCCGCTGGCCTGCATGCGCTCCAGCCCGCGTTCCAGCAGTTCGGCCAGTGCCAGGTTGCGCTGCGACACGAAGTAGTACTCGGCCGACGGGTAATGCAAGGCCAGCGCGGGCTCGACCTCGAAGCGGTCGGATCGCTGGCTTTGCTCCCAGCCGATCTCGGTGACGCCGCGCGGGAAGGCGTCGCCGCGCGCCGCCTGCAGCATCTTGAACAGCGACTCGAAACTCTGCGCCGTTTCCACCCGCAGGCCGTTGTCGCGCAGCACCCGGGTGTCGGGCCAGTCGGCGCCTTGCAGCAGGCGCAAGGGCTGCAGGTCGGCGAGGCTGCGCAGCGCGGCAAAGCGTGCGCTGTCGCCGCGCCGCACCAGCAGCAGGCGCCAACCATAGAGCCCGCGAAAGATGGGAATGCGCACCGGCCGCAGCGCTTGCTCGCGCTCGCGGCTGGTGACGGTCCACAGCAGGTCGATCAGGCCGCTGTCGGCCGCCAGCTCGCGCACCGAACGCGCCTGCACCATCACGTGCTGCGAGGGCTCGAGCTCGACGACGCGCCCAGCGCGCTCGACGGCGCGGCGCAGCAACTCGAGCGGCAGCGAGCGCACCGGGATGTCGCGCCGCATCGGTTGCGGGTAGCGCAGGCGCAGCGGCGCGTCCCTGGCGCGCAGCACGGCAGGGGCGGCCAGCAGCAAGGTGGTGGCGGCGCGGCGCTGCATCAAGACGGGGTGGTCAGAAGTGGATGCCGCGCATCATCTGCTGCAGCGCGATGGCCTCCATCGACAGCTGGGGCCGCGCCCCGGGCTTGCGCTGGCCCTTGGCCGCCTCGCTGTCGGGGAACATGCGGAAGCTGGTGTTCATGACGATCTGCGCCACCCGGGGCGCCAGCGCGTGCAGCGCCTGCCCGGTGACGCCCAGGCGTGTGGCGATGCGCACCGGCCGCGTGATGCAGGCCTGCGCCACCATCTCGGCGGCCTGCTCGGGGCTGAGTGCCGGCACGTTGTTGTAGAGCTGGGTCGGCGCGATCATCGGCGTGCGCACCAGCGGCATGTTGATGGTGGTGAAGCTCACGCCCTGGTCGGCGTACTCGCTGGCGGCGCAGCGCGTCCAAGCATCGAGCGCCGCCTTGCTGGCCACATAGGCCGAGAAGCGCGGTGCGTTGGTCAGCACGCCGATCGAGCTGATGTTGACGACATGGCCGCGCCCCTTTCGCACCATGCCCGGCAGCAGGCCGAGCGTGACGCGCAGGCAGCCGAAGTAGTTCAGCTGCATGGTGCGTTCGAAGTCGTGGATGCGCTCGTAGCTGTTCTCGATGGCCCGGCGAATCGAACGGCCGGCGTTGTTGACGAGGAAGTCGACGCCGCCGAGTTCTGCCTCCAGCCAGCCGACCAGTTGCGCGCAGGATTCTGGGTCGGCAATGTCGGCGCTGCGCGCATGCAGCGCTGCGTCCGCTCCCGCAACGCTGCGGATCTCCTCCAGCGCCACGGCCAGCTTGGCCTCATCGCGCGCGCAGATCACCGTCACGGCGCCGGCCTCGGCAAAGCGTTTGGCGGCGGCCAGCCCGATGCCGGAGCTGCCCCCGGTGATCAGCACCACCTTGCCGGCCACCGCGCCGCGCAGCGAGCGGTCCACGTGCAGGTCGGGGTCGAGGTGGCGCTCCCAGTAGTCCCACAGGCGCCAGGCGTAGTCCTTCAGGTCGGGGCAGGCGATGCCGCTGCCCTTGAGCAGGGCCTGCGCCTCGCGGTCGTCGAAGCGCGTCGGGTAGTTGATGAAGTTCAGCACCCCGTCGGGCAGGCCGAGGTCCTGCAGCACGGCATCCTTCACACGCCGCACCGGTGCCATCGCCAGCAGCGCCTGGCGCAGCGCCTTGGGCACGAAACCGAACAGCGCCGCGTTGACGAACAGGTTGAGCTTGGGCGCATGGGCGGCGCGCGCGAACAGGTCGAGCACGTCGCCGACGCGATAGCCCCTGGGGTCGGTCAGGTGGTAGCAGCCGCCCCCCCGGTCCACCTGATGCGCGATGTGGTCGAGCGCCGCCACCACGTAGTCGACCGGCACGATGTTCACCCGACCGCCCTCCAGGCCCACCATCGGGAACCAGGGCGGCAGCCACTGGCGCAGGCGCTGGATGGGTTTGAAGAAGTAGTAGGGGCCGTCGATCTTGTCCATCTCGCCGGTCTGCGAGTCGCCCACCACCATGGCCGGGCGGTACACCGTCCAGGGCCGGCGGCATTCCTGGCGCAGCACGCCCTCGGCCTCGTGCTTGCTGCTGAAGTAGGGGTGATCGAGCGGCCCGGCCTCGTCGAACATGTCCTCGCGGAACACGCCCTCGTAGAGCCCGGCGGCGGCGATCGAGCTGACGTGGTGCACATGCCCGGCCTGCACCGCCTGCGCGAACTGCACGAGGTGGCGCGTGCCCTGCACATTGGCGCGCATCTGGCGCTCGGCGTCGGCCTCCAGGTCGTAGACCGCGGCCAGATGAAACACATGGTCGACCCGGCCCTTGAGCGCCTTCAGCGTCGCCGCATCGAGGCCGAGTCGCGGCTGCTCGATGTCGCCCCAGAGCGGCTGCACGCGACGCGCCACGGCGCCCCAGTAGGCCATCAGCGCAGGCAGCTTGTCGCGGCTGGATTCGCGCATCAGCACCTGAACCGTGCTGCCGCGCCGCTCCAGCAGGCGCTTGACGAGACGCCGTCCGATGAAGCCGGTCGCACCGGTGACGAAGTAATGCATCGCGGTCTCCGCAGGGGGATGTCGAGGGCCCGATCTTCGGCACCCTGGCGGCTTGGCGTGAGCGCGCAAACCCGATCGCCGGACCCGCAAAAACCCCTCTTCTTCATAGAGGAACGCCACTACAAAAGCGCGTGTCAGCGAGAAAGGCCTTGCCTATAGTGCCGAGGCTCGTCGCTGTGGATGGCGGCGCCCAACTCCTGGAGATTGACGATGGTGAAGAAGCTGCAGAAGAAGACCCCGGCGAAGAAGGCGGCACCGTCCGTCGGTTTCAACCCCGCCGCGCTGCTCGACCACCAGGTCGCTGCCAATGTGCGCGACTCGGCGCAGCAGATCTGGGCCGCCGGCCTGGCCGCCTTCAGCAAGGCGCAGGGCGAGGGTTCCAAGGTATTCGAAAGCCTGGTGAAGGAAGGCATGACGCTGCAAAAGAAGACGCAGAGCCTGGCCGAACAGAAGTTCAACGCCGTGGCCAACAAGATGACCGGCATGGCCGGCGACGTCGGCGTCAAGGCCGGCCAGCACTGGGACAAGCTCGAGTCGATCTTCGAAGAGCGCGTCTCCAAGGCGCTCAAGAGCCTGGGCGTGCCCAGCGGCGCCGACATCGGCTCGCTGATCTCGCGCATCGACGCGCTGTCGGCCGCGGTCGGCTTTGCGCCGGCCAAGAAGACCTCGGTGGCCAAGAAGGCTGCACCGGTCGCCAAGAAGGTCGCTGCCAAGGCCAAGACCGTTGCCGCCCCGGCCAAGAAGGCCGTCGCCAAGCCGGTCGCCGCCGTGAAGAAGGCCGTGGCGCCCAAGAAGGCCGCCCCGGTGCGCGCCGCCGAAAAGGCGGTCGCCGAGGTGAAGAAGACCGTCCGGAGCGCGCCGCGCAAGGCCAAGGTCGCTGCCGACAAGGTCGTCGAGGCGGTCAAGGACGCCGTCCAGGCCTGATGAACCGCGCGCCCGCGTCGTCACCGGCGCAGGCCTGAAGAGCGCCGTGAACCCCGCCCCGTTGCGTCCAGGTTCACGGCGTTTTTCCATTTCTGCCGGGTAACTCCGGCCAGCCCCTCGCGACCCTGCTGCCTACAGTGCCCATCCCATGACCTCGCATCGCTCCTCGCACCCCCGCATCGGACTGGCGCTGGCCGGCGGCGGTCCGCTGGGCGCCATCTACGAGGTCGGGGCGCTGTGCGCGCTCGAGGAGAGCATCGAGGGCCTGGACTTCACGGCCTGCGACGGCTACCTGGGCGTCAGCGCCGGCGGCATCATCAGTGCCTGCCTGGCCAACGGCATCGCGCCGCGCGAGCTCTGCGCCGGCTTCATCGAGAACAGCTCGGCACCGCCCGACCACTTCGACCCGGCGATCCTGCTCTACCCCAACTGGCGCGAGTACGCGGCGCGCCTGCGCCGCCTGCCCACGCTGCTGGGTGAGGCGGCCTGGAAGGTGCTGGTCGAGCGCCGCTCGCTGCTCGGCGCACTGGAGCGCCTGGGCCGCGCGCTGCCGGCCGGGCTGCTCAACAGCGACCCGCTGGCGGCCCAGCTCAAGGCCATGTTCAGCTTGCCCGGTCGCAGCGACGACTTCCGCGACCTCAAGCGCCCGCTGCTGCTGGTGGCCACCGACCTCGACTCCGGCGACGCCGTACCCTTCGGTGCACCGGGCTGGGACCATGTGCCCGTCAGCCGCGCGGTGCAGGCCAGCGCCGCCTTGCCCGGCCTCTACCCGCCGGTGGAGATCGATGGCCGCTACTTCGTCGACGGTGCGCTGAAGAAGACCGTGCACGGCAGCCTGCTGCTGGACCGCGGCATCGACCTGCTGTTCATGCTCAACCCGCTGGTGCCCTACGAGACCGGCGACGCCCAGCAGCTGGCGCGCAAGCGCATCCCCAAGCTGGTCGAGGGCGGGCTGGCGGTGGTGCTGTCGCAGACCTTCCGCAGCCTGATCCATTCGCGGCTCGAACTGGGCATGCGCAACTACCAGCACAGCCACCCGAACGCGGACATCCTGTTCTTCGAGCCCGACCACCGCGACGCCGAGCTGTTCCTGGCCAACACCTTCAGCTACAGCCACCGCCGCGAACTCGCCGAACACGCCTACCAGGCCACCCGCGCCGACCTGCTGCACCGCGCCCCCGACCTGCAGGTCAAGCTGGGCCGCCATGGCCTGCAACTCGACATGCCGCGTCTGCTCGACCCGACGCGCCGCCTCGTCGACGTCTGGGACACGCCCAACCGCCGGCCGCTCGAACGCTCGCTGCTGCGCCTGGACGAGATCCTCAGCCTGCTCGAGACGCGCGCCCGACAGGCACGCGCCGCGGTCGAGGCCGAGGCTCAGGCCGACTGAATCCGCGCCAGCGCGATCTGCAACACCTTGGCGTCGCTGCTGGCGCGGTGTCGACCGATCGACAACTCGTCGCGCACCTGCGTCACCAGCGCGTGCCAATGCAGCGCCTGCTCCTCGCTGAGCAGCTTGCGCAGGTCCTCGAGCCGAAAGGCCGGCGAACGCTCGGCGGCATCGAACAAGCGCGCCAGCCAGGGGTAGTCCTGCGCCCAGCCGTCGCAATAGACGGTCTGGCCCTGCAGGCGCAGATTGAGCTGCTCGGCCACCCAGGCGGCCGGCCGGCCATGGCTGGACAAGAGGGTGCGACCGATGCCGTGCAGGGCCGCCGCCTGCTCGTCCCAATGCGTCCAGTCACCCTCGGGCTGCACCAGGCTGCAGAACAGGCTGCCCTCGCCATCGACCAAGCCCACCTCGATGGGGTAGCTGCCGCGCCCGAAGCCGCTGGCCTCGATGTCGATGAATGCCGGGAGTGCCATGCCCCTCATGGTAGGCAGGCTGCGGCGCCAACGGGGGTGGCCACGCCCTAGGGCTTCCCATGAGTCCGCAGGACGACGGCGTGCCGCCGTGCGACCCCGCGACTGCAGCAGAATCGTCCGCGCACCATTGGGCGTGCTGGAGACGGTTGTGATCCTTGACTTGATTCCCGAAGGCGCGCGCGCCGCCGGCCTCGGCGCGCTGATGAAAGGCGCTGGCAAGGTCACGCGCTACATCCCCATTCCGCAGCCGACCCTGCTGGTCGGACCGGGTTCGGCGGTTCGCCTGGCCGAGGCCATCGCCGGCTTCGGCCACGGCAAGCTGCTGATCGTCACCGATGCCATCCTCAGCAAGCTCGGCATCCTCAAGGGCATCACCGCCGCGCTCGACGCCGCCCGGCTGCCCTATGCGCTGTTCGACGAGATCACGCCGGATGCGCCCATCCCGCTGATCGAGCGGGCCATGGCCTTCTACCGCGACAACGACTGCGACGCCATCCTGGCCGTCGGCGGCGGCTCCAGCATCGACGCCGCCAAGGCGGTCTGCTGCGCGATCGCCAACCCGCGCCCGCTGCGCCGCCTGGCCGGCTACCTGAAGGGGCGCCACGCACCCGTCACGCTGTACGCGGTGCCCACCACCGCCGGAACCGGCTCCGAGGTCACGGTGGCCGCCGTGATCTCCGACCCCGATGCCAAGGACAAGGTGGTCATCATCGACCCGCGCCTGGTGCCGCGCATGGCGGCGCTCGACCCCACGCTGATGGTCGGGCTGCCGGCCCCGGTCACCGCCGCCACCGGCATCGACGCGCTCACCCACGCGGTGGAGAGCTTCATCGGCCAGTGGGCCACCGAGTACACCGAGGGCCTGTCGCTGGCCGCGGTGCAGATGATCTTCGCCAACCTGCGCACCGCCCACCGCAATGGCGCCGACCTGCAGGCGCGCGAGAAGATGGCGCTGGCCTCCACCTACGCCGGCATGGCCTTCACGCGCGCCAACGTGGGCTATGTGCACGCCATCGCGCACCAGTTCGGCGGCCGCTATCACACGCCGCACGGCCTGGCCAACGCCATCGTGCTGCCGCATGTGCTGCGCTACTCGGCGCCCGACATCGTGCCGCAGCTGGCGCGCCTGGCGCTGCGTGCCGGTCTGGGTGCCGAAGACGAGCGCGACGACGAGCTGGCCGAGAAGTTCATGGCCGGCGTCGAGCAGCTCAACCGCGACCTCGGCATCCCCGAGACGCTGGCCGCGCTGCAGGACAAGGACATCGGCGCCATCGCCCGCGCCGCCTGCAAGGAAGCCGACACCTATCCGGTGCCGCGCTACATGACGGTCAAGCAGTGCGAGGCGCTGATCCGCAAGCTGCTGCCGGCCAAGGCCGAGAAGCCCGTGAAGGCTGCAATGGCCGAAAAGACCGAGAAGGCCGCCAAGCCCGCACCCGCCAAGAAGGTCCCGGCCAAGAAGGCCGCCCGCAAGTCCACCTGAGGTTGCCATCATGAAAAAAGTCGTCACCGTTTCGCTGGGTTCGTCGAAGTACGACAACACCTTCAAGACGCAGTTCCTGGGTCAGGACTTCGAGCTCGTGCGCCACGGCGCCGACGACGACATGACCAAGGCCTGGGAGCTGATGCGGCGCAACCAGGGCGAGGGCGACGCGGTGGCCCTGGGTGACATCGGCGACCACTACCAGGTCGGCCTGAACTCGGTCATCAACAAGGAGACCAAGCGCCTGCTGAACGTGGTGACGCGCGTGCCGGTCACCAGCGGCGCGCGGCTGCGCCGCCTGCTGCAGGTGCGCGCCATCCGCCATGTGCAGCACGAGCTGGGCCACTACTTCAACAACAACATCGTGCTGTTCCTCAGCGGCATGCGCAACTACGACATGGCGGTGGCCATGTCCGACTACACGAAGAACCTGTACTTCGCCGACGCCCTGTTCCAGACCGGCGCTCCGGCCATGTTGCACTCGCTCGACCAGCTCGAGCTGTTCGCCAAGGGCAGCAAGCTGCTGCTGCCGCGCGTCTCGCGCGAGGTGCTGGAGAAGTCGCTGTCCGGCCTCAAGCGCGCCAAGGCGCAGGCCGAAGTGGCCAAGGCGCATGTCGTGGTCGGCACCTACGCCGAGCTGAAGGCCATCGGCACGGTCGGCAACCTGAGCGGCAAGACCCTCATCACCTCGGCGGTGGACGACGAGCGCCTGGCCTTCTTCAAGCGCTGCAAGGTCAATCTGGTGATCGACGTCAGCCCCAAGCTGTTCGACATCGTGGTGGGCGTGCACACGCTGGAGGCCATGATCCTGGCCAAGCTCGGCATGCCCGAGAACGAGGTCTCGGACGACGACTTCAACGAGATCCTCGACGAGTTGCAGGTCAAGCCCCGGCTGCTGCACCCGACCGGCAAGTTCCGCGACATCCGCCGCTTCGCCTTCGTCATCCACCCGCTGAGCCAGGAGTTCATCCGCAAGGGTTTCCCGATCCCCAAGGGCACGCCCAAGGTGATCATGAACCAGATCGAGTCGCTGGCCGCGCACATGCCGCCGATGGTCTATTGCAAGATGGAAAACATCGTCTCGCCCACCGGGGCCGAGGCCGAGGGCTGGCTGATCAGCGTGGGCGGCACGCCCAAGGAGATGCTGGCACGCAGCCCCGAGTTCACCTACCGCCGCCTGCTGATGGCGGCCGAGATGGCCGAGAAGCTGGGCGCGCAGATCATGGGCCTGGGCGCCTTCACCAAGGTGGTGGGCGACGCCGGTGTGACCGTGGCGCGGCGTGCGCGCATCCCCATCACCACCGGCAACAGCTACTCGGCCTCGGGCGCGCTGTGGGCCGCCGCCGACGCCATGAAGCGCATGGGCCTGGTCGGCATCGACCCCAAGACCCGCAAGGTGCAGGCCAAGACCATGGTGATCGGCGCCACCGGTTCGATTGGCTCCGTCAGCGCCCGCCTGCTCGCCATGGCCTTCGACCAGGTGGTGATCGCCGGCCGCGACCTTGCCAAGCTCGAGGAGCTGAAGAAGTCGATGCTGAAGGACTCGCCCGACGCCGACATCGTCTGCTCGACCGACTACGACAGCCTGCTGTGCGACATGGACATGATCGTCACCAGCACCAGCGGCGCGGGCAAGAAGATCCTCGACATCACCAAGGTCAAGCCCGGCTGCGTCATCACCGACGTGGCGCGCCCGCTGGACCTGCCGCCCGAGGAGGTGGCCAAGCGCCCCGACGTGCTGGTCATCGAGAGCGGCGAGATCGAGCTGCCAACCAAGGTGCGCGGCATGAAGAGCATCGGCCTGCCCAACAACGTCATCTACGCCTGCCTGGCCGAGACCATCGTGCTGGCGCTGGAAGGCCGCTTCGAGGTCTTCACCATCGGTCGCGACACCGAGTGGCCGAAGGTCAAGGAGATCTACCGCCTCGGCATCAAGCACGGCATGAAGCTGGCGGCCATCTCGGGCGTCGGCGGCGTGTTCAGCGACGAGGACATCGCCAAGGTCAAGAAGCTGGCGCTGACGGCACGCAAGACCTGGACGCTGGGCGGCAGCGCGGCCCCAGCCGTGGCGCCGCGCAAGGCGGCCAAGAAGGCCGCCGGCACGGTCGCAGCCAAGGCGGCCAAGCCGGTCAAAGCGGTGAAGGCGGTCAAAGCGGTGAAGGCGGTCAAGGCCGCGAAAGCGCCGGCCAAGCCGGCTGCCAAAACTGCCGCCAAACCCGCCGCAAAGACACCCGCCAAGCGCGCCAGCGGCAAGGCGTCCTGAGTTCAGGCCCGGGCGGCACGCCAAGCGCGCGTGCCGCTCGCGGATCTCACAGGGCCATCAGCTTCTCAGCCACCCACTGCACGCGCAGCTGGCGGGGCTCCTGCACCGCCTGGATGGCGTGGGCGGCGTGCGCGCAGTCGCGCCGCGCCGGGTTCATCATCGGTTCGCCGCTGCGGTTCACCAGCGCCGCCGCCAGCGGGGTCTGCGGCGTGGCGCCACGCCGCAGCACGATGGCCGCCTCGCCGCTGGCCAGGCGCACCAGGGTGCCCGGCGGGTAGAGGCCGAACGCCTTGACCAGCGCCGAGGCCGCCGGCTCCTGGCGGTGCGCAACGAACAGGTCGCGCGCCGCGCGATCGCTGGGCAGCGGCGCACGGCTGGCGCGCGTGCTGAGCTTGGCGGTGTAGACGTCGGCCACCGTGATCAGGCGGGCCAGCGTGCTGGGCGTGTGCAGGCCGCTCGGGTAGCCGCCACCGCCCGGCAACTCGTGGTGCTCGGCGACCGCACGCAGCCACTCGACGTCCTGAACGCCGCGCTCCTCGAGCATCTGCCGGCTTCGCATCGGATGCTCGCGCAGCAGCGTGCGCTGCTGCGGCTTGACCGCGAACAGCTGGTGCGCCAGCTTGCCCTGCAGTTCCACCACCGACAGGTTCATGGTCAGCGCGGCGCGGAAGGCACGCAGGCTCTCGTCGGCCGAGGCACCGAGTTCGCGCGCCGCCAGCACCGCGGCAATGCCGGCGTGCACGCCATGCTGCGCGCCGTACTGGAAGTCGGCCATGCCCTCCTGGCGCACGACCTGGAAGATGGCCAGATCGGGGTCGCGCGCGATCAACTGCAGCAGCGGCGCGGCCACCTCGTCGAGGGCACGCACGAAGCCGTTGCCGAGGCTGACGCGCAGCAGCCTGGCCGCCACCGTGATGCTCTCGCGCCAGCAGGCCGGCAATTCGTCGGGACGCAGCTTGCGCGGATCGCGCCGCGTCGACTGCAGTTCGGCCAGATCGACCTTGGCACCGCGCTGCAGCAGCAGCTCGAGCTGCTCGGCCGTGCCCACCACCTGGCCGCGCGCCAGCAACAGCCGGCCCTCGGCGTCACGGATGCCGAATGCCAGCGGCGACCCCACACCCACGAAGTGCTGGTAGACGGCGAGCGGCGCAAGGCGGACGGGTTCGGACACGGGTCGGGAGTGTGCCGCCTGGGATGCATCGCGGCGCTGCGGTTTTTCACCCTGCCCCCCAGCCTGGCAGCCGGGTTCGCCCTAGGCCGCCCGGTGCTCGGGGCGCTGGCGAGGCCCGGCCTTTGCGCGCATCATCACGACCCTGCGCCGACCCCGATCTGCACCATGCCCCAGCAAAGCCAAGAACGCCGTCACTTCGCCCGCGTCGCCTTCGAGGCCCCGGCGCAGCTGAGCACCACCGAGGCGCGCCTGAACGCGCAGGTCAGCGACCTGTCGCTGCGCGGTGCCCTTCTTGAACTGCCCGAACCGCCGGTCGGCCTGGAGGCCGGCGAACCCTGCCTGCTGGCCGTGCGTCTGGGCGAGGCGGTGATCAAGATGGGCGGCGAGGTGGCGCATGTGCAGGGGCGGCAGGTCGGCGTGCAGTGTGGTTCGATCGACCTCGAGTCCATCACGCATTTGCGCCGCCTGGTGGAGATGAACCTGGGCGGCGGCAGCCTGCTGGAGCGCGAACTCAAGGCCCTGCTGGCGGCATGAGAGGCGTCGCCTCGCTGGCCGGCAACGGAGCGGGCCGGCCATGACGCAGGGCCACTACCGCATCTGTCCGCTGTGCGAGGCCGCCTGCGGCCTGCGCATCGAGACCGAGGCCGGGCGCGTGACGCGCATCCGCGGCGCCGAGGACGACCCCTTCAGCCGCGGCTATCTGTGCCCGAAGGCGGTGGCGCTCAAGGAACTGCACGAGGACCCGGACCGGCTGCGCCAGCCGCTCGTCAAACGCGGCGGGCGTTTCGTCGAGGTGGACTGGGACGAGGCACTGGCCGAAGTCGAGGCGCGCCTGCTGCCGATCCGCGCCGCGCACGGGCCCGACAGCGTCGCGCTGCTGCTGGGCAACCCGGTGGTGCACCGCGTCGGCCTGTTCGGCTACGGGCCGCGCCTGGCGCGGGCGCTCGGCACACGCAACGTCTTCTCGGCCTCGACGCTCGACCAGATGCCGCGCCAGCTCGCCAGCGCGCTGCTCTACGGCAGCTGGCTGTCCACGCCCCTGCCCGACATCGATCGCACCGAGCTGCTGCTGGTGATCGGTGCCAACCCGATGGTGAGCAACGGCAGCATGTGGACCGTGCCCGACTACCGCGGCCGCGCCAAGGCGCTGCGGGCACGCGGCGGTCGCATCGTCGTGGTGGACCCGCGCCGCACCGAGACCGCCGAGGCCGCCGACCGGCACCTGGCGATCCGCCCGGGAGGCGACCCCTTCTTGCTCGCGGCGCTGTTGCACACCCTGTTCGCCGAGGGCCTGGTGCAGCCGGGTCGTCTGAACGAGTGGTTGGCGGCCGGCAGCGTCGAGGCCCTGCACGA
>Ga0154020_10003936_pt1 | contig 17764 bp, 7 predicted proteins | sample Klosneuvirus_201_FD_109709 | JGI IMG/M metagenome (GOLD analysis project Ga0154020, IMG submission 109709) | Active sludge microbial communities from wastewater, Klosterneuburg, Austria - Klosneuvirus_20160825_MG | ecosystem: Engineered > WWTP > Aerobic digester > Activated sludge | place...
CCCCGGGTAGTAGACCGAACCAGGCTGGAGCGGGTCGTGGTTCCCGGGGAGCAAGAACACCGGCCGCCGCGGCAACTTCGAGAGCTTCTTGGCCACCGGCTCCCACCACTCGCGATCGAGATCTGGCTCCTCGAACAGATCGCCCGCGCACAAGATGGCGTCCACGCCCTCGTGTTCGGCCTTTTGCAAGATCTGGTCGAGCACGTCGAGCCGCGCGCGGCTCAGCTTCGTCCGGTCGCCCTCGTCGAAGCGCAGGAAGCGACGTCCGAGGTGCCAGTCGGCGGTGTGTAGCAGCTTGAGTGCCACGTCGTCTCCCTCCGGCCTGCTCATGCGATCTCGAGCTCCGCGTCGAGCAGGTGCTCGACCTCGGGTTTCGCGTAACGGCGCGCCTCGGTGTGCCGGCGCCACCGCTGGTAGTTCTCATCGTCACCGGCGCGCAGCCGCGCGATCTCGGCATCGAACCGGTCGAGATCGGTCTGGGCCGCCACCAGCGCGCGCTCCACCCGCGCGCGCTGCTCGGCCCCCATCGCGGTTTCGCGTGCTGCCTGCGCCTTTCCCAGCCGCTCCAACGCCTGCGCGCGCTGCCGCTCCAGCAGCAGCACGCGATCGTTGACGAAGCGCTCGATCTGCTCGAGCGTGCGCTCGAACCGCGGCTGCTCGTGGGCGCCGGCCGCGCCGGTGTCATGAAAGAGCACCTCGTCGACCGCGTCGGTCAGCGCCGCATCGGTCGGCGCCGCGCGCTCGGGACGCGCTGGCGCATCCTTCATCGGCCCGTCCAACAGCCGCAACGCGAAGTCAGGGGGCAAGGGCGTGTCGTCGCCATCGAGCAACACGACGGCCAGCAGTCGCTCGGAGACCTCGAACCCGCGCGTGACCACCCGGACCAGCCGCAGCCGGCCGTGGCGACCGCGGAGCGCACGTGCGTCGTCATCCCTTGCCTCGACGCGCACCGCGAACCGTCGCCCCAGCGCGCCCGCGCGCGTTGCCGCCAGCGCCGCCGCGACGAGTGGATGCCCCAGGTGCAGCGGCGCCAGCGGCGTTCCCGGGCTCGGGTCGCCGATCAGGCACGCGGTGCCCTCGCGCAACGCCAACGGCAACGCGGGTGAACCGTCGACCGCAAGCTCGACCACCCCAGCGCGGCGCTCCAAGCGATGGGAGATGCCCTCGGTCTCCAGGTAGCTAACGACAACTCGCTCGACCTGGCGATCGAACTCGGCGAGCTCGCGCGGCAGGTCCTCCTGGATCTGCCGGAACGACCGCTTGACGCTGCTGTCGAAGCGCCGCTGGATCGCGTCCGCCGTGCGCCGCTGCGCCGCCTCGAACTCGCGCAGCTTGCTGTCGATCGAGGCGCGCAGCTCGCGCACCTCATGCTCGACCTCCTCGAGCGTGCGCGACCGTTCGTAGATGCGCCGCAGCTGCGCCTCGAAGTCCACCCCCACCGCGCTGGCCAGCGACTCGGGTGCGCTGGCCCCGCCTTCGTCGAGCACCTCGTCGGTCGCGCCCAGCACGGCGCCGAACAGGTGCAGCTTCTGGCTGAGGATCTCGTAGGTGAGGCGTTGGGCCTCGTTGTCGGTAGCCAGGAAGTTGATGACGGTGACGTCGCGCTGCTGCGCATAGCGATGGCAGCGGCCGATGCGTTGCTCGATGCGCTGCGGGTTCCACGGCAGGTCGTAGTTGACGACCGTGTCGCAGAATTGCAGGTTCAGCCCCTTGGCCCCGGCTTCGGTAGAGATCAGCACCCGCGACCGCGTCCGAAACTCGTGGACCAGCGCCAACCTGACCGCGACGTCAGGGCTCGGCCGGCTCGCGGCCGGCAGCTTGCGCCCCACCTCCTCCTGCCAACGGTCGAGCGCGCGCATCGCCGCGGGGGAGTCGTTGGTCCCTCGGAAGAACGTGATCTCACCCTCGGCGACGAGGTGGCTCTGGCGCAGCAACCGGCCGAGGTACTCCTGCGTCGTCAACGACTCCGTGAAGATGACCAGCTTCCCGCTGCTCTTGCCGGCCTCTGCTTGTTCGAACACTAGCTTGACCGCCCGGAGCAACGCGCGGGCCTTGCTGTCAGTCGGCAGGGCGCCGGCCCGCGCGACGAAGCTCTCGACCCGCGCCAGCTCGGCGGCGATCGCCGGGGTGTCTGTGGCCGTGACCGCCGCCGTCGCCTGATCGGTGACCTCCTCGTCGTCCTCGAGGTCGCCGAGCGTCTCGGCGCGTTCCGCCAGCGCGTCGTCAGGCCGTCGCTCGAGCAGGTTCCGCAACCGCTCCGCGACGCGCTCGAGGCTCGCCGACAGCGCCGCCAGCGACGACGCCATGCGCCGGTGAAACCCGATCAGCAGCAGCGTCCGCTGGCTCCCGCGGAACGCGAACAGGCTCGGCTCGAGCAGGTACTTCGTGACGCCGTCGTAGAGCGCCCGCTCCTCGGGACTCATCGTGTACTCGAAGAGCTGGGCGCGCCGCTTCATGAACGGCTCGCGCATGAACTCCTGAGCCTGGCGCCGCAGGGTGCGTTGCAGGACGGTCTCGAGGCGGCGTTGCAGCTCGTGCTCCTGGCCGGCGGCGAGGACCCGGTGATCGGACGGGCAGAACAGGTCCCGGAACGTGGGCAGGTCTCCGAGCAGCGTGCCCGTCGGGTCGACGAAGTGGACCAGCCCCCACAGCTCGAGCAGCGAGTTCTGCAGCGGTGTCGCGGTCAGCAGCAGCACCGGCGTCGCGGCGCGTCCAAGCGCTTGCGATAGCCGGGCCGCCATCTTGGCGTACGGCGAGTCGTCGCGGATCGATCCGCCGCGATCAAACCGCTTGTAGATGCTGGCGAAGACCTCGTGCGCTTCGTCCACGACGCACAGGTCGAAGCGCTCGCCGGCCTCGAGCAGCTGGGCGCCGGCCTCGCTCCCGACGTGATCGCGGGTCGCAAGGAATACGCCTTCGCCCTCGAAGGCGAGCGCGTCACCGCGCGCGACCTCCCGCGCGTCGATGCCGAACAGCGCGAACAGCTCTTGCCGCCACTGTCCCAGCAGCGCCTTGGGCGTCACCACCAAGATCCGCCGCGCACCCTCCGCACGCAGCTGCGCTATCACCAGGCCGGCCTCGATCGTCTTCCCGAGCCCGACCTCGTCAGCCAGGATGCACCCGCCATCCGGCAGCCGGGCCAGCGCGAAGATGACCGCGTCGATCTGGTGCGGATTCGGATCGATGCGGGCCGCGCGCTGCGACGCCGCGTAGCGCCGATGCTCGTCCGCGCGGCGGCGCCGGACCAGGTCCTCGGCGAGGTACAGCCGCTGGATCGGGTGGGCCGCACGCGATGCGCTCATCGAACGCCCCGCCCCTTTGCCGGCAGCATCGACACCAGGTCCCCCAGGTCCCATGTGAACGGCGCGGGACCGAATGCGCGGCGGAATTCCTCGACGACCATGTCGAGGGACGACTCTGGCAAGAGCCATGTGGCGGCGCGCTGGGCGAACGCCGCGGCATCCATCTCGGGCCGCGTGCTATTCAGCCGACGGCGTGCATCGAGGTAGGTGAACAGCGCGCCCGTGCCGCCTTCGTCATCCGTGTGCTTGAGGAGCCGGTCCGTGCACGCCCATACGACGGCTGCCAAGAAGTGCTTGTGACCGTAGTGAACATCCTCGCCGAGCGACTGCGCCAGCGGAAACGCGAAGCTTCGCGGCGTGAAGGTGAGGCGCGCAAGTTGCGAGCGGACGAGCGGCTCAGAGATCCGCGAGCCGTCCTTGTCGACGATGTGGGCGAAGATGTGGTTCCGCATCGCTGCGACCGACACGCTTGGCTCGATGTCGCGACTTCGGAGCGCCGCCTGGTTCCAATCGGCCTTCGGCTGCAGCTTCAGCGTGTCGACGACCTTCTTGATGTTGCTGTCGAAGTTCCGCCGCATCACCCGAAGGTGTTTCGCGATGGCGGGATTTTCGGGCGCCGTCGCCTCTCGTGCTTCCACGACTTCGGCCTTCGCCGCGATCACCTGTACCGCTTCGCGGTAGAGGCGATGCGGCGCCCAACGGAGGTAGCCGAAGTCTACCGCGCGGAGTCCGATGATCTTGCCGATCGACCTGCGCGCCTTCGACACCTGGTCACGCACGCCTGCGTCGACCAGCGAGAACGAGTGTCCCTTCTTCGTGCTCTCGGACACGAAGCCGATCTTCTTGGTCGTCTCCTTCGAGAGCACACCAAGGCGGACGAAGACGCTGAGGTCGATGGACACGGACAGGTCCGCGAGATCGTCGTCCGTCGCGACCCCGACGCCAGTCGCGCAGAGTTCTTCGACATAGACGGTCGCGGGCAGCGCGAGCGGAGGCAGCGGTGGAAGCGCGGTCGGCGTGAAGTTCGCGAGGGCCTGCTTGACGAGTTCCTGCCGGCCCTTGGCTTGTCGGGTAGCGCTCGCTTTCGCCTCGAAGGACGGCTCGGGCTCGACCGTGCGCGCGGGCATGATCTGGGCGAACAACTCCGGCGTGAGGCGCTGAAAGTACTTCTGCTCGCGAAGGCGCGATAGTTCGGCGAGGACTGCCTCGACGTCAACGTGCGCCATCGGTGTGGCAACCGCCGCCATCTCGACGTTCGGCCCCGTCAAGGCGCTGTGAGTCAGGTTTGCCGAACCGACGATGCCCGCCCACGTCCCGTCCGCGCGCTCGAACAGGAACGCCTTGGCGTGGAACAGCGACGTCGCGTGCGGATACAGGTAGACCTCGACCTTGCCGGGAAAGCGCCTCTCGAGGGGCGCGAGACTTTCGAAGAAGCGCGGCTCGGTGAACGCTCCACCGTTGAAGGTGACGTAGAGGCTGACCATTCCTCCGCGGGCCAGGAGTCGCTCTAGCGACAGCATCAAGAGCTCGATCCCGCTCGACGAGACGAACGCCGATGCCAGGATCGCGCTCTTGGCGGTCTCGAGGTTCTCGCGCAACGCCGCGAGGATGCGGCCCCCCGTGGACGGCAACACGCGCATCGGGTTCGTCACGACTCTGGCCCTGTCGCGGGTTGGATCCAGATCGCGGCGATCGGAAACACCGCGGCGACGGGATCGCCGGGGCGGGTGACGCGCAGACGCCCGACCCACGCATCTTCCAGCGCCCGCAGACGTGGCGTGTCGAAGCCCGTCGCACGAGTCCGTTTGGGCCGGGGCACCCGCACCATGCGAACCAACGTTGCCAGCGTCGCGTCGGTGAGTTCCGCATCCATGCGACCTTCGCTATCGGTCACGAATGCACGGACCGACGCCCCCACCTCACGCGGCGGGGCGTGCGTAAGGTCGAGGCGGCGGACGCCGTACGCAACGACCAGGGCCCCCGCGCGCAGCGCTTCCGGGTGCGGCGTGGACTCGCACCACGTCTGGAACCGCTTCGGGTCGACCAAGGTGAACGCCACGGAGCCGACGGGTGCGCGGGTGCTTCCCGCGCCCTCGTCATCCTCGAACAAGGCGCGGACCTTCGACGCGACCCAGCGATCGTTCAACCCAAGACGCCGCACCGCTTCGTTGGTAGGCCCCATGAGGCCCAGCCCCGCGTCTCTGCCGACAAAGCCCAGGCTTCCATCTGGCAGCCGGAACACGCGTGCGTCACCGAAGGCGACCTGGGGCTCGGGCGCGCCAGGCACCTTCACGAGCGTCTTGCGGCGCCACCCAGCCTCCACCTTCGCCCCTGCCGTCGAGGCGACAAAGGCCTCGAGGTCTTCGTCCTGCACCGGCCCGCGGTCCAGGCCGCGCAGCGCGGCCGCACGCTGCCGGAAATCCGCATCGGCCACGCACAAGGTCTCGTATCCCTTCTGGACCATGCGGTCGATGCGGGCCTCCTCGTCGGGGGTCAGCGGGCCAAACCCTTCCCCCGCCATGAGCAGCGCGAGCTCCGCCAGGGGGATGAGCGCCATCGTCCGACTGTAGTGCAGCTCAAACCGGTCACCGTCGATGTCCTTGACGATCTGTCCGAGCCGGGCGCGGCATCGATCGAGGATCCTGATCTCACGACTGCCCTCCATCACGATCGTCTCGACGACCACGGTGTTGTCGCTACCGTATCGATGAACTCGCCCCACCCGCTGCTCCATCTCCATCGGGTTCCACGGAACGTCGAAGTGGATCAGCCGTCGCGAGATCTGCAGGTTGATGCCTTCGCCGCCCGAACGTGACGACACCAGGACGCGCGCGCCGTCAGGGCGACGGAACCGCTCGATCTCCTGTCGCCGTGCGTCGCGATCCTGGCCCCCGACGATCAGCGACACCGCCCCCGCCCCGAGATGCATCTCGAGGCGCTGTTTCAAGGTGTACACGGTCTCGACCGGCTGCGCGAACACCACGAACTTCTCGTCAGGGTGTGCCTCTAGCCATCCGAAGACAGGAGCCAGTTTGTGGCGAAGCGCGTCGCGCTCAATCAGCGCCACGCCCGCGTTGAGCGCCTGTGAGAGGAGCCCCACCTCGGCCTTGAAATCGTCGGCGTCGTCCTCGTCGAGTTCTGCCAGCTGGCTGCGCAGGTACGCCTCGAGGTCTTCGACCGACTCCTTCGGCGAGCGGCCGCGATAGGGCCGCAGCGCACCGAGCGCCGCACGCAACGAGGCGTTGTTGCCGGATCGGATGCCCGTCCGCAGCGTCAATCGCACCAGGTAGGCGAGCCCAGCCTGTGGGCTGGACGCGCACCACTGCAGGGCCTGGGCGAGCCGCCACCCCGCGGCGCGCGTCACTGTCGCAGCTGACAGCAAGCGGTGGACCAGCTCGAGCCACCGGCGGTAGTCCGGCCCGCATTCGATCATCGTCGGTGGACGGACGTCGCGGATGGGAAAGAGCGGTTGACCATCCCAGTCCCGGATGTCGTCCTTGATCCGGTAGATGACGCGACCGCTGGCGTCGCTCTCACCTTCGGCACAGAGCAGCCGGAGCAAATTCTGGAACTTGTCGCCGTGGCCCTGGTGCGGCGTGCCAGACAACAGCAGCAGCCGGCCGCCCGGGGTCATCCTTTCGTCCACCAGTCGGCGGACAAGCTTCATCCGCTGTTGTGGATCAGTGCCCTCGGCCGACCAGTCCGATAGGTGGTGGGCCTCATCGATGATCAACACGTCCCACGGACCCGATCTGGCGACCGTCTCCAGATGATTCACGCCACCCTTGATCTGGAACACGGCGCGGTGCATCGACGCCACGACCAGGGGATCGCTGTTGCCCGGGTCGAGCCGCGCCTCCGGTGCCCAGCTGGTCCATCGACGAGGTGACAACCCGAGGCGCACGAACTCGTCGACGACGTTGTCGACGAGGCCGGCCTGCGTAAGGTACAGCACCCGCGGCGGAGCCCCGGTCCGCGACTCGATCAGGCGTTGGACGATCAGCGCCGCCTCGATCGTCTTGCCCAACCCGACCTCGTCGGCAATCAGCACGCGGCGGAGGTTCGGGTCCTTGAGGACGTGCTCGACGAGCGAGGCCTGATGGGCCAGCGGGTCGATCGCTTGCGCATCGAGCAAGCGATACCGATCTTCACAGAGCAGCCACATCGCCTCCAACCTCGCCAGCGCTCGCCGCGTCTCCTGCATGATTTTCTCGCCCTCACCGCCGGCCGCCCCAAGCAGGCTCTCGAGGGGCGTCGCCAGCACGGCGGCGTCCAGCTCGGCTTCGGTGATCGTCGACGGCGGTCGGGCGGCTTCATCGAGATTGGCGAACAGGCGGTCAGGCCACGTCGCCGCGTTGAAGCTCGGATACCCGAAATTGGAGGTCCCGAAGACGGCGTACGTTCCGGCGCGCTTGGTCGCCCGGATCAGCAACGGGCGCGTCACGACGACACCTCCGCACCCGCGTCTGCGCTGTGGAACGGCGTCAGCAGTTCGAGCGCGTGCGCGACCTGCGCGCGCACGGCGGCGGCCTTGCGCGCGTCACGGCGGGAGGCCCGCGAGCGCTCGTCGTCGGTGAGCCGCCGGAATGCGTCGGTCAAGGGATCGTGCTGTTCCGCGAGGTAGTCCTGCTCGAGTTCCCGGCGGAGGGCATCGTAGTACGCGAGCAACAGGCCTTCGGCGTGCTCGCGCGCCTTCTCGGACGCCAGCGTCCCGCCATTCTCGAACGCCTCGAGGATGCGTTGCTTGGCTCCCTTGCCTTCGTTGTGCCCGGCAGCAAGCGCCTTCTTGCAGGTCGCGCTCATCACCTGTCCGATCTTCTTGGAGAGCTCGGCGCTGACACGGCCGGTGAGTTCCGCCAGCTTCTCCTTGGTGAACGCGACGCAGGTCTTGGCGCGCTGTTGCATGAGCTGCTTCTGGCTCGTGATCTGGTCCTCGCCAGCGACGCGCTCATCGAGCGCCTTCGCCGCATCGCAGAGCTTCTCGACCAGGCGAACGTCGCGGTCGACCATCTGCTTGATCGCGTTGCGAACGCCACCCACGATGCGCGTATCCCAGTCGCTCGCGATCGGTTCGATGAACTTCTCGGTGAGCGCGACCGGGTAGTTGATCGCCTTCTTGTCCCAGACTGCGTCGTGCTTGAGCGCTGCCTCGAGCGACTTGAAGTACAGCTTCTCGCCGTCCGTTCGGAGGCGCTTGACCCGCTTCACCGTACCCTTCTCGGCTTCCGCGCACAGCAAGCGAATGTCGGCGGGGATCGCTTCCTTGAGGCGCGCCAGCAGCTCCCCGTGCGATGCGTTCATCTGGTCTCGCAAGCCTTGCATCGCATCCTGTAGCGCCGCGCGAAACGACTCCCACTGTTCCGTCGCGGCACCTCGCCCTTCTTCGTAGGCCTGCGCTGTCGCGCGAAGGTACCCATCGACGATGGCCCACAGCGCGTTGGCCGCCTGGGCGATATCCTGTTGGCGCTGCTTCGCGTGCTTCGCCGCGAGCCCTTCAAGCGCGGCTCGGAACGCGGGGACGTTGGTCGCGGCCAAGCTCTTCAGCCACGCCACATCGTCGTATCCTTCGATCAGCGACAGGTAATCCGGCGCTGCCACGCACAGGACATCCATCTCCGCGCACAGCGCTTCGATGCGCTGCGCACGCCGCGCCCGCCGTTCCTCCGTCAACTCCTCCGACGAAGGGGAGCTGAGCAGCGCGCCGCGGATGTCGCTGCGGGCCTTGGCCGCCATCTCGGCGCCGAGCTCGGCGAAGACCGTCCCAGCGTCGGGCGGCCGTTGCCCCCGGGCACGCGCGAGGCCGCTGGCCTCTTTCCAACGAGTCTTGGCGACGTCGTCGAGGTGGGTGACGACGACCATCACGCGGATGCTGGGCGGCCCTTCGCCTTCCATCAGCAGGCGAGTCACGACGCCCGTCCGCTCCAGCAAGCGCGCGACCGAATCGGTCAGTCCGCTGTTGCGCATCACGACGACTAGGGCGTCGCCACCTTCTCGAACGAAATCCTCGGCCACGAGCGCCCCAGGATCGGCGCGTACGCCAATCCCCGGCAAGTCGACGAGCGACAGCGAGCGCACGATCTCGCAACGCAGGCCGACGCACAGCGTCTTCACCAGCGGAGCCAGCCACCCCGCGGCGCGCACCCTCAGCGTCTGCATGAACGCGAAGGCGTCGGAACTCGTGAGCGTCTCGGTCTTCCCCAAGTACTGCTTGAGTTCCTCGATGCGCGGATGGAAGGCGACGATCGCCTCCGGGTTCCGGGGCCGTTCGTTCAAGACGGCACGGAGACCGTCGACCAGGACAGGCCCCGGCGGCCTCGGTGGGCGAGCGTCGCCGTCGTGACTACCGACGTCGGCGCCGAGCATCGACCACAGTTGGTCCAGCATGTAGTTGAACCGCTCGTTCGCGACCGCGCGGGCGCGGTGTGCGTCGTCGTTCGCGGGCTCGTCTTCCGGAAGGGGCGCCGGCGCGACCGCGCCCAGGTCCAAGTCGAGCTCGTCGAGGGCCACCTCGTCGCGACCCTCGGCGTTCATCGCCACGAGCTCACCGCGGCGGACCAGCGCGCTTTCCAGCAGGAGGCGGACGCCGCGCAGCTTCTCGGTGTCGTGGTACGAGACCGTGAGGCAGTCGTCGTCGGCGTACGCGACCTGCGTGGCTTGTGCGGTGAGCGGGCCGATGCCGCCTGACGGCAACGCGCTGCGCTCGACCAGCGCGTTGATGAGCGAGCTCTTGCCCACTTGCGACTCGCCGATGAATCCGATCTGCAGGTGCGTCTTGCGCCGCAGCGCAGCGACCAGCAGTTCGGCCGACTGATCGACCGCGCCGATCTCGCCGGGAATGTGCTGGGCGAGCAGCGGCCGCAGCTCATCAGCCCAGAGCTTGAGCAGGTCGTGCGCGTTCTCTTCGGTATTGACGCGTTCCATGACGCCCCCTTTCGCGATGCTTCTAGCTACGAGTCCTCGTTTCGAGCCGGCGCGGATTCTCTTGCCTCGCGCGCCTCTGTCAGCGCCGCGTGGACGCGGAGCAGGATCTCGACGTCGAGGGCGGCGTAGGCGAGCTGGGCCGGCGACAGCGGCCGCTGGGTCCAGTCTGACTTCTGCGGGGTCTTGTCGAGCCGCAGGCCGAGCTCGCGGCGGCACACGGCGGCGAGGCTGTGGCCTTCGAGCTGACGGCCGCGCACGCGACGCGACACGACGAGGGTGTCGACGATGTTGCGGATCGACAGGTTGAGCTTGCCGAACACGTCGAGCTCGAACGCCGCGTTGTGGATCACCTTGACGATCGACTCGGCCTCCAGCAGCGCGGCGAGCGGCGCCAGGTCGTCGAGCGCGCGGGCGTCGATGACGGCGCTCCACTCGGGCACCCCGAGCTGCACCAGGCACAGCTCCTGGTCGCCGAGCGTGGTCTCGACGTCGAGCGCGATCAGCGACCGCGCCGCGAGCTCGGCGCACACGGCCCGCAGGCCGGCCGCGTCGTCGATGTAGCGCACCTCGTTGGCCGGGGTCGCCAGGGGCGCAGGCGCCACGCCGCTCGCCGGGAGCTCGGCCACGACGCGGCGGAGCAGGCCGGCGGGGTCGGCCACCGGCAACGCGTCGGGCCCGGTGAGCCCCGCCAGAAACGCCCGCGTGCCCGCCAGGTCGAGCAGCGAGTTGCCGACCATCTCCATCTGGCAACGCGGTGGCAATGCCGCCTGGAACTTGCTCAGGCGGTACGGTGGGATCTGCGCGACGACGGTCAGCCAGAACTGCAGGTCGTGCCAGATGGCCGGGTCGGCGAGCCGGGCGACCGCGTCGCGCACGGCCCCCTCCGCGATGCCCTCCCCCTCGACGCGGATCCGGAAGCTGTCAGCGACGACCTTCCACCCGGTGATCACGATCAGCGCGTGCCTGAGCGTCTGGTTGATCGCGCCCCCCGCGAACGTCCACCACCGCCAGCCCTTGGTATCGCTTTGGAGCGACGTGCCGGTCGGTCCGAGCAGGTCGGCGAACTCGTCGCGGTACTCGGCCAGCGCCGCCGCGACCGGCTCCGTGAGGTAGCCGTACGTGCGGTCTTCCACCAGCACCTGCTTGATGCGCTGGCACAGCGCGAAGCTCAGGATCGTCGGCGCGAAGCCACCCCACAGCGGCTTCTTCCCCCGTGGCGCGCTAACCGCGGTGATCACCCGCTGCTTGTGGTCGATGGTCTGGACCAGCCACGCCCGCCCGCCCAGCAAGAAGCTGGTCATCGACTCGACCAGGCTATCGACGAAGTTCTGATCCAGCGATCCGACGTCGGCGCCGCTCGTCGTCATGACCCGGTAGAACTGCGGGCTGGAGAAGACCGCGTACAGCTCGAGGAAGTTCTTCTTCCCGAAGGTGCGCTCGGCGGCCTCCCCCATCGACAGCTGCCCGCCGGTCTCGAACAGATACTCGGTGGCGATCATGTGATCGACCACCGCGTCGAACTCGGCGCGGCTGATCCCGGCCAGATCCGGCAGCCGCGACAGCTTGCGCCAGGCCTCGGCCCGCGGGACGCCGCCGGCCTCGAGCGTGAACGCCAGGAGCTGGTGGACGAACACCGGCCAGCACCGCGTCTGCGGCGGGATCGACTCGACCCAACCCTCGCGCGCCAGCTCGACCAGCGCGACCGCTTGCACCACCTCGCTCACCTTCTCGCAGAAGAAGGTGGTGTTGGCGACTGCGCCCGCGCGCCGCCCGGTGCGGCCCATCCGCTGCAGGAACGACGAGACGGTCTTGGGCGCCTCGGCCTGGAACACCAGGTCGAGATCGCCGACGTCGATCCCCAGCTCGAGGGTCGACGTGCACACGATCGCCGCGCTACCGCCGCCGTGGAACTTCTCCTCGGCGAGCTTGCGCTCGGCCAGCGACACCGAGCTGTGGTGCACGAACACGTCGGTCCCGCGGTCGCGCATCCGCTCGGCGATCGCCTCGGTCAGCGCGCGGCTCTCGCAGAAGAACAGACTCTTCTTGCCGGCCGCCAGCCCGGCGGCCTGGCTCGCGAGCAAGAACGGATCGGCCTCGAGGATCACCGCGATCGCGCGCGGCTTGGGCTCCTTGGGGGGATCGACCACGACGCCGTGGCGCTTCGAGGTCCCGCGCAGCCACTCGAGGATGGCCGCGGGGTTCCCGACCGTCGCGGACAGCCCGACCCGCTGCACGTCGTGGCGGCTGTGCTCGGCGATGCGCTCGATGACGCTCAGCATGTGCGCGCCGCGGTCGGTGCCGGCCAGCGCGTGGACCTCGTCGACCACGACGATGCGCAGGTCAGCGAACAGCCGCTCGGTCGAGACGCTGCGCGACGCCAGCATGACCTCGAGCGACTCGGGCGTCGTCATCAGCAGCTCGGTCGGGTCGGCCAGGAACGCCTTGCGCGCCGGCGCGGTGACGTCGCCGTGCCACAGGAAGCGCCGCAGGCCGACCATCTCGGTGTAGAGCCCGAGCCGCTCGGCCTGGTTGTTGAGCAGCGCCTTGATCGGCGCGAGGTAGATCGCGCCCACGCCGTCGGCCGGCTGGTCGACCAGCATCGACAGCGTCGGGAACATCGACGCCTCGGTCTTCCCGCCAGCCGTTGGCGCCAGCACCACGGCGTTGTGGCCGTCCAGGATCGCGGCGCCCGCCTGTTCCTGGACCGGGCGCAGCGACGTCCAGCCCAGGCGGGTGGCGATCGCCTCCTGCAGGCGTGGCGCGAACCGCGCGAAGACCGAGGTGCTCACCAGACCTGGACCTCGGGGATGGGGCCGTCGTCGTCGTCGCCCTCGACCGCGACGGCGGCGACCGCCGCGCTGCGCCCATCGCGCGCGGCCTGTTCCTCCGGCGACAGCGCGACCAGTGGCTCGCTGGTGAAGCCGTACGCCTGCTCGGGATCGAACTCCTCCTCGACGTCGACCAGGTCCATGACGTTGACCAGCTCGCGCAAGAACTGGCGCGGGACCACCCCGACGTCGCCGCGGAAGCCCTCGGTCACCTTGGCGACCAGGCGGTCGATGAACGCGTCCGAGACGCGGGTCATCACGCGCTCGCGGTTCGGCATCGGGTACAGCTCACGCAGCCGGCGCGCCGCGTTGCGCAGGCGCGCGGCGTCGAACGGCTTCAGCTCGAGCTGCGGCTGGCGCAGGCTGGTGAACCCGCCCTGGGTCAAGAACCGGATCCGATCGTGCAGCGGTGCCAGCCCGGCGACCCCGCGGCGATCATCGAAGAACGTCGGCGTCCCGGTGAACAGCCACAGGAGCCCCGGGTACTCGGCGGCGGCGTCGCTGATCTGGCGGATGCCGTTGAGCGACTTGTGGCGGCTGTCGGTGCGCATCCGCAAGATCGTCTCGGCCTCGTCGATGACGATCAGCAACCCCTGGTAGCCGGCCGACTTGGCGATCTCCAGGATGCCGCGCAGGTAGGCCAGCGCATCGGAACTCCCGATGTCGCCCTTGATCTCGGCGCGCCGCTTGACCGCGGCCCCGATGTTGCCGCTGCCCGACAGCCACGAGATCAGCGCCGCCGCGTCCGCCAGCTCGCCGGCTTGCTTGAGGTCGAAGATGGTCTGGATGACCCGCACGAAGTCGGCGGGCGCCTTGCCGCCGGTCAGCGTCGCCAGCTCCTCTTGCAACTTCGCCCGCACCCGCGCGTCGAAGCCAGGGGCGTCCGCGTCGACTCCCGTGGCCACCAGGCCGTCCTCGATGCGCCCGATCCATCGGTCGAGGATGTCGCCGAGCGCGCCGCGCGGGCACGTCGCCGTGGCCAGCTCGGTAACGACCTTGCGGTAGACCTCGTCGAACCGGTGGAACCGCAGGTCGTTGTCGGACACCACGACGAAGCTGGTGACGAACCCGCGGGCCTGAGCGTCGGCGATCGCCAGGCGGGCCATGAACGTCTTGCCGCACCCGTAGCCGCCGCGCAGGAACTTGATGCTGCCGCTGCCGTCCTTGACCAGGTCGAGCTGCCGCGCGAGCTCGTCGCGAGGCTTCTCGACGCCGACGGCGAGCGCATCGAGGCCGCGCTCCGGCACGAGCCCAGCGCGGAGCTGGTTGAAGATGTGCTTGGCGTCGTTCTGGGTCAGCATCAGGCGTTCTCCGGTTCACCGCGGACGTAACACTTCGTGCCGCTCGCCACCTCGACGCGGATCGCGAATGGCGCCCGCAGCCGGTACTGATCGAGGTCGCGGCTGAAGGTGCGGAACTGGCGCGGCCCGCCGAGCAGCTGCGTCGCCTCGGCCTCGTTGATCGAGCCGTGATCGATGAGGTGGCGGAACACCGCCCGGACGCCCTCTGGCAGATCTGCCAGCCAGTCGGGCTGGGCCGCGGGCCGCGGGGGAGGCGTGCTCGGTGGCGGAGCCACCACGGGCGCCGGCCGGGCGCGCAACACGATCTGGAAGCGCTCGGTCGTCACCGCCGGCACCACATCGAGCGAACGCGTCGCGGGGCGCAGCCGCACCGCCGCGCGGGTCTCGGCGTCGCCGGTCAGGCGGAAGAACACCTGGAACTCTTGATCGACCGTGGCGATGACGCCGGCGCCGGTGCGGCGCGCGTGGTGCACGTCGCACAGCTCGACCTGCACCGCCTCGTCGTCCGCGCTCTCGAGCGCGAGCTCGACCTCGGCCCGCCCGCCGTAGACCAGGTTGGCCTGCTTGGCGGTGCGGATCACCGCGACCAGGCAGTGCATGCCCGCCACCGCGAGCCCGGCCCGCGCCTCGATCTCGTAGCTGGCCCTGTCGCCGCCCGCGGCGTGGCGATGGCGCACCGTGAGCACCGGGATCACGCGCTCCTGCAGGCTGTTGCCGCCGTGCACGAAGTCCTTGGCCCGCGCGCCACGATCGAAGGGATCGATGCCGGCCGGGAACGCGACCCAGAACGCGGCGCCCTCGTACGCCAGGTCGCTGGCGCCGACCGAGGTCTCCCCCGATTGGTCGCGACGCTGGGTCGTCAGCACGTGGCGACGCTGCGGATCGGTCTGCTTGCCGTGCGGGACCGCGACCCGCGTGACGCCGTCTTGCAGCAAGAAGCCGTGGTCGGCGGTGAACACGAACCGCTTGACTCCCGCCTCGTACAGCACGCGCCACGCGGCCCGCAGCTTCTGCAGTTCGCGCTCGAACACCGCCAGCCCGACGCCCTTCTCGCCGGCCTTGTCGATGCCCTCGCAATGCACGACCACCGCCTTGGCGCGGGCCAGCTTCCTGCGCAGGCTGGCGGCGTCGCGGTCGCCCACCTCCTCGAGCGACAACTTGGGGCAGTCATCGCCGCCCAGCCGCTCGTGGATCGCCCGCCGGCGATCGTCGGGGCCGTCCACGCGCAGGTTGCCGACCCGGAACCCCAGGATCTTCCCGTCCTTGTAGTCGACGGTGAGCTTGCCGTCGCGCGCGACCGGCGCCAGCGCGTTCATGCCGACCTCGGTGATCGTCGGCAGCTCGGCCAGGCGCGCAGTTAGCTCGACGTCGGCGGTCTTGGTCTCGCGCAGGCTCTCGGCGAGCTGCTGTCCCATCTCGAAGCGCATCGCGTCGACCATCACGTACGCGGTCAGCCCCTCGTCGACCCGCGGCACCACCACGTCCTCGAACAGCCGCCGCTGCTGCAGCGACGCGGGCGGCAAGAACCCCTCGCGCTGGCACAGCGCGCTCCACACGAGCGCGACGTCGTCGGCCCACCGCCGGTACACGCTGCGCAGCCGGTCCAGACAGACCCGGAGCGTGCTGGCCTCGGGGATGTCGAGCTGAGGCAGCTCTTCGCGGGCCTGCTCGAGCTGGCGATGGGCCCGATCCACCTGGTAGCCGCCGGCGGTGTAGCGCTCGACGCCGTCGGCCAGCGTCACACAGCCGCCCAACAGCGCCTCGTGGTCGACGACGCCGCAACCGAGCCGCGCGGCCAGCTCGACCAGGTGCCACGCGATCCGCCGCCGCGGATCGAACGTGGTCCAGAAGCTCTTGCCCGACGTGCGCGCGGTCGCCAGCACGAGCGCGCGCTGGAACTCGGCGATCATGAGCGCGTCGAGCGCCGCCGCCATCACCTTGGCGTCCTCGAACTGGAACGTGTCGATCTTGCCGAGGTCGTCCGCGGTCGCGTTCGCGACCTCCAGCGGCACCAGCACCTCGATGCTGCTGGCGATGCTCGCGTACTGCTTGTCGTGGCGCCTCCGGAGGTGCACGGCCAGCTTCTGGCACGCGGCCACGGCCGGCTTGGGCAGGTGCTGCGCCGCGGCGAGCCACGGGTCGGCCGGCGCGCGCCGTAGATCGTGGACGAACTCGACGCACAGCGCCCACCCGGCGAGCGCGGTCGCGGCGTCGCTCGCGATCTCGGCCGGCGAGGTCATGCGGCTCGCGCCGTCGTCTTCGCCTTCGGCCAGGAGCCGTCGCCGCGCGTCGTCGGTGAGGCCCAGCAAGACCTCGGCGCGGTGCCACACCGCCGCCACGGCCTCGGGCCGCTCGAGCTCCCGCGCCACCGGCCCGCGCGACACCAGGTCGTCGTACAGCGCCTCGGCGGTGTGCAGGCTCAGGTCGGGGCCCACCGTGCCGCTCGCCTGGCTCGACTGCCGCGCGAGCCACCGATCGGCGCCCTCCAGGGTGAGCCCAGGCTGGGAGACGAACGCCTCGATCGCGGCCGGCGTCGCCAGCCCGTGGGCGGCGTCGCGCACCAGCGTGTCGAGCGCGCGGCGATGCCGCCGGCCGGCCTTGTACAGCTCGAACAGCGGGGTCTCGGCGATGCTGTCCTCGGTGTGCCCGGGCACGTGGATCACCAGCGGCGTCATCGCGACGCCGTCCTGCAGGTCCTCGTGCGCCAGCATCACCTCGAGGTAGCTGCCGCGGAACCGCCGCACCGGCAACGCGGTCGGCTCGCGCGCCGATCGCGCCGCCAGCTCGTCTGCGAACGCGGTGTAGCTGCCCTCCTTGTCCAGCCACACGACGATGCCGCGCTGCCGCGCCAGCTCGCGCAGCTCGGCGTACAGGCTGGCCGACACCGGGCCGAGGTCGGTCATGGTGCACCGCCGTCGTCGCCGGTGTCGGGGATCGGGGCGGTCAGCCTGAGCGCGCGCTCGGCCGCGATGCGCTCGCGGGTGAGCTCGGTGGCGAGCTCGTCCTCGGTGGGCAGGTACATCTGGTAGGTCGCCGCGACCAGCTGCTGGTTGTCCTCGGGCAGCGTGATCTTCACCATCGCCGCGTTTTGCTCGGAGCACAGCACGATGCCGATGGTCTTGTGCTCGTGCTCGGCGCGCTGCGTGCGGTCGAAGTAGTTCACGTACATCTGCATCTGCCCTAGGTCCTGGTGGGTGAGCTTGCCGAGCTTGAGGTCGACCAGCACGAAGCAGCGCAACAGCCGGTTGTAGAACACCAGGTCGACGTAGAAGTGATCGCCGTCGACGGTGAGCCGCTTCTGCCGGCCGACGAAGCAGAAGCCCTTGCCCAGCTCGAGCATGAACGCCTCGAGCCGGTCGATGATCGCCTGCTCGATGTCGCGCTCGCGCAGCGCGGGATGCTCGGGCAGATC
>Ga0154020_10003937_pt1 | contig 17758 bp, 14 predicted proteins | sample Klosneuvirus_201_FD_109709 | JGI IMG/M metagenome (GOLD analysis project Ga0154020, IMG submission 109709) | Active sludge microbial communities from wastewater, Klosterneuburg, Austria - Klosneuvirus_20160825_MG | ecosystem: Engineered > WWTP > Aerobic digester > Activated sludge | place...
CGGCGGCCGCCTCCATGGGCGGCCGCTCCAGAGTGAAGGGAGCGAGCCGCAGGCGAGCGCAGTGAACGGCGGCCGCCTCCATGGGCGGCCGCTCCGGAGTGAACGGAGCGAGCCGCAGGCGAGCGCAGTGAACGGCGGCCGCCTCCATGGGCGGCCGCTCCAGAGTGAACGGAGCGAGCCGCAGGCGAGCGCAGTGAACGGCGGCCGCCTCCATGGGCGGCCGCTCCAGAGTGAAGGGACAAAAAGCGAGGAGGGGGCCTGTGAGCCCCCTCCCCTCCCACTCACACCCCGCGGAGGGTCTCGAGGAGCTCGAGGTCCGGGAACGGCAGGTCGAAGCGCGTCTTGGTGACGCCGACGCCCGCCTGCTCGAGGAGCTTCGCGAACGCGACGCTGTCGAACAGCGCGACCGGCGGCGTGCCCGGGGCGGCCGCTTCTTCGCGCGCGCCCGAGAGGCACTGGCCGGTCGTGATGAGCCAGCCCGTGCTCGCGGCGCCGCTGCCACCGCCGTAGTGGTGGAGCGAGCCGCGCAGGTCGATCACGCGCTCACGGCCGATCTCGCGGCCGTCGCGGCGCAGGACGATCGCGGTGCGGACCTCGTCGTTCAGCGTGACGTGCACGGCGGAGAAGTGGCTCTCGCCACCCGGGAGGCCCGCGCGACGCACGGGCTTGATGTCGCGGAAGCCGAGCCGCTCGAGGGCGACCAGCAAGAGCTCGATCAGCGCGGGACCGGAGAGGTCCTTCTGGAGCTTGCTCGCGAGGGTGCGGCGCGCGGCGTCGCGGTAGCGATCGAGGGCGGCGACGGCCTCCTGCTCGAGGCGGAGGAGATCGCTGCCGAGCGACCAGTCGGTCGGGGCGACACGGCCACCCTGCGCGAAGCGGAAGCGGGGGCGCAGGCCCTCGGCGTCGCGGCGCAGGTTGTCGGCGCGCGCGGAGGCGGCGAGCGCGGTCGTGGCGACGTTCAGATCGCCGGTGAGGCGACCCTTGCGCTGCGCGGCCTCGGCGATCGCGCGGAAGGGCACGGGGCCCTGGTTGCGATCGGAAGTGAGCAGGACGTTGAGGACGAGGTCCGACAGATCGCGGCCCGCGAGCTCGTCGATCGGCTCGGTGCCCTCGAGCGCCGGAGACGCGCTCAGGTCGAAGTTGCCGCTGCGCTGGAAGCCCGGCGCGCGGAAGTCCTGCTGCTTGCCGCCGCCCTGGTTGCCCCGGCCCTGCTGCTGCTGGGGGACGCGCTCGAGCACGATGGCCCGACGCGTGGGCTGCTCGTCGCGCTCGTCGCCGATGGTGACGCCGATCGTCTCGTCCTCGTCGTCGCCCGCGGTCGCGGAGCCCTCGAACGACGGGGGACGCGAGGCCCCACCGAAGGTCTGCCCCGGCGCCCCGCCCTCGTCACGCTTGCCGCGACGACGACGACGACGACGGCGACGACCGCCCTCACCCGCCGGACCGGCCGCGCCAGGCGCCGCGCCCGGCACGGGCTCCGGACCGCCGAACAGCGGCTGGTCGTCGTCGTCTTCTTCCTCGAACAGCTCGCTGCCCGAGGCGGCGAGCTCTCCGCGCATCTTCTCGTCGGCGTCGAGCACGAGGGGCTCGTCGTCCTCGTCGACCGGCGGGCCCGACTCGACCTTGCGCGCGGGCACGGGATCGGAGGCGGCGTCGATGTCGCTCGCGAGGGCGGCGAAGGCGTCGGCCCCGTCGTCCTCGGCGCTCGGCTCGTCACCGGCGTCGTTGAACAGGGACGGGGTGCGGGCCTCGACCTCGGCCTCCTCCGCCTTCTTCTTGCCCTTCTTCTTGCCGCCCGACTCCCACTCGCGGAGGCCGAACACGCCGGGCTTCACGCGGACGATGGCGCCGTCGGGCTCCTTCTTGATCTGGAGCGACAAGCGCGCGCCCATCGTCACGTCGGGCGTCTTGCCCACGTGCGAGAGCAGGCTCTTGTCGATGGCCATCTGCGTGATGTCCTTGAAATGCAGCGGTTTGCCCGCGAGGCGAAGGACCTCGGCAGCGGCTTCGGTGAACGTCATGAGAGCTTTTTTCCTTTGGGAGGACGCGGGACACAGCCGGCGTCCGTCACGGTTCGGGTCGGTTCGGCCGAGGCGGCGAGACGGGTCGCGCGCACGCGATTCGAGCCCCTCGGAAGGACCCCATGGCGGCGTTCGACGCGCCTCGATTCGGCGATTCGGATCCGCCTGGACAGGGCCCGTTCCGCTGGTGTCCCCGTTTGCACAGGCACCCCAGGGCGTCGGCCCCGTCCCACCACGGGACCGAGGATGGATAACACCCTTCTGCATCAGGGTAAAGCCCCGCCAAGGCCGCGCTCGAAGCCTGGGGAACGCACTGCGTCGTGTCCGGAACTCTTCCGGGCGTGACGATCGGCCGCTATGTTCCGCGCGCCCATGAGCGAAGATCAAGACGAGCTGCTCCGCCTGTACGGCCAGATGCAGCGGATCCGCAGGGTCGAAGAGGAGTGCGCCCGCGCCTACGCGCAGGGGAAGATCGGCGGCTTCCTTCACCTCTACATCGGTCAGGAGTCGGTCGGCGTCGGCGCGATCGCCGCCCTCCGGCCCGACGACTACGTGATCGGCACCTACCGCGATCACGGGCTCGCGATGGCCAAGGGGATGCCCGCGCGCGCGGTGCTCGCCGAGCTGTTCGGCAAGGCCACGGGGTGCAGCCAGGGCCTCGGCGGCTCGATGCACCTGTTCGACGCCGAGCACCACATGCTCGGCGGCTACGGCATCGTCGGCGGGCACATCCCGCTCGCGGCCGGCGTCGCCTACGCGAGCAAGTACCAGGGCAACGGCCGGGTCACGCTGTGCTTCTTCGGCGAGGGCTCGGTGACCATCGGCAGCTTCCACGAGGCGCTGTCGCTCGCGGCGCTGTGGAAGCTCCCCATCGTCTTCATCTGCGAGAACAACGAGTACTCGATGGGCACCCCGCTCGCGCGGTCGCTCTCGCTCGAGGACGTCTCGCAGAAGGCGCTCGGCTACGCCATGGCCCGCGACCGGTTCTTCGCGCGCGACGTGCTCGAGGTGAAGGCGCGCATCGGCGAGGCCGTGACGCGGGCGCGCGAGGAGAGCGAGCCCACGCTGGTAGAGGTGCGCACCTACCGGTTCCGCGGCCACTCGATGAGCGACCCGGGCAAGTACCGCACGCCCGAGGAGATCGAGGCCCAGAAGAAGCTCGACCCGCTGCAGAAGGCGCGCGACGCGCTGGTCGCCGTGCTCGGCGAGGAGAAGCTCGCCGCGCTCGACGCGGAGATCGAGGCCGAGACCGCCGACGCCGTGAAGCACGCCGAGGAGGCGCCGGAGCCTTCGCCCGACATCCTCGAGCCCACCACCTACGTCGGGGAGTTCGCGCGATGAGCCGCGAGATTCGCTACCGGGAGGCGCTCCGCGAGGCCATCGCCGAGGAGATGGAGCGCGACGACCGCGTGTTCATCATGGGCGAGGAGGTCGGCCGTTACCAGGGCGCGTACAAGGTCACCGAGGGCCTGTTCGACCGCTTCGGGGACAAGCGCGTGGTCGACGCGCCCATCGCCGAGAACGGGTTCGCGGGCATCGGCGTCGGCGCCGCGATGGTGGGGCTGCGCCCGATCATCGAGTTCATGACCTGGAACTTCAGCGCGGTCGCCTTCGACCAGATCCTGAGCAACGCGGCCAAGGTGCGGCAGATGAGCGGCGGGCAGTTCTCCTGCCCCATCGTGTTCCGCGGGCCCAACGGCTCCGCGCGCCAGGTGGGCTCGCAGCACAGCCAGTCCATGGAGGGGTTCTACGCCCACGTCCCCGGCCTCAAGGTGGTGGCACCCGCGTTCCCGCGCGACGCCAAGGGACTGCTCAAGGCCGCCATCCGCGACGACAACCCGGTGTGCTTCTTCGAGAGCGAGACGCTGTACTCGATGAAGGGCGAGGTGCCCGATCCGAGCGAAGGTGACCTGCTCGTCGAGATCGGCAAGGCGAACGTCTGCCACGAGGGCAGCGACGTCACGATCGTCTCGTGGTCGCGCATCACCCACGTCGCGCTCGAGGCGGCCAAGCTGCTCGCGGCCGAGGGCATCTCCGCCGAGATCGTCGATCTGCGCTCGCTGCGGCCGCTCGACGAGGAGACCATCCTCGAGAGCGTCCGCAAGACCCACCGCGCCGTCGTCGCCCACGAGGGCTGGCCCTATGGCTCGGTCGGCGCCGAGGTGGTCGATCGCATCCAGCGCCTCGGGTTCGACGACCTCGACGCGCCGGTACTCCGCGTGACCGGCATGGACGTGCCGATGCCGTACAACGCGCGACTCGAGCAGCACTGCCTCCCCCAGCCCGCCGCGATCGTGTCGGCGTGCAAGAAGGTCCTGTACCTAGAGTAAACATGGCGAAGATCCTCGACATGCCCAAGCTCTCCCCCACCATGGAGGAGGGACGCCTCGCGACCTGGCACAAGAAGGTCGGCGACACGATCGGCATCGACGATCTGCTCGCCGAGGTGGAGACCGACAAGGCGACGATGGAGTTCCGGTCCTTCGACAAGGGGACCATCCTCGCGATCCTCGTGCCGCCCGGCAGCATGGTGGTGCTCGGTCAGCCCGTCGCCATCGTCGGCGCCCCTGGGGAAGACGTGAGCGCGCTCGTCGCGCAGGCCAAGAGCGGCGCGCCGGCGGCTGCTCCTGCGGCTCCTGCCGCTGCTGCCGCTACTGCGGCTCCTGCCGCTGGTGCTGCTGCTCCCGCCGCTGCGGCTGCTGTTCCTGCCCCGGCCGCGGCGCCGGCGGCGGCCCCTGCCCCGGCGAGCGCGGAGCCCGGAGGCCGCGTGAAGGCCTCGCCGTACGTGCGCAAGCTCGCGCGCGAACAGTCGCTCGACCTCGGGCGCGTGCAGGGCACCGGCCCGCACGGGCGCATCGTCGCCCGCGATCTCAGCGCTTCGGCGGCGAAGGCCGTGGCCCCGGTCCCGGGGGTGCTCGCGGCGCCCGAGAGCAAGCCGCTCTCTCTCATGCGCAAGACGATCGCGCGGCGGCTCACCGAGTCGAAGCAGACCGTCCCGCACTTCTACCTGACGGTCGACCTCGACGCCGATGCCCTCGTGGCGCTGCGCGAGCGGGTGAACGCCGATCTCGCCGCTTTCACCGCCGAGGGCGAAAAGCCGGAGAAGGTCAGCGTCAACGACCTGCTCGTTCGTGCTTGCGCCATCGCGCTCCGCCGGGTGCCGGCCTGCAACGCCCAGTTCACCCCCGAGGCGATCCTCTACCACCAGCGCGTGGACATCTCGGTGGCCGTGGCGGTCGAGGACGGCCTCGTGACCCCGGTCGTCCGCGACGCCGACCACAAGACGGTCCGCGAGATCGCGGCCGAGGTGCGCGAGCTCGCGGGCCGCGCCCGCAGCAAGAAGCTGAAACCGGAGGAAATGACGAACGGCACGTTCTCCATCTCGAACCTCGGCATGTACGGCGTCGACGCCTTCGCGGCCGTCATCAACCCGCCGGAGGGCGCCATCCTCGCCGTCGGGCAGGTGCGCAAGGAGCCGGTGGTCCGGGGTGACGCCATCGTGGTCGGGCACCGCCTCGCCTGCACTCTGAGCTGCGACCACCGGGTGGTCGACGGGGCGATCGGGGCCACGTTCCTGCGCGAACTGCGGCTGCTCGTCGAACACCCGACGCGCATCCTCACCTGACTTTCCGCAGCGTGGTCCCACGCTGGCCGACCTGAGCCATCGATCGCCGCCCAAAGGCGGGCAGTTCGGCTATCTTGGGCGGTCGATGAGCGACCGGCTCCGTGGTGATCGCGTCACCCTGCGCCCGATGGCGAAGGACGACCTGCACCTGCTCCATCGGTGGCTCAACGACCCCGAGGTGATGCAGTACTGGGATGGGCGCGACCACCCCGCCACGTTCGACCGCGTCGAGGTGCGCTTCCGCCGCTCGGTCGACGGCAGCGACCGTGAGGCCATCCGCTACATGATCGACGTCGAGGGTGGGCCGTGCATCGGCATGGTGCAGTACAACCGCATCAACCCGCGCGCGAAGAACACGCAGATCGACCTCCTCATCGGCGAGCGCGAGTTCCGCGACACGGGCTACGGCGCCGAGGCCATGCGAGCGCTCCTGAACCACCTGTTCGTGGCGCTCAAGGTGCACCGCGTGTGGTTCACCATCCGCGCCAGCAACGAGCGAGCGATGCGCGGCGCCGAGCGCGCGGGGTTCCGCAACGAGGGCGTGCTGCGGGAGCACGACCAGCTCGAGGGGACGTTCGTCGACGTGGCCGTGTACGGCATGCTGCGGAGCGAGTGGAAGAGCTGATGCTCGAGGTCGGCGCGCATTTCGATCGCTTTCGCATCGAGGAGTCGCTCGGAGCAGGCGGCATGGGGGCCGTGTATCGAGCCTTCGACACGCGCCTCGAGCGGCAGATCGCCCTCAAGCTCGTGCGACGCGACGCCCTGGGCCACGACGAGACCAGCGGCGACGCCGTGGAGCGGATGGTCCGCGAGGCCCGCGCGGCCGCCGCGATCGAGCACCCCAACAAGGTGGTCGTCTACGACGTCGGCGACATCGACGGCACGCCCTACATCGCGATGGAGCTCGTGCGCGGCGTCACCCTGCGCAGCTTCATCGGCAAGCCCACGCCGCAGGTCCGCGAGCGCCTGGCCCACATGCTCTCGGTGGCCCGCGTCCTCGCGGTCGCGCACGAGGCCGGCGTCGTCCATCGCGACGTGAAGCCCGACAACGTGATGCTCCGCGAGGACGGCGTCATCAAGGTGCTCGACTTCGGGCTCGCCCAGAAGAAGGGCGCGGTCGACTACGAAGAGACGGTCTACGGCACGCTCAAGTACATGAGCCCCGAGCAGGTGCGCGGCCAGCCGCTCGACGGCGCCGCCGACCAGTTCGCCTGGGCGGTCACCCTGTTCGAGCTACTCACCGGCAGCATCCCGTGGAGCGACAGCGCCGGCAACGCGGGCATCCTCGCGCAGGTGGTGAGCAAGCCCGCGCCGCGCCTGCGGGAGCGCATGCCCGACCTGCCAGGGCCGCTCGACGACGCGATCGCGCGCGCCCTCGAGAAGGACCCGGCGCGGCGGTTCCCCAGCATGCACGCGGTGGTGGCGTCGATCGAACCGTTCCTGTCGGACGGCACGCTGAGCGGTGACGTGCCTCGGCTCCTGCGCGTCGACTCGGCCGCCGCGCTCTCCGGCTCCCTGTCGGGGGGCTCCGGGGCATCCGGGTCGAGCGCTTCGATCACGCCCACGTCGAACGACAGCAGTCCGCGCCCCCGCAGTGCGGGGCGCATCCGCACCGGCGGCGACATGGCGATCGGCTCGGTCGTCACCAACGACCGCATGTTCGACCAGCCGGTCGACTCCGAGGCGCGGTTCGCGCGCTTCCCGCGGGACTACCTGCTCAAGGGGATGTTCTTCTCCCGCATTCTCGCCATCGGTGGCAAGCACACCGAATCGGTCCTCGACAAGCTCGTCGACCCGCCGCGCACCGGCCGCTACCTGCCGTTCAGCGACTACCCCCAGGTCGACTACTCGCGGCTCTCCCACGCCTCCGCGATCGGCCTCCACCCCGGGCTGCCGGTGGCCGAGGCGATGCGCCGGCTCGGCCAGCAGGACATGGCCACCTTCGCGACGTCGGCGATGGGCCGCGTGAGCCTCGCCCTCACCGGCTCGTTCGAGGCCACGGTCGAGAAGATGCCCCAGAGCTACTCGGCGGTGCTCAAGGGCGGCCGCGTCGAGGTGAAGAGTCCCCGCAAGGGCTACTTCGAGGTCGACTTCCTCGACTACTACGGGTGGGCGGATTGCTACTCGATCGGCACGATCGAGGGCCTCCTCAAGTACTTCGGCCAGAAGGCCCGCATCGAGGCCACGATCGCCGGCTTCGCCACGGTCCACTGCCGCATCGAGCTCCTGTAGGTCGGCAGCACCCACGCGGCTGTGCAGGTCGGTACGGGTCGTACCGGCTCCACCCTCTCCACCCTCGCCCGGGCAGAGCGCGAGCATCGCCGCCCTTGACGCCCGGCTTTCATGCGCCATATTCAAACAGTGCAGCAAGCCCTCCCCTTCACCACCCGACCGGTCCCGTCGCGGCGTGGCGGGGCGCGCAAGGGCGCGGGGCGTCCGCGCAAGCCGTCGAGCGAGTCGCACCGGCGGCGGCCCGCGATCGCCCGCGGCACCCCGCTGCACGTCACGCTCGCCTTCGCGGAGCACGTGTGGAACCTGCGCGCCCAGCGGTGCCTCACGCCGATCGATGCCGCGCTGCGCGCCCTCTCGCGCCACGCGGCGTGCCGGGTCACGCACTTCTCCGTGCAGGGCAACCACGTGCACCTCGTGGTGGAGGCCGACGACAAGGCGGCGCTCTCCCGCGCCATGCGCGCGCTCACCATCCGCGTCGCGCGCGGCCTGAACCGCGTGATGGGCCGGCGCGGTCGCGTGCTCGGGTCGCGGTACCACGCGCGCGCGCTGCGCTCGCCCACCGAGGTGAAGAACGTCGTCCGCTACGTGCTCGCGAACCACGCGCGCCACGTGCCCGGCGCGCCCGTGGCCGACCCGTTCTCGAGCGCGTCCTCGTTCGCGGACTGGGAGGCGCTCGAGCTGCCGGCGGCCCGCGTGGCGTATGCGCTACCAGGCCTCGGCCCACCGGTCTCGCGCGCGCAGGGCTGGCTCTTGCGGGTCGGTCTCGTGCGGCCGCCCCGCAGACCGCGCGTCCGCTGACACGGCACGTTTCCTCGCTCGCCGCACTGCGCCGTATCGCCGTGATGACGGACAAGATGCGTGTGACAGCGTGCTCACGCACATGTCCCGGTGAGGTGACGCACGATGCCCTGGCCTGTCGCTTGCTGACGAAGAGGGCATGACGCGCCTCGGGCTCCTGTCCTTCTTGTCCGCTTCCGCCGTCACGCTGGCCCTCGTGGTGCGCCCCGCGCACCCGACGGTCCCGAACGCGAAGCCGGCCCCGAAGACGGCGAAGGCCGGCGCCGTCGGCAGCCCGAAGACCGCGCTCGCTCCGCCCACCGTCGCCCCGAAGAGCGCTGCGGCCAACCCGCTGATCGCCGAGATCGCGATCACCGCCCCCTGGGGCAGCGGGAAGGGCGAGCTCGGACACGAGGTCCCGAGCGAGGCCATGCCCGAGGCGCCCATGAGCCTCGCGGTCGACGGCGCGGGCAACGTGTGGGTGCTCGACCAGGTCAACACGCGCGTCGTGATCTTCGACGGGAACGGGACCGTGCAGCGCACCATCCCCATCGCGAACCGCATCGCGCAGGACCTCGCGCCGATCGCGGGCGGCGTCGCTATCCTGGATCGGCTCGTCGACAAGGCGATCGTGTTCCTCGACGACACCGGCCACGAGACCCACCGCGTCGCGCTCGCCGGCCCCGGCGTCGACGAGCCGAGCGGCGTCACCGGGCTCTTCGTGTACCAGGACCCCGCCGATCCGCTCGCCGGTACCTGGGTCGAATACGAGCACCGCGGCCTCGTGCGCGTAGCCCTGCCGGATCGCACCCCCGATGCCGCACGGCTGCGCCTCGACGGGCGACGCGTCCCGAACAGCACCCGCCTGCTGCGGGCAGCGCGCGACCCGGCGGGCTTCGCCCTCGTGAGCGCGCTCGGTCCGAACGGGTTCCTCGCGCGCGTGCCGACGCCGCAGCCGATCCTGCAGCTCGAGGGGCTGTTCGGCGACCGCAAGGGGCGCACGTGGGTCGCCGCACACACCTACGAGGAGAGCGCGAAGCACGCGCTCGTCGACCAGCGCGTGACCGTCGTCGCGCTCGACCCCACCGGCGCCGAGATCGGTCGCGCCGATCTCCCACCGCCAGAGGTGGCCGGCGATCAGCTCGTGCCCACCACCGTGGGCGCGGACGACTGCTTCTACCAGCTGCACGTCGGCAAGACCGGCGCGACGATCTGGAGGGTGCGATGAAGCCGCGCATCCCCGCACTCGTCGCGCTCCTGCCCGTCGCGCTGCTCGCGGCGACCACCGTCGGCAACGTGGACGCCGCGCCGGCCCCGATGACCACCGCGCAGATCCTCGACCTCGGCGCGACGATCAACCACTTCTCGTACCACTGGGGTGGCTCGGCCTGGAGCCCCGGCAGCACCGCTTATGGCAAGTGCACGCCGCTCTCGGGCGGCGGGTGTCCCTCGTGCAGCCACTCGGGCTCGTGGGGCGCGGACTGCTCGGGCTTCGTGGGCAAGGCGTGGCAGGTGCCCTCGCCCATCGCGCTCACGACACCGTCGCACCCCTACGTCGCGTCGAACTGGACGAGCGACGGCGCGTACTGGAACCCGGTCTCGCGCGGTAGCGCCAAGGTCGCCGACGTCTGGGCGAGCAGCCATCACGTGTGGTTCTTCGAGAAGGGCGACCCCTGGGGCTATGCGTGGTCCTGGGAGTGCAGCGGCTGCGTCGCCGGGTGCCTCCACATGAACCGCTCGACCAGCGGCTACTCGGTCGCGCGGCGCATCAACCTCGTGGACGCGGCCGACACCGACGGCGACGGCGTGCCCGACAGCAAGGACAACTGCGACAAGAACAAGAACCCCGACCAGAAGGACACCGACAAGGACGGCAAGGGCGACGCCTGCGACGACGACGACGACGGCGACGGCGTGCTCGACACGAAGGACAACTGCGACACCGTCAAGAACCCCGACCAGAAGGACACCGACAAGGACGGCCTCGGCGACGCGTGCGACGCCGACCTCGACGGCGACGGGGTGGCGAACGCCAAGGACAACTGCCCGGCGAACGCCAACAAGACCCAGGCCGACCTCGACAAGGACGGCAAGGGCGACGCCTGCGACGACGACATCGACGGCGACGGCGTCCTGAACGCCAAGGACAACTGCCCGGTCGTGAAGAACCCGGACCAGAAGGACACCGACGGCGACGGCAAGGGCGACGCCTGCGAGACCGACGACGACGCCGATGGCGTGCCGGACGCGACGGACAACTGCAAGACCGTCGCGAACCCCGACCAGGCCGACCTCGACGAGGACGGCAAGGGCGACGCGTGCGACGACGACCTCGACGGCGACGGCATCGCGAACGCCAAGGACAACTGCCCCGAGGGCGTGAACGCCGATCAGAAGGACAGCGACGGCGACGGCAAGGGCGACGTGTGCGACGACGATCGCGACGGCGACGGCGTCCCCGACGAGACCGACGTGTGCCCCGACGTGAAGGACCCGGAGCAACTGGACCAGGACGGCGACGGCAAGGGCGACGCCTGCGACGACGACCTCGACGGCGACGGCGTCGCGAACGCGAAGGACAACTGCCCCGACACCGCGAACCCCGATCAGGCCGACGGCGACAAGGACGGCAAGGGCGACGCTTGCCAGCTCGGCGACGAGGGCGACACCGGCGAGGTGGAGGGCTCGGTCGGCTGCAGCACGAGCGGCCGCGACGGCTCGGGGGCCGCGCTCGCGCTGTTCCTCGCCGTCGGTCTCGTCGTGCGGCGCCGCGCGCCTACTTGCAGACGCCGATCGTGATGCCGAGGTCGGGCGCCTTCTCCGGCGAGCACTTCTTGGCGCCGCCACAGTCGGCGTCCTTCATGCAGAGCTGCGGATCGCCGCCGCAGCTCGTGCGACAGGTGCTGCCCTGGATGGACGAGCTGAACGGCGGCGTGTCCGCGCAGCAGACCTTGCCAGGGCAGTCGGCGGTCTCGTCGCAGTCGAAGCCGCGCGCCGCGATGCAGCTCGTGTCGCACTTGTAGCCCCACTTGAAGGCGAGGACGTCGAAGCGACCGCAGCACACCTGACCGCTCGCGCAGAACGTGGTGCCGTCGCCCGAACACGAGACCTTGCCGGCGACCGGGAAGAGCCCCGTGACCGTGCCGGTGTCGCTGCCGGTGTCGGCGCTGCCGGTGTCGGCGCTGCCCGTGTCGGCGCTGCCCGTGTCGGCGCTGCCCGTGTCGGTGGACGACTCGGTCGCGCCGTCGGAGCCCGTCTCGGTGGAACCCGTCTCGCCGACCTCGGTCGGGGCGTCGGTCACCGTGGAGTCGCTCGCGTCGGCGCCCGAGTCGAGGGCGGTCGAGTCGACGACCGTCGAATCGGTCGAGCCGGTGTCGGCGCTCCCCGTGTCGGCGCTGCCCGTGTCCTCGGTGAGCGAGCCGGTGTCGTCGAGGAGGCTGCCGGTGTCGACCGGCTCTTCGCCCGTACCGGCGGTGCTCCCGCTGCACGCCGCGAGCGAGAGGAACAGGAGCGGCCCGAAGACACGGAGGGGGCGGAGCATGGCCTACGATGGTGCCCCGGGTCCGCGCCGATTGCCAGGGTCGACGGCGAAGCGGCGCAGCGACACCAGGTGCTCCCTCCGCGGGGCGTGCGCGAACGCGGCGCGCGTGGCGCCGTGGAAGTGCGGACGCGCCTGCGAGGCGATGGCCTCCACCTCGAGCCCGCGCGGCGGAGCGAGCTGATCGAGCAGCGCGTCCGCGCGGAGGGCCATCCGGCCGACCGCGCTGTCCGCGACGACCACGAACGCCCGCCCACCGGGCACGAGCACCCGCCCCATCGCTCCGAGGAACGCGCCGAGCTCGCCAGTCCAGCGCGCCCGCGCCGCCTCGGGGTCGAGCGCCGCGTAGTCGCGCCGCGCCCCGAGCTCGAGCTTCGCGAACTGTTCCTCGCGCAGGCGCAGCCAGCGCAGGCGCACGTCGTGGTGATCGAGGTAGTCGTAGGTGGCCGCGTAGGGCGGCGAGGTGATGATGCAGTCGACCGACGCCTCGCCAATCGTGCCGAGCGCGCGCGCGTCGTCCGAGTGCACGTCGAACTTCGGAGCCGGTCGCGGCAGGAGCGCCTCGTACTCCGTGAGCCGCGCCACGAGCTCCTCGGTCTTGCGCACGAAGAGCCGCGCCATCGCCCCCGGCGCGAGGCGACGCTCGGGCAGCAGGTAGTTGCCCGTGTCGCCGCGCTGCTTCGAGGCCTTGGTGAGGATCGCGGAGAAGACGAGCTCGAGGTCTTCGCGAGTCTGTCTCGAGCTCACGTGATCGAGCCCGTCGCGCAGGGAATCGAGCTCGAGCAGCATGTGCGGCGCGAACAGGCGCACGTCGTCCGGCCCGTAGCGGTGGGTGACCTTCGCGCGGCCCTCCCTCCGCTCCGTGACGTGCGCCTCGATGCGGGTGGCGAGCCGCAGGAGCTCCTTGCGCTCCGGCTCCGGCACCCCGCGCAGCTTGAGCTCGGCGAGCCGCAGGGCGAGCGGGTTGATGTCGGTGCCCCGCGCGCGCACGCCGTGGAGCCGCGACTCCACGAGCACCGTGCCGCTGCCGCAGAACGGGTCGAGGATCACCGCGTCCCGACCGGCGAAAGACTCGAGCAGGCGCCGCGCGATCGTGGGGTGCAGCCGCGCCGGATACGAATGGAAGCCGTGCACGTGCGCGCGCGTGGCGTCCGCGTCGGCCTCTCCGACGCCGAACGCCCGGGCGAGCTCGGCGGAGACCGCGGGGGCGCCCCGCTGTGCACTCTCGCCGCCGACGTGGGTGAACGCGCGTCGCGGATCGACGCGGCGGGGCTTCAAGGCTTGCCCTGCTTCTCCGCGCTCGCGCGGCGCAGGCGCTCGTCGAACTCGGCGAGCTCCGCCGACTGCGCGTCGAGCGTGGCCGCCGGGCGCTGGTCCTCGGCGATGCGGTAGCGGATCTGACCGTCGGCGGCCGATCGGTCGTCGAGCACGGTGTCGACGCGGACGTCGGTGCGGGTGGGCAATCGCGCCAGGGCCGCCTCGGCCACCGACTCCGACACGCCCATGATCTCGGCGAGCTGGCGGGGCGAGAGAGAGCCGTGGGTGCGCATCGCGTCGACCGCGACCGAACCGAACGCGTCACGCATGGCCTCCTCGGCGCGCTTGGCCGCGGCCTTGGCGCGGGAGAACGCGAACAGCGACACCGCGCCGAGCGCGCCGCCGAGCCCGAGCGTCAGGAGGAAGCCGAGCCCGAAGCCCACCGTCATGAGGAGGATCATGGCCGTGGTGGCGAGCAGCAGCGAGGGCACGAGGGCGCCGATGGCGGCGACGTTGCCGAACAGCCAGTCGCCACGGGCGCTGGTGGCCTCGGCGAGCGCGCGGGCCTCGCCGCCGGTGCGCTCGATGGGCTTCTCGACCGGGACCCGGGGCTTGCCGCAGGCGGCGCAGACGAACAGCAGGCCGTCCTTGGGGATCACCTCGGCGCGCGCGTGGCAGTGCGGACAGGTGCGGAAGGCTCCGTGCAGGGTGCCGCAGCGGGTGCAGCGGTCGGAGCCGGGGGGCAGCGGCGCGGCGCAGGTCGAGCAGACGGTGGGGAGCGCGAGGGCGGGATTTTGGGGGTTCGCAGCCATGGTTTCGTCGCCGAGTTGGCCCAGCGCCTTTTCGGCTCGTACGATCCCTCACCATGCGCCGGAGTGGAAGTCTCGTGCTCGGGTTGCCCCTGCTGGCCGCCTCGTTCGCCGCCGGTGGGTGCGGCGCGAGCCTCAAGGAGGTCCAGACCCTCCAGGCCAACGTCGTTCGCCTCGAGAACGAGAACAAGGACCTCAAGCGCAAGGTCGGGGAGCTCGAGTCGCGCGAGACCGTCCACAAGGACGACGTCGCCAAGGCCGAGCTCAAGGCCGAGCCCAAGATCACCGAGGCGTCGAGCGAGCCCAAGCTCAAGGTCGTCAAGCTCGACCCGGCCTCGGCGGCAGGCTCGCCCCCCACCACGCCGACCACCGTCGCCACCCCCGAGGACGACGACGCGCCGCGCCCCCTCCTGAAGATCGGCCCCAACGGCATCGAGCAGAACGACCCGGACGAGGGGCCCGGCGCCAAGAAGAAGGTCAACAAGTCGCCGGTCGCCGCCGCCAGCGCCGAATACGACTCTGCCTACGGGCTCGTGAAGGCCAAGAAGTACAAGGCCGGCCTCGAGGCGCTCGCCGGCTTCATCGTGAAGTACCCCGACCACCCGTACGTGCCCAACGCGATGTACTGGCGGGGCCGTTGCTACGCCGCGCAGGGCGACACCGCCGGCGCCATCGGGCAGTTCGAGGCCGTCGTCGCGCGCTTCCCCGCGCACACCAAGGCCGCCGACTCGCTGCTCGAGGCCGGCCTCGCCCACAAGAAGCTCGGCGCGCCGGGCAAGGCCAAGGCCGCATTCGACCGCTTGCGCAAGGAGCACCCGGGCTCCGACGCCGCCAAGAAGATCCCCTCGGAGGACGCCCAATGAACCGCCTGTTCGGCCGCTCGCGGCAGCTCGCCCTCGCGCTCCTCACGATCGCCGCCGCCACCTTCGGCGAGCGCGCAGAGGCCGACGTGAAGGTCGGCAAGCCCCCGCAGGGCACGATCTCCCTCGGCACCGACACTGGCAAGGGCTCGACCAAGCTGGTCCCCCCGACCCACTCGGTCAAGAAGGGCGACACGCTCTGGGACATCTGCGACACGTACTTCGGCAACCCGTGGAACTGGCCGCGCGTCTGGTCCTACAACGCCGACATCGTCAACCCGCACTGGATCTACCCCGGGCAGCAGGTGAAGCTGAAGAAGGACGCCGTCGGCTATGTGAGCATCACGCCCGGCAACGCGAGCCTCAAGGCGGGCAGCGCCCTCAAGCCCAAGCTCGTCCCCGGCGGGACGGTGTTCCTCAACAACATCGGCTACGTCTACGACGACAAGGTCGAGAACGTCGGCGAGATCACGGGGAGCCCCGAGGACAAGATGCTCCTCACCACGCTCGACCGCGTGTACGTGCGCCTCGGCGAGCAGCAGGCCAAGGACACGTTCGCCGGCGACACCCTCACCGTCTACACGGTCAGCCGCCCGGTCAAGAACGGCAAGGAGAACGTCGGCTACGTGGTCGAGATCCTCGGCACCGTGAAGATCGACTTCATCGACAAGAAGACCCGCCTCGCCGAGGGCGTCATCACCTCGTCGAACGACGTCATCGAGCGCGGCGCCAAGGTGGCCCCCGTCGAGCGCAAGCTCGACATCGTGCCGCCGTCGACCAACCAGGTCGATCTGCGCGGGTCGCTGCTCGAGTCGGTGCGCCCGAACCAGATGTACGGCGGCCAGCAGGTGGTCCTCATCGACAAGGGCGAGACCGCGGGCCTCAAGCCGGGCAACCGCCTGTTCGTGGTGCGCAAGGGCGACCCCTGGCAGGAGGAGCTCTCGAGCGCGGGCGCGCTCGGCGCCTCCAAGGTGAAGCTCAGCACCGACGGCCCCGCCGACATCGAGAGCACGAAGAAGGACAAGTCCGACGACTACCCGGAGGAGGTGGTCGCCGAGATCCGCGTCATCCGCGTGCGCAAGGACTCCGCCACCTGCCTCGTCACCCAGAGCAAGCGCGAGCTCCTCTCCGGGGACACCTGGGTCGCGAAGAAGGGTTACTAAGGCCGGGTTGCTGAGGCCCCCCGGGCTGAAGCCCGGGGCACCGACTGCCGCTGAAGCCCGGGGCATCGACCCCGGGCTCGACGTCACGCGGGCCTGGCTGAACTCTGCTCCGCTGGTCCTCTGCAGCGAGAGGTCCAGCCAGCGATTCTGGACGTGAAGCCCGGGGTGTCAGGCCCCGGGCTGCGGTGTCGTCGGTGCCGCGGGCTTCAGCCCGGGGGAATCAAGCTTTCAGCGCACGACCAGCATCGGCAGCGCCGCGGGCAGCGCGGCGAGCGCGAGCACGAGGTGGGGCAGCTGCGTCGCGGCCGCGAACAGGCCAGGGCGACGCGGCTCGTCCGGCGTCGCGAGGCGGAACAGCACCGAAGAGATCGCCACGCCGACCACGGTCGCGACCATCGCCATCACGAGCAGCGGCTCGCCACGCCCCTTGAGCGCGAGGGTCACCGCGAGGGGGACCGCGAGCACGAGCGCCGCGGTGAACTGGGCGCGCACCCGCAGCGCCGCCCACGCGGCCACCACGAGCGCGCCGACGATCGCCGCGCCGAGCGCGCCGTCGAAGGCTGCGTCCGACGCGAGCTCGAGCTCCCCCGCGCTCTCGAGCAGGAGGAACGCGGAGAGCCCACCGAGCACGAGGCCGTGGGCCGCGGGGCGCTCGTCGGCCGCGTCGCCCGGGGGCGCCCCTTCGACGAACGCGCGCGTACCGGCGAGCGCTGCCACCGCGGTGGCAGCGCCGAGGTTCCCGCCGCGCGCGAGCGGGAGCGCGTCGCCACACGCGTGCGCCGCGACGAGGACGAACGTGCCGAGGCCCGTCACCACCATGGCCGCCTCGAGACCGACGGTTAGCGCGGCCAGGAAGCGCTCGCGCCCCTTGGCGGCGACGACGTCGCGGGTCGGGCGATACCCGGTGCTCTGGTAGTAACGGAACGCGATCAGGGTGCCCCACGCAGCGAGCACGCCGAGGGTGCCCGCGATCGCCACGAAGCCCCACGCGGGGACGCGCAGCCACCAGCCGCACACCGCGACGACCCCGAGCACCACGAGCAGCAACGTCACGACGAGGCCGCGCGACTCCGCGTCCCCGGGCTCGTCGTCGGGCCCCTCGGTGATGGCCATCGCGCCGGCGAGGCCCGCCAGCGACGCGAGCGCCTGCACGACGACCGGCAAGAGGGCGACGCCGAGCGGGTCGACCCCGAGGGCGCGCAGGGCGGCCTCGTTCTTGGCGGCCACCGCGGCGGACACCACGGTCGCCGCGAGCGTCTCGGCGCCGAACGGCGCCTGGGTGACGCCGAGCACCGCGACCAGCGCCGCGCCGAGCACGAACGCGGCGAGGACCGCGGGCAGGCGCGCGAGGCCGTCGCCCTCGAGGGTGAGCGCCACCAGCGCGAGCGCCAGCAGCAGCGCCACTGCGCGACCGACGGTGCCGAGCGCGACGGCGAGACGGGCCCGCGTCGCGCGGGAAGCGGTCGCGGGCTCGCC
>Ga0154020_10003939_pt1 | contig 17754 bp, 11 predicted proteins | sample Klosneuvirus_201_FD_109709 | JGI IMG/M metagenome (GOLD analysis project Ga0154020, IMG submission 109709) | Active sludge microbial communities from wastewater, Klosterneuburg, Austria - Klosneuvirus_20160825_MG | ecosystem: Engineered > WWTP > Aerobic digester > Activated sludge | place...
GCTGACAGCCCAACGCTTGTTCCTGGCAAGCGGATGAGTTTGCACAACGTAAACGACCAGAGGCCTGAAATCCAAAACGGAAATCAGGCTGTCTGCGATACTTACGTTGTTTTGGAAACTCAAAGGTTTCCGCTTGCCAGGAAGATATAATGTACGAAGGCATGGGGCAGAAGTCAAGATGCCCATAGGCTTGGGGGCAAAAAGAAAGGCCAGCTAACTGCTGGCCCAAATGTTAACGGCGACGCCGGGTGAACGCCTTCAGCGCCCAAGCTACTCCGTCTATCAGACGTTCCAGAAACCTAATTGGTTTATTCTTCATCTATCATTTCCTTTGATGTTTGTCCTTGGACAAGTTCTTATGCCAGAAAAGAAAGAGCCTCACGATTGTGAGGCTCCACTGCAACATTCAGTAGGCTTGCCAGAGACTATTTATTTGATTTCGTTCCACTCATCAACGATGTCAAGAACTCGGATATAGCCACCACATCACTTGGTCCATGCCCGTCGAAGTGATTGTTGAAGTAGCCATAGACAGGAGTATCGTTGTTCAGTCTGTTCGCAAGCTCTTCAGCCCATTCTTGCAAGTCTGACTGCTTATTAAGCTGAATGTGGCTGTAGATTGGCTGCCAGTCTTGGTCGCCGAGCCATCTTGCATAGATGAATTTCCCGGTCACGCGTCGATAAACAGGTTTCAGCCACGGGTGGTCAACGAGTGCCAAGGTAAGCTCTCTGCGCTCCAGTTCGTCTGGAAGCTTACTTTTATACCATGCCTTATTGCGGATTTCGACAACGAACTTGAAACCTGATTTAGGCAGATTATCAAGGAAGTCCAGTAAGTCAGATAGTCTATCCGGCTTGAAACCGTACGGGAATTGAAACAGGATTGGGCCAAGTTTATCACCCAACCGACTTGCACCGTCTAAGAATGCAGACAGTTCGGGTTGACAGTCGCGCAGTGACTTTACATGTGTAATGACTTGCGGGACTTTGAGCGAAAACTGAAAGCCGTCAGGGACTTGCTCCGCCCACTTATCGTAGTTCGACGGTCGCGGGATAGCATAGAAGGTCGAATCTACTTCAACCGTGTTGAATTGAGTGGCGTAGTAAGCTAAGCGCTTCGTCGTTGCCAACTTATCAGGATAAAAATTCCCGCGCCAATCATCATACGCCCAACCTGCCGTACCTAAGCGTAAACGACCATGCCATGTTTCAACATTTGGATTCATAGGCTTAGCTCTGATTCATCATGATTTGAAGGCAACCTCTGCTGGAGCCACCACGCATTCGTCGGTGCCTTTGCATACGGGCAGTTATTGAAGAACACATGGATTTTCTTGATCGGTGCCTCAACGCTTAGCAGCTTGTCCAGCAATGAGGTCAGCTCTTCTTCAGAATAGAGGTAGTCGTATCTATCCCCGCCTTGACCACCATACCAGTTGGCACCATTCTGCCCGTGTAGTCTTACATAGCCAAAATCACCCGTTGTATGTAGTTCAAACGGCAGGAGGTCTTTCAGTGGTGGTTCATCAGGGCAAACCCAGATCATGCCTTCAGCCCGCATCATCTCCCGCACATCCTCTCGGTTCCAACTCGCATGACGATACTCAACACACAGGGGAGTGTCACCAGCCAAGTCTGAAATGGACTTCAGGTATTCGATGTTCCGCTCTGTATGCTGAAACGCGTGTGGAAACTGTGCCAGATATCCCCGTAGCTTTCCCGACTCTTTCAGAGGTCGCGTAATCTCTTTTAGCTGACTCATGGAGCGAGCAGGCTCGGTGCGCGTGTGCGTGACATCGCTATGTGTCTTCACAAACCATGCGAACTGGTCAGGAGTTCTGCGTGCCATGCCTTCAAATGCTGATGTCCGCAACAGGCCGTAGTACGTTGCATTGACTTCGCCACAAGGAAAGCGATAAGCATAGTACTCCAACCATTTCGTACGCGGGACACGAAGCGGATAAAACAGTCCGGCCCAATCATCGAAGACCCAGCCGGACGTACCAATGAGGATGTCAGCAGCGTTCATGGTCTGAGAATAATAGGGATTTCAGGCTTGACTTTCCATGCTCTTGAGCTTATATTTGAACACACGTTCAGAACATGAGAAACAAAGTTATTATTTTAATTGACTTTAAGAATTTTTACCTCCGGTGCGTTCAGGCTGTTGAACAGGTTGCACATGACCTTCCAGCGGCTGTGCAACGGGAGGGGAAAATCCTTGAAGCTTCAAAACAAGCACTTACGGTCGGTGTGTCGCCGGGTCTCACCATCAAGTTGGCAAAGCGTCGAAGTCCAAGCCTCCAGTTGTTTGACTTTGATCCGGAGGGCTGCCAAGACCTTTACCACACGGCTTGGACTTATTTTGCAAAGCTCACACCCCAAGTAGAGCCAAACGATCTACACTGCGGCTACTTGGATTTAACCGGGTGCTTTCCAAGAACAGAGAGTGCGCCGCAATTCATAAGAACACATCAGCAGTGTCTCTACGATGCAACGGGTTTAGAACTGGAATGGGGTGGCGGAGAGAATCGTTGGATTGCGTGGATGGCACGCGGCACAGGTTGGTATGTGCCAAACCACAAGGAACAGGGATTCCTTGAGAATATCCCTGTTCAGAAGCTACAGATTAGTGATGTACTTGTCGAGAGACTTTTACGCTTTGGAACTCGGACTGTAGCACAGTATATCGCGCTTCCGCCCTCATTTCTTAAATCGCATCTACAGTTGTCTGATGAGGAGTGTGACGCTGCCCAACGGCGAGACACGCGCGAAATCAAGTGTGCATATCCTCCGCCCAGCATCACCGTTACAGAGAGTTTTGAATGGGGAGTTGATTCTGAATACCCTACAGTTGTTGAACGAGCCTGTAACGCGGCATTCAAAGAACTTATACGCGGTAGTTATCAGACTGGCCACGTAACCGTTCGGCTGATTTCTAAGAACGAGACCGCCACCGAGACAATCAAGCCGTCCAAGCCGATAAGCACGCTGCCGCCGTTACATCGTCTTATCACGGGGTTTGTACTCGAACGGAGGCTCAGGCAACCCAAGAAACTTGAAGTGACTCTTGACTTACTCATTCCCGACTTTCGTTTGCAATTAAATCTATGGCACGGAACAACACAAACGGCACGGGAAGCAAGCAACCTCGAAACGGCACGCCTCCGGCTGTCGACCAAATACGGTCAACATCTGCTTCTGGACGGCAGCGAGTACATGACAAAGTATCCACCAAGGTTCGCGCAACTGATCTACACGCTACAAGGGCGGTGCCTCCCTTAATGGATGAGGTGGACGTTGCGCTGAACAAGAAAGCACCTGTTTCGTTCACTTTTCGACAAAGAGATTATGCCGTAGAGGAAATCGCAGAGTGCTGGTGTGAAACCGGGCGCTGGTGGGATTCTGAAGAACCCGCAGAACTCTACGAAGTGCAAACAGGTACAGGCAGATTTCTTCTAATACACCCTATTGATTCGACACGATGGTATGGCAAGCGTATATGAACACCAAACGTCCTTTGTACATCTGCATGTTCACTCCGAGTTCTCATTTCTGCAAGGCGCGTCGCACTTAGAGAGTCTTGTTCATGCCGCTGCCAAACATGGGCAAGTGGCACTCGCAATCACGGACACGAATAACTTCAGCGGAGCACCGCCCTTTCTTGGTCTTGCCAAGAGCTGTGGAATCAAGCCAATCTTTGGTGCGGAAATAACACTTGAGCATGGTAACATCGTGGCTCTGGCAAAATCTCGCACAGGGTATTCATCACTCTGTAGGTTATTGACCTTTGCACACCTCGACCAAGCTCGGGGTAAGCCACGACTCACAGAGGACAAGCTCTTTGAACACGCTGCCGACCTATTTATTCTAAGCGGATCGTTGTCAAGCCCGTTACAACAACTGCTGCTGCAAGGTAAGGAAGACGCGGCAAACAACTGGATTTGGCGGTACTCGGATCGGTTCTACCCTGATTTCTATTTGGAGATTCAACGAACACGCGAATACGGCCAAGAAAGGCTTGTCAAGAAGTTAGTCAAACTCGCTGCTGTCAACCACATTCCGATTGTAGCGACCAATGACGTTCACTATCATAGCCCGTCACTCGCGAAAGCTCAAGATTTACTAACCTGCCTTCGGCACAAGATTACGGTTGATGAACCACACGTTGACCGGAAGATCAACAGCGAGCTTTCGCTGTTGTCCGCGAAAGTAATGGTGCATAAGTTCAGAGACTTACCGGAGGCGATTGAAAATACGGTTCGGATTGCTGAACAATGTGAATCCTACGATATCCATGACAAGAGGTTCATTCCAAGGCTGACAAAGGGGGCAGATAAGGATTCATCAGGACAGCTTAGAGATCTGACCATGTCAGGTGCCAAGTGGAGATATGGCGATATCACACCTGACTTACGAAGCAGAATTGACTATGAGCTGTCTGTAATCGGCGAGTTGGACTTTTCGGACTACTTCTTAATCGTCTATGACCTGGTGCAGTTTGCGCAACGGAAAGGCATTCAGCATGCAGGTCGCGGAAGTGCCGCAGATTCCGTGGTTGCTTACTGTCTGGACATCACGAAAGTGGATTCGTATAAGCGCAATTTGCGGTTTGAGCGCTTCATTAGCCCTGAACGCAAAGAGAGCTTGCCGGATATTGATATTGATTTTGATGCTCGTTACCGTGATGACGTGACCGCCTATGTTACCAAGCTCTATGGAACAGACCACGTTGCAACGATCTCCACCTTTGCACGTTATCGAGGACGCAGTGCTATTCGTGATGTAGCCAAGACACTTGGCTTCTCTGTTGAGGATATTGACCGGATCGCTAAATCTACACATTGGGCAACTTCGGCCAAGGGCTTGCGCAAGGCCATTGAAAAACGCCCTGAACTGAGGGCGTTGAAGATTTCTGAAAAGAAGTTCGGTTTGCTCTTTGACCTGTGTCGAGACATTGATGACCTTCCAAGGCATCTCTCAACACATAGTTGCGGAGTCGTGATTACAGGTGAACCGATTTGGCTGATTGCCCCGCTACAGATGGCAGCCAAGGGTGTACAGGTGATTCAGTATGACAAGGACGGAGTTGAGGATTTAAGGCTGTTCAAACTTGATTTGCTCTGCTTGCGCATGCTCGGAGCAGTCCGAGACTCGGTGGCAATGGTCAAGACCAAAGATGCCAGCTTTGAATACGACAAGATTGACTGCGACGATGCTGCAACCTTTGAACTGATCCAGAGCGGGAACACAGCCGGAGCCTTTCAAATCGAATCTCCAGCCCAGATGTCATTGCATCCGCGCCTCAAGACGCGAACCTACGAAGACGTTGTAGCAAGCGTCGCGTTGATTCGACCGGGACCGATCAAGGGTGAAATGGTCGAGCCATTCATTCTGCATCGCAATGGTATGGGAGCAACCCGACCCATTCATCCGGTTGTAGATGCAATTCTAAGCCATACCTACGGCGTTGTTCTGTATCAAGAGCAGGTTATTTCAATTGCCATTAACCTTGCAGGATTTTCGCCGGGACAGGCAGATTTATTGCGTCGTGCTATTTCACATGACAGATCGCCAGAACGCATGCGGGAAATTGGCGAACAGTTTGTTGCCCAAGCTATCAGCAATGGCGTTGAAGAGCAGGTTGCTACAACCGTCTTTGGTTGGCTTGAAGGTTATGCCGGATATGGTTTTTGTGAAGCCCATGCAGCAGCTTTCGGGGACACGGCCATACGAACCGCGCATCTGCTCAAACATCACCCAGCCGAGTTCTATGCTGCTCTCCTGAACAATCAGCCTATGGGCTTCTATTCACCTGCAACAATTGTCAACGAAGCACGCATACGCGGCATTCAAGTGCTGCCGCCCGATGTTCAATCCAGCGAGAAAGAGTTTACCGTTCGAGGCAAAGCGATCCTCGTGGGACTGAAGCAGGTCAAGGGAATAAGAGATTCGGATATTGAAGAGATAGTCAACAACCGTCCATATCATACCTGGGGAGATTTCCTTGCTCGCGCACGCTTACCCCGAGACTTATTGGAAAACCTCGTGCTATGCGGAGCATGCAGTACCTTCAATAAGAACCGACGCGCATTGCTTTTCAGTTTGGGTACTGCGCTTCACCTTGACGGCAACTCGATGGCCCTGCCTTTGAATTTGGAGCCAATTGTGAAGACTCAAACCGACTTCAATGACTATGACAGAATGGCTCACGAGTGGAACATCTTAGGCTTCAGCCCGTGGTGTCATCCTCTGGAGTTTTGGCGAGAACAACTTGCCAAGAACGGTGTGCTAACGAATCAAATCATTCGTGAAGAGACTGATCGGACCAAATACTTCCGCGCTGCCGGATGGGTTATCAGACCCCACACTCCTCCTACAAAATCAGGTAAAACTGTTGTCTTCTTCACATTGGAAGACGAAACGGGGCTAATGAACATTACGACCTTCCCCGATATGTACGAGAGGTACGGGCACCTCATCTTCAGCAACCCACTTCTTATCATAGAAGGCAAAAAAGATAGACGTGGAGCAAACTCGTTGATTGTCGAGCGCATGCGGAAGATTGATGAACGCCCTGCCAGCATGATGCTCACGAAATTTACTCACAATTAGCCGCCACAGCATAAAGGAACCCACAATGCTTACCACAGACCTACACGCAGTCAAAGAACAAATCACGCTCCTTGTAAAAGCAGGAGACGACCGTACTGCAAAACTGCTCACAGATTTACGAATCGAGACGGCACTACTCCGTGGAGTGAATACCGCCGCAAAACGGTTTCTCCAAGAAATAGATTCTAACGAAAATGAGTGGCCGGAAGGTTTGCGCGAGCAGGTGGCCGAAGTCCTTAACGGCATCAACATCATGGAATCGGATCAGGACGCGGCACACATTCAAAGCGTAGAACACGAACTAGTTGATACTGATTGACACCAAGCCAAATGTGCAGAAAGAAAAAGAGCCCCGCTGACGCGAGGCTCTTTACAAATAGCTCTGAAGTAAGCTACTTAATCAACACCATCTTTTTAGCATCTTGAAAGTTCGGTGTCTTGATCTGATAAACATAGACACCGGATGCCGCGTAAATGCCAGCCGCATTCTTTCCGTCCCAAAGTACCTTATACGCACCAGCGGCACGAACGTCATCTACCAAGGTAACGACCTCTTGCCCAAGGATGTTAAAGATCTTCAGTTCAACCCGGATGGCCTCAGGTAAATCGAACCTGATGTCCGTACTCGGATTGAATGGATTTGGGTAGTTCTGATACAAGGCATACGAAGTCGGAATCGCATTACTCTCCACGCCATGTACGGTTTCCGCACCGTCTAATTGCATGGACAAATCGCGAATCCTTGCCTTAAACTCTGGCAGGGACTCTGTTTTCACAAAGGCAAGTGACGGATTTAGGTCGTTTGTGCTCTTGAACGCTTGGTAGATTCCTACGGCGTCGGCCAAGGCACAAATCGAGTCACGACGCGACACAGAGGATCCGGCGAGCTTCTCCAACCCACTAAGACCAGATACCGGATCACCCTCATATGCCCTCGCGACAAGGGATTTGCGGTTGAATAGTGCCCGAAGGCTCGGATCTTTTGTTCCAGTTGCTTTCTGCTCAAGATACGCAGAGAGATTTGCTTTACTCCCAGCTCGCTTTGCCAACGCGGCAAGCTGCACCACTGCAGCGGGTATCAAGGTTGAATTGGGATTCTCGTCAATGAACTTCTTCCCAAGATCAATCGCAACCCTGCGATTGCCTTTAATGTCCGATTGCTCGCGGAATGCCCGCCATTGCGTCAATTCAGAATGGTGGTCCTGATTGGCACTACTCTTGGCAACAAGGCCAGTTTTGGTTGTGCCATCAGCCTTGACATCAAACGAGCGCTTGGCAGTGAGGTCACCGTCGTTAGTGGAGAGCGTTCCAGACGTTTCATCTTGGCCGATTACGATCAGGTCCTGTCCACCGATTGAGCTGCCACCACCGCCACCGCATTCAATGAAATTCGCGAGCGATGAATCTACCGTCCATTTGGCGGGGTTACTGGGGTAGAGTTTGTTGAAGAATCCACCAGCCGTCGGGATCAAAGGTGCCCATGCGTTATAGGTTATGTCCCAGACCGCCGTGGTATCGCCAGACTTCAAATACGTCCCGGAAGAGGTGTACAATTCGAGGCCATTCTCTCCGTCTTCAATATCTGTGTACGACGGGTGACCTGAATAAATGAGCAGGCCGTTGCTGTCTGCAATGTGCGAATAGCCATCAACTAAGTTAATTAAGCCGTCTTCGACCCAAATTTCCGCCAAGGTATCGCCGTTGTTGTCGAAGTCGCCACAGTCGATTGTGATGTTGTTCGAGTTCCAGGCCATCAATCCATGAGACCCACTGCCACTGACCTCAAGCTCGTTGAAAAGTATGTCATCGCAGTCATAGGTCCAGATTCCGTACTCATCGTTATTAACGAACCTGCAGTTTTCAAACTGAATTCCGTCGGACATTGCAATTGAGAGCCCTGAACCTTGTCCAGAGTACCCGCCTGCGTTTCCGCCCATTGACTCGAACGTGCAATTTGAAATTAGGCAGGAGTCGTGAACACCGTGCAACCACATGCCATCTTCAAAACCTGTAAATGTACACGAGTCCGCGTAGAATATTGGTGTTCGTGTCGTTTCAAAGATGTCCTCATTCAAGTTTACCCAGCCCTTACCCTTGAGGTTGGCGTGCTCCATATTAATGTAGCCACGACGCGATTCGATGTTAATCCATGCTGTTGTCGAATCCCAGTCAAGATTGACGCGGTTATCAGCTTCACCTTGTACATAAAGTCGACCACGTAAGAACTGCGTATCGTACCCTTGCACAACGATTGAACCTGCACCTCGGAAGCGAATCGTCGGGTCTTCAGCACTGGGATGCGGAAGAATCGTCAGACGACCATTCGGCTGGGCGATCATGATTTCGCCTTCTACCGTAGTCGGCGCATACATCACAACGCTGTCGCTGATCGTCGTTTGATTCCAAACCTTCATCATCTCAAGAATCTTCTGCGCAGAATCCAAATAGGCGATGCAGTCAGAGGCCTTATACTCACTCGTTGTATCAACTCGAAGTTCTCGGATCTCTGCCATTTGGACTTGCACTCTCGCAGCGACTCTGTCAAATCGAACGGGCGTGTAAGTTGCCAATGAGTCCAGAATACCTTGGCACTTTGCAAAGTTCTCTTGCTCCGCACATGCCCAGGCCTTAGTATTACTAAGCCAACGTTTTAGCGATGCATCGCTTACATTTCCGAACAAAACCTCCATCGTGTCAACTACCGCCCCGAAGGGTTTGTTATCGAGGAGGTTTGTCAGAAGCAATCTGTCGCAGGATGTAAACGCATAATCCGAACTTTGCGCGTTGCGGATTATCGCCTTATAACCTGAATCGGCTCGTGTATATTGAGCCGACAGCTCGGCATTGTGCGGGAATAGGAATTTGTGAACGAGTGAATCATTCACTGTGTTGTCAGCTGTAAACGTTGGGCACACTGTTCGGGAGGAATCGATTCTCACGAGCGTCACGCTCGAAGGAAGTTTTGCCTTAATCGCCGCTGTGTCTGTGCTGCCCCAATAGACATCTGCCCAACGGTCTGAGCCTACTTGGTCTTCCCAGTGTACCAACTTGCCTGCACCTGTTGTGTCCCAAATGCAATTATTCCCATTCCAAAGCGCCAGAGCGACACGATTTCGGAGTGTAATCTGCCCTTCGTAGGGAATTGTCGCATTGTGCTCAATCCGGTTGCCCTGCCACTGCCACAAGCTATCGCCCACGGTCTTTACCGAGGTCAGCATGACCGTACCGCTATAAGCCGTAATACCTGAGCCTGTATTGGCATCCACCTCTGTGCATTCCATGAACAGGCTCGATCCTGTGTACAAGCCAATACCGCCCGCAAGGCCGTCGCCGTTGTTTTCATTGATCACACAGTCTTCAAGGTAGAAACTTGCCCGAGACAGCCCTTTCAAGCCCGGTCCAGTATTACTTCCTACGAATACATCGTTCAATTCAACCGACGAGAGATTGGTTGCCACCACGCCGACTTCATTTGTCGTCAGTGAGCATGTTTTTGCCTCAAACCATGCGCCGTTATTGGCCAGCACGCCAAACTTGTTGTTCTCGAATGTGCAATTCTCAACGTAACCTCTTGCACGATCCAGCAGTAGTCCAGCGACCGCACCTGACACTTGAACATACTTAAGCGAGCACGCCGCCGTTTGGTTGTCCGCCTCGCAGTGGATGCCTTCCCAAGGCAAACTGTCAACAGCCGCCTTGAATACGATTGCCGTCGTGTCGTTTCCAAAAGCCTTTAGATGCCCACCCTCTTTCACGATCAGCTGCCCACCTTCAAAGAATGAGATCTCGCTACCCGGAAGGATTGAGAGGGTTGCTCCCGGCTCGACAATCAACTTGTTGAACGTGACCGTTCCGGTAATCTCGGCTGGACCCTTTACAACGACCGTATCTTCATACGCAGCCGACTGGAATTCTGCTTTCGAATCGCCTGTCGCATCCTTCAACACGAGCGCTTCGCCTGTACCTTCATGGAAAGTCACATTCTTCTTGACTACGACACCAACGCTGTCGAAGATGCCCAGCCAAATGCAAGTATCGCACAATGGCTTGACATGGATGTAACTCGTATCCGTTCCATTGAATTCTATCGATGGTCTCTCTGTACCAGTCCCAGCCCAAGTTGTCTTTACCTTTGCACCATCGGCGACATAAAGTGTTGCATGTTTGTATCCCGGCAATGGCTGGAACACGAGTTTTCCATTTGGCGCGACTATGTGTTCCTTTGATATTACACCTGGCAGCCAGAAAGTGTCTGGCTTAACAATCGTTTCATCCTTGCGTCGCTCGAACGTGAAATTAAAACGTTCACCGGCTTCGGGATCGGTCCATTTGGCACCATAAGGAGGAAATGATCCATATCGCCCAAGATCATCAAATGACCACACACGATACTCCACATAACCGCCAGAGTCCGGCAAACTGATGCTGAAGTCGTATGTGCTGTCAGACTGAAATGCCACCTTGTGTTTTGACCATGACGTCGTATTGTTTCCAAAGCGATACTGAAACACTACACTGTCAATATTAGCCTCTCTGTCCTCGGGATAAGGAACAGGATAACTTCGAAATGAAGCACCAACGATTGAATCTGAAGCTACGATGAAGTCATCGATCGAAGTGGTTGGAATCGTTATCGGTGTAGGTTTCCACCACATTTGAAGTACTTCTATGCGATCTAGAATCTCTTGCCAATTTGTACTCATCGGGTCACGAGAGTCGTACATAACGCCCCCACCACTAAACCGAAAACCTCGCTCGGTTCGAGCCGAACACGCCCTCGCTATATCTCTGTATACTTCGAGTCTCCTTGCATATTCTATGTCAGACACACCATCCTCCGGAAGGAATGCAAACATTACTTCCCAGTTGTTATTCTCAGGATTCGGTAGCTCTGAAAATCCATTGAACAGTGCATCAGCGTGTATGCTTGAATCCCCACCCTCTCCAACCTCTTTCACCCACCAGTCGACGAATACAATTGATTGCTCTGGATCCAAGCCATTGATCGTGGTATCAGGTCTGGTATAACCATCAAGTTCAAATGGATTGTTTGCTCGAGAAATTAACCTTCCGCTGTGCACTGGGCTAAACATGTCAGCAAAAAGCAACATAGGACGGTTTGTTGGCAAAGTGTCATTGATCGCACGAATAATTTCGCTATTGAAATGCCCATATACGCCTGCCTGAGTCCAGCCACTGTCTTCAGCAAGTTGCTTGTCAAGAAGCGACCAACCTGAAAACCGATGCTCATTTGAACGGTTGAAATAGCCAGAAATCGAAGTCTCTGGCCCCGAAGCGCTCCAGAGCGAATCGACGATATGGAGGTTTGCGCCGATGGTTGGGCCATAGAGCTCAGGATCGTTATCATAGACATAAAATGCTGATTTTGTCCGTTCACAATAACTTCCGCTACCGCCTGGGTCATCGAACCAGCCGAGCGGATTTAGGTCATCAAAGAAAGCAGGCAGTGCACGTGGGCAAGCGGCGTGAAACAACAAGTTCACAGTGCGACAGGTGTCAAAGCGCAGAGATATTGGGCTTCTGCCTCCAAGAGCGTTTTGACTTAACAAAAGTCGACCATGGTGCTTAACAGTGTTTGGATCACAGTCAACAGTCTGCAGCATGTTTCTCCAACGTGGTAGTAGACCTGAATCGTTTGAATCCTCAAACGAAATTGTAAGGAGTGGGTCCCCGTTACAGCTGTCTAAAGTGCCCTCGATCCACGGCGCTCGCGCTCGACCGTTGCTGTCACTAAGCATGTGCACGAAGTAGGTCTCGGAGTCATATATTCGAACTTGATCCAAATTGATTGTTACTGGGCCACCGCTAATATTTCGAAATTTGATCGTCCCATGATCAACCTTTAAACCGTAAGTATAGAATACAGCTTGGAGCGTATCCCAAGCGGACGATTCAACAGTATCCTTAAACATGGATGGCCGGTCATGACGCCGAATATCAAATAGTCTGTAATCCGAAGCCACTGTGTCAGGTATTCCAGAGAGCCCATTGCTATCTGGCGGCAAGACTGACTCAACCCAAACCTCGACTGCGCCGCCGTTCAGAGTCTTTACCAGAAATTCTAAGACCATTTGCCGGATCGGCAGGCCGACAGAATCCTGAAGGTGCCAGTAATTTGATATAATAGTGGTATTCCCGCTTCCGAGGTTCTCATACTGCGCATAGTGACTACCTGCTACACCCTGTTGTCGCCAATTGACGTCATCCTCCCACTTGTCAAAGTTCACACCTGTCACTGCCTCAAAGTCCCCGTTGGGCACCACTGATTCGAGGGGAATTGGAATCACTTCAACGTGTAGGGTGTTGCTTACGGTAATCGTGTCGCCGAAAGCACACTTCTTGACGACCTGGGCCGATTTATTCTGGCGCGGCTTAAGAGCGAAAGTCCCACCCCAAGAGTTGATCCCTTGGTACCAGTCCATTCCCAAATCGTCCCATGAACCTGGATTTGCATCTGTTGGGTTACCGTCGTGAAGGCGTTCAAATAGGGAATCCATTAGCAAGATGTTTGTGGTGTTCAAACCGTTGACGGCACCGTACTGAACAAAGCCATTTCCTTTGCTCTCCAGTAGGACGTCCTTCGCAGCATCAAGGATACCATTCGCGTGGTTAACAGCACTTGTCCACGGCCCGCTCGCTCTTAGGTCATATTGTTCTCCGATCACCCGCCGTGGGAAAATCGGGTAATCCTTGATTAGTCCAGGCTGGAGAGATAGTCCAGCCCCACTACTATCAAGCGCGTTTACAAAGGTCGTCACGCCATACAAAACCGATCTGTAATTCTTCGCCCAGATTACAGCAATAAGACATGGATTGTTGAAAATAGTGTGAAGAGGGTCGGAATCTTGCGCCCAGATTCGATATTCTTCCGCATTACTTCGCCATTCTCCCATGTGATAGTAAACGTTTTCAGACTGCGCGAAGGCATTGTCAATGTCACTTGTAAAAGGTGCAATCAATATTTGTTTGGCGGCTGGTTCTTGATTACATAGCGAATCGACATATACGTCGCTCGCAATATCATGAGCGTTTGCAGTTACACCAAGCGCAGATAGTCGATCCACAAGATCCTCCGCTACCCATCGGAGTGAATCGCCGCTTAGCGTGTGGTTAACATATACGACATTAATCTCTTCAGTCAATTCAATAGGTGTTGTGCCCCAGCCCGTCAAGTGAATTTCTTGGATGCTGGGGCGAACATCTTCCCACCTGGCAAGCGAATCGCTTGATGGAGCAAGAAGTATAAGAGCGAATAGCATACAACAAATGAGTTCCTTCATAACAGCCACCTACCTTTTCGATTACCGAATTAGCAAAAGTTTTGTGCTTGCAGTATTGTCAATTGCCTTGAGTGTCGCAAAATAGATCCCTGAAGCCCACGCTGATCCATCGAGGCGATATTCATGGCGTCCTGCTGTGCGCCATCCGAGACTTCGCCGTTCGACTTCCCGCCCCAGCACATCGTGCACGATAAGCCTAACATCAGTAGTGCGGGGCAGTCTAAAGGAAATCGTCGTTACAGGATTGAAGGGATTTGGGTAAGAGCTTAGGGAGAAGTCAGTTACGAAAGGCGCGTCGTGTGATGTACTGGTCGTATCTGCCGTCGTGTCAATGGCAAAGTGAATCAGAAATGCGGAATTCAAAGCATTGTCTCCCTGTTGGAATGCATCGGGAGTAACAGGCAGATCGAACGAAGCGGTTGTGCCGCAAATCCACATAGTATCGCGGTTTTGTACCCACACATTGACGTCCTCCTCTAATTGTGCCCCTCCAATGTATGTGCCATACTGGAGTCCTGTCAGGTCACGATTTAGCCGGATCACAAACGCATCACTTGGACCAACTTGACCATGGTTGACTATCAGATCGTACGCATTAGCCGTCGTAGGAAGACTATCGCTGTTAGTATATCCACCTAACAAAACATAGTCATTGCCGACCCATTTACCACTTGTCAAAATGCTGTGGCTTAGATTGACTCCAATGAATGTAGCAAAATACTCTTGCGATAACCAATTCAGACATCCCACGAATCCGTCAGTACCAGCGCCAAGAGACGGGCCAAGGGTGTCAAACGCACCGATTGTAACAGGGAAGTCAGGCGACCACGTCTTGCCTGCAAGATAAACAGCTGAGTCAACTTCTAAGATCGCCCCAAGATAATCGCTGCTGTTCTCACCTCCCAAATAACTACAGTACTCTATTACGGGGGGATTAAGCGTGATGAGCGTAAGAAAGGCATCCCCGAACCATTGTGCAGTATCCGAGAATTCGGTCTGGAACGCCCCTTCAGTTGTGGGGAGTTCTGTGCTATTCGTTTCCCCCCGTAGCCAGATGTGACCGTTCTGGCCGAGGTGTACACCCCAACATCGGTCGTTACGCTCCCCGCCAAAGTAGGTTGAGAATACAACATTGTGTTCTTCCGGTTCAAATACCCAAAGGAATCCGTCATTCTCTTGCCGCGTCGAAAAAAGCGCGTCAGGCGTTGTCGGGAAGTCTTCAGAGTAAGTGTCACCGGCAAGGTAGATGTTTCCTACACGGTCTAACTCTATTCCTTGAGCGTCGTCGCCATGATTCCCACCGACATATGAACAGTATTCAAGTGTCGTTAGGTCGCTACTGAACCGCAAGAGGAAAGCATCAACGTCATAAAGACCTCGAATTGTAGTATCCAGTGCGTCAGGTGTAAGTGGCCAGTCAGGGTAAGCAATGCCACACATCCAGAGTCCTGCTCTATTGCTGTCATACACTAAGCCATGTGGCCCGCCCTCTGTGTTGCGGTTCTCGGAAGTCTGGATTTCGCCAAATAGTGTTGATGCAATGAACTGCCCATCCTCTCTGAAAAGGCTCACAAAGTCTCTGCTGCCGGGGAATAATCCAGTTTCATCATAAGCCCCTGGTGTTGTAGGGAAGCCGGACAATGCATAGGTTGTTCCAGTAACATAAACTCCCCCGTCTGGTGCAGGAGTAAGCGGCCCACCGTAATCTAAACTTCCTGCGCCAAGGTAGGTACCATACAACAACGGATCGACCACCAATTCCTTCCGAGAATCAAACTCTCCAATTTCATATCCCACTCGATTCTCATCAAGCACCCGAAACCCTGCCTCAACCCGCTTCTGCATTCTCGCTTCTTGCTGAAACGTAAACGGTGCTTTCTCTTTCACTTCACCCAATGAAGTTGTGAGCAAAAGATTGCCGTGAGCATCCACACGCAATGGCGCATCAAGACCAAGATACTCCATCTGGATTTGAGTGGGGTCGGCTCCAGGTTTGACGTGATAGACGGTTTCAACGCCTAATTTATCCACGCGGTATTCGACATCAATGCCTGACCAAACTTCTTGGACCATGATTTTCTCATAATGCCCAACCCTGCTCCGCCATTTGGTCGAATCGCGACCCAAGAAGTAATTTGAGTAGTGGCGGAGCTTCTCCTCTCCAAAAAATGCGGACCTTGTGTTGCCGTCCACATATAGGATCTGCACAACATGCCCCCGCACGGTCACCGAATCCCGCTCGCGATCCCTCTCAAACATGGCCGTCGGGTCCCGCTGGTCCAGAGCCTTTGGATACTTCCTGAACTCCCGAAAGTCAACAGTCATCCCCTTCGGGGTAACATAATACACTGTGCTCCCAACCTCGCATTTGAACTGAAAGTCGCCTTCCCACTGCCCTTCGTTGGCAACGAAATATGTTGAGCTGGGCGCGTTTGCAGTAATCGGGGCGGCATTGCTCGCAACATGTGGCAACAACAAAACCGCGAACCCCACCCGCTTCAAAAGATTGAATACAGATAGAATTCGCGTCATGATAGTGGTCTCCAAGTTAAGTTTTTCCGTCAGTATCCCAAGACCTGAGAACAAAAAAGGATTTCGGTTTGAATTAGTCAAGAGATTCGTGGTTAGTATTTCATTTTGTGTAGTGCGTAAATTCTTCTACAGAGGGTTCGGGTCGCGTCATGAACAAATGCCAATTATTCAATCAGTTGAGGACTGCTAAGTTGTCCATACTTAATTTACATCGTTCTTCCATGTTTATCAATAGCAACCACCAATAGAGGCTTATAAAGTCGACAAATATGTCCAGAAAAGGCTAAAAGATAGGGGTTCCCCCTATCTTTGTATTATCAGCCAACGGAGTTGTCAAGCAGTCTCTTCAGCTTCTTTTCATTGTTGATTACCTCTTTGTTGTCGTGATTAATCACCTCAAGAATGGACAAAACTTCTTGAACTGGATTACCCTCTTGATATTCTGCACTCGTATATGTCACTTTTCCCGTCACTGCCAATCGAACAGCGTTTTCGAGAGTTGGCGCATTAACAGAATACTCTACAACATGATCCCAACGTTCGTGCGTCGTGATTTGAAAAGTGGGCATACGGCTATGACATCATTGTGAATGTTGCCAGATCAAGTACAATCCGCGCTGGTATCATCTCATCGCAAACATAACGCTTCACCAAGGAGCATACTATGCTTCCGGCCACCAAAGGCGTGTAACAGATTGTCCGTGCCGTGCACGGCTCTTGAAGAGCTTGATCATCGGGTACAAGCGAACTTGTGTAAGCAACGCGATCGGCTTTGATCTGCGGTCTCACAGCATGCACGATCAAAGTCTCCAGTCCCATGCGTGCATCAAGATACAGCTGTACACTTGGTTGCTCCCGTAGGTGCCGCCAAATCGTCTCGCGTGACTTCATTGAGTCAACTGCCGAGATCACGATTCCAGATAGCTGCCGTCCATCGTATTGTATGCCAATGGTGTTCGGCATCACGCTAGTCTGATTCTCAACGAGAGTCGCAAACGCATCGGCCTTCAACAATCCCACATCAGACATCCCATAAGCTTGATTGGCGACATTGTGAATATCCACAACATCGGCATCGAAGCAGGTCACCTTGCAAACACCCATCTTGGCAAGATACAAACCCGTGACGCTCCCAATGCTCCCCAGACCGATCAACGTTACTTGCAGGTTCGCCAACTTCTCGGCATCGACAACATCTTGCTGTCTTAGAAATCGCATATCGTTCACGTGGTCTCCTAATATTGTTCAAAGTCGTCACGTTCAATCCCCAGCCAATTCAGTTCATCGTCAAGTTCATCCATGGTCA
>Ga0154020_10003940_pt1 | contig 17751 bp, 18 predicted proteins | sample Klosneuvirus_201_FD_109709 | JGI IMG/M metagenome (GOLD analysis project Ga0154020, IMG submission 109709) | Active sludge microbial communities from wastewater, Klosterneuburg, Austria - Klosneuvirus_20160825_MG | ecosystem: Engineered > WWTP > Aerobic digester > Activated sludge | place...
CGGCGCCGACGTCGGCACGTCGAGCATCGAGTGCGACTGGATGCGAGCCAGCTCCGCGGGCGTGAGCGCGGAGGAGGACGCCGCGGCGGCGAGCTTCTTGGTCCCGAAGGCCGCCTGCCCCACCGCGACCTTCTCGGTGAGCTCGGCGTAGGCGGCTTTGCCCATGCGCAGCTCGGTCCACGCGACCGGGTCGGCGGCGGCGGCGATCGCGCGATCGAGCTTGGTCAGCATCTCGTCGGCGAACATCTGCGGCGACTGGCGCAGCCGGCCGGTGACCTCGCGCCCCAGCGAGCGCAGGTGGAGCCTGCGCGCGGTCGACATGCCCGCCGCCGCGGCGTCGCGGTCGAGGCTCGCGAAGATCTCGTCGCCGACCTCGACGCCGGGCTTCGAGAGCAGCTCGCGAATGTTCCGGTGATCGGCCGGGGTGAGCGCCGCGAGCCGACGGCGGCTCTCGCCGACGGCGAAGTCCATGTCCGCCATGGAGTCCCACAGGCGGCGCTGGATCGCGGGGTGCGTCTGCACCTCGACCGGGACCTCCTGCAGCACACCCACCACCGTGAGCGAGCGCATGACGGCGCGCACGTAGCGCTCGTCTTCGTGCAGGGTGCCCCCCTTGTCGAACTGCGCGAGCGGGTGTTTCTTGGCCTCGCCGACCAGGAGCGCGCGATCGAGGCGCGCGAGGACGTCTTCGGCCGCCTGCGAGATCTCTACCGACTTCGGTGGCCGCACGCCGGCCGCGCAGCCGGCGACGACGGAGCCCACACCCGCACCGAGGAACCCTCTGCGATCGATGTCTGCCACGCTCCCATGATCCTTCGCGGACCCGCGGTCGACCATGGTCATTTCGACGACGACAGGGAGGCGATCTGCCCTGTCTCTTGATCAAGCCGGCGGCCTCTGAAAGCCTCCCTGCATGACCCTCAACGGATGCGAGTTCGACAAGGCATGTGAAGGTGACCCCGACGTCGTGCGCGACGCCGCGGTCGGCTACTTCGTGCAGATCGGCTACGCGCTCGAGAAGCGGACCGATGCCAAGGTGCACCTGAAGTTCGACGGCACCTGGTTCACCACGGCCCCCGAGAAGCACACCCACCACGTGTACGTCGCGGCACGGGCGGGCGGCCTCCACTTCGAGTTCACCACCGGCATCGTCGCCTCGTACTGGACCGAGAGCGACGTCAAGTTCGCCGAGGGACGCGCCGACGCGGCCGTCCGCACCGCGCGTGGCTTCCTCGCCAACGGTGGCGACTACCGCGGGAGCGACGCCGAGCCGATGGTGGCCTGCAGGTACTGCGGCAAGATCAGCCTGCAATCCCTCGGGCACTGCACGTGTTGTGGCGCGAAGACCACGTAGTCACGACAACTTTTGACCATGTCTTGCGCAGCGGCCGCTCGGTAACGTCTCCTCCATGAGTCGGGTCCGCCACGCTGCGTTGCTGACGGCGCTCACACTCACGTTCGCGCCGATCGCCGAGGCAGACACCAAGACCTCGCCGCCGAGCACGGTGGTCGCCGTCGATCACGTGGTGAGCCGCTCGGCCACCGTGGTCAGGGTCTTCGGCGCCTTCGCCGTCGGTCACGCGAACGCCGACGGGGTGATCACCGCGTACGATCCGCCCACGTCCGGCTTCGTCGACGTGGGCTGCAGCGGCTTCTGCGCGACGCTGCTCGCGGTCGGCGCAGGCTGCGTCGGACTCCACTCCGACGAGGCTCCCGAAGTCCGCCCTCTCGGCTCGCTCGAGGCACCCACGGTGTTCGAGTCCAGGTCCGCGACGGTCGTCCCGAGCGACGACCAGGTCTGTGTCGACGCCCGAGGGGCGCTCACCAAGGCCTTTCCTTCCACACCCGAGCCCCCACCTCCGGAGAGCCCTCCAGCTCCGAGCCCGGCCGATTGGTATGGGGGCGGGTTCCTCCTGCTCGACCTCGTGGGCACACCGCTCGTGCTGTTCGGAACGCGTCGAGCCGAACTCGCCGCACTCGTGTTCGTGACCAGCGGTCCAGTCCTCCACCTGGTCCATGGACAGCCGAAGAGCGCGCTGGTCTCCGTTCTCATGCGTGGAGCGACCGTCGGGTTGCCCTACCTGCTTCCCAAGTCCGAGAGTTCGACCCTCACGCCCATCGTCGCGGTCGCGTTCATGGGCCTCCTGACCGTCATCGTGGATTCGGCCGTCCTCGCGCGCCGCTCGACCTGGAGCTCCGTCGCGCTGGCTCCCACCGTCGGTCCGGGCCACGCCAAGCTCGACCTGGTCGCGACCTTCTAGCGACACCCCTGCGTGACCGTCGAGCTGTCCTTGTTGCAGAGGACCGCGAACCGGCACGTCGTGTAGCCAGCGGTGGCACCGCAGGCCGGTGGCTCCACCGCGAGGCCTTCGCCGACACAACCGAGGCTGCAGCTCGAGAACTTCACCGTGTACTGCTTGTCTTCGGTCCCGTTGCAGTCGTAGTCGAACGACTTCGTCGCGCACCCGGTGCCGGGGACGCAGTAGGCCGTCGTCTGGAAGGCCGTCGCACCCGGGTGGACGCGCGAGTCCTCGTCGTTGCAGTCGACCACCACCGACGGGTTCTTGATCGTGCTCCCCTTCGGGCACTCGCAGGCGAAGAACGACTTCGCGCCGGTCGCCGGGTAGCCGTCCTCGTCCTTGTCCACGTAGCAGGTCACGGGCGCCTCGCACGCCAGCACGTCGAGCGGTGCATCGATCGTCGTGACCGAGTCGATCGCGCTGTCCGTCGCGACGTCCGGCGCGCTGTCGGTGGACACGTCGGCCACGTCCGTCGCGACGTCGCTCTTGCTGTCGGCAGAGTCCGCGGAGCCATCCGCAGCGTCCGCCAGCGTGTCGCTCACCTCCGCCGGTGTGTCGGCGGTGGTCGTGGTGTCGGGTCGCGTGTCTCCCGTGTCCACCTGCGTGTCGAGGGTGGCGGTGTCCTCCAACGCGGCGTCCTCGGAGACGGCGACCTGGAAGTCGTCGCCACCACAGCCCGCCAGCAGGAACCCGAGCAACCAGAAGGGGGACTTCTTCATGTCCCTCAAGGTTGCGACGAGATTGATCTATTGTCACCCTTCGGCGACGGCGCGCTAACAATTCATCAAGTAGCGAGCCGTGGGTCTCAGGGTAGCAGCGCGCTCGGCCGGAAGGCCTCCGGCAGGAGACCGGACAAAGAAGCGTGCCGGCGCGCCAGCTCACGGCCCGCGGCGTCGTCCCACGCCACCAGCAGGATCGGGAGGTCGGCCTCGAACTCCACCAGCACCTGCCGGCACATCCCGCAGGGCGCCCCCGGCGCAGGCCCTCGCGTCACCACCACGCATGCCGAGAACCGGCGCCGGCCCGTCGCCACCGCGTGCCAGACGGCGTTGCGCTCGGCGCAGATGGTGCCGCCGTAGGAGGCGTTCTCGACGTTGCAGCCCGGGGCGATCGACCCGTCGTCGCAGAGCACGGCGGCACCGACGAGGTAGTTCGAGTACGGCGCGTACGCCCGCGCGCGGACCGCCACCGCGGCCGCGATCAACGGCGCCCAGGCAGGATCGTTCTCGTCGAAGGCCATGCCTGCGACGATAGCCGATCCGCTCAGAACTCGGTCTTCAGCGAGAACAGGCCGCCGCGGCCGAAGCCATCCGACGGGCCGAAGGCCACGCGGGTGCGGTCGCCGAAGTCGGCCGTGAACACGTGCTTGCCCGAGATGCCGAGCGGGAAGCCGAGCACCACCTTGGCCGCCAGCTTGACCTGGGCGTCCACGACGGGGGCCACGAAGCCGCGCAGGTCGTAGGTCTGGTCGATCGAGCTCGCCACCGGGAGGCTGGCGATGATCTCGTAGGTGCGACGGGCCCGCAGCGTGGGCTCCGAGAAGGCCATGCTGTGGTGCATGCCGAGCAGGTTGATGGAGCCGAGGGGCGTGATGTCTGCCGAGGCGGCGCTGGAGGCGGCGAGGGCAGCGCCCATCACCCCAGCGACCAACACCCTCTTGTGCAAAGACATCGATGCTCAGTTTCGCCCTTGGTTGCACGTGATGTCTATGGCCAAGGACAGCCATTGGTCATTTCGGTCGCAGCAGGTGGGTGGAGCCCATCCACGGGCCGACCCGCACGCCTCGCGGTTTCTCCCGAGGTTCGTGGCGAAAGGGCGGAGCTGGCACGACTCTTGGACTCGCCCTGGCGGCCAGGCCGCGGTACACGATCGAGATGAGCCCCAAGGAAGGTCCGGGTGATCTCGACACCCTGCCGGTTTTGCCGCTGCGGAACGCGGTGCTCTACCCCGCGCAGGTGGTGCCCATCAACGTGGGCCGGCCGCGCAGCGTGCGGCTGATCGAGGAGCTGTTCGGCCGTGAGCGGCCGTACGTCGCGATCGCCGCCCAGCGCAAGCCCGACGTCGAGGAGCCTACGTTCCGCGATCTCTACGAGGTCGGCGTGCTCGCCAAGATCGTCAAGGTCATCCGCATGAGCGCGGGCTCGTATTCGGTCGTGCTGCAGGGCGCGGCGCGCATGCGCATGCTCGAGCCGCTCGGCCTCGAGCCCTACATGCGGGCCCGCATCCAGCGCCTGCACGACCGCCTCGACCGCGACGTCGAGCTCGACGCCCTCGCGACCACCCTCCGCGAGACCACCCGCGAGGTGCTCGAGCACAAGGCCGATCTGCCGCGCGAGACCGCGGGCATCCTCGACAACGTGCGCGAGCCGGGCGCGCTCGCCGACCTCATCGCGAGCAACTTCTCCTCCGAGCTCGCCTCGATCGAGGACAAGCAGCAGGTGCTCGAGACGTTCGACGTCAAGGCGCGGGTCAAGCTCGTGCTGCAGATCGTCACGCGGCAGCTCGAGATGATGAAGGTGAAGAAGGAGATCTCCTCCATGGTCCAGGAGGAGATGGGCAAGTCGCAGCGCGAGTACATCCTGCGCCAGCAGATGAAGGCCATCCGTGACGAGCTCGGCGAGGGCAACGAGGAGGACGAGCTCGAGGACCTCCGCGGTCGCCTCGAGCGCGCGAACCTGCCGCCCGACGCCGACAAGGTCGCCAAGAAGCAGATGGCGCGCCTCGCCCAGATCCCCGCGCAGAGCGCCGAGTTCGGCGTCACCCGCAACTACCTCGACTGGATCGCCGACCTGCCCTGGCACGCCCGCAGCGAGGACAAGCTCGACATCGCCGAGGTGCGTCGCTGCCTCGACGAGGACCACTACGGCCTCGAGAAGATCAAGAAGCGCATCGTCGAGTACATGGCCGTCCGCAAGCTCGCGCCCAGCAAGAAGGGCCCGATCCTCTGCCTCGTCGGGCCTCCCGGCGTCGGCAAGACGAGCCTCGGCCGCAGCATCGCGCGCGCCACCGGCCGCAAGCTCCACCGCATCTCGCTCGGCGGCGTGCGCGACGAGGCCGAGATCCGCGGCCACCGCCGCACCTACGTGGGCGCCCTCCCCGGCCGCATCATCCAGGGCTTGCGCAAGGTGAAGACCAAGAACCCGATCCTGCAGCTCGACGAGGTCGACAAGCTCGGCATCGACAACCGCGGCGACCCGGCAGCGGCGCTGCTCGAGCTGCTCGACCCGGAGCAGAACGACACCTTCACCGACCACTACCTCGACCTGCCGTTCGACCTCTCGCAGGTGATGTTCCTCGCCACGGCGAACGACAAGAGCACCATCCCCGGGCCGCTCCTCGACCGCATGGACGTGATCGACATCACCGGGTACACGCGCAACGAGAAGCGCATGATCGCGCGCGACTACGTGGCGCCGAAGCAGCTCGAGTCGCACGGCCTCTCGCCGGAGCGGCTCGAGTTCACCGACGAGGGCATCGAGAAGATCGTCGACAGCTACACCCGCGAGGCCGGCGTGCGCGGCCTCGAGCGCGAGATCGGCTCGGTGTGCCGCTGGGCCGCGATGCAGGTCGCCGAGGGCAAGGACCTGCGCGGCGTGAAGGTGACCAAGGAGCTCGCGGCCGAGGTGCTCGGCCCCGAGAAGCACATCCCCGACCTCGCCGAGCGGCGGGCGGCGGTCGGCCTCGTGGCCGGCCTCGCGTGGACGCCGGCGGGCGGCGACCTCCTGTTCATCGAGGCGCAGACCATGCCCGGCAAGGGCGAGCTGATCCTCACCGGCAACCTGCGCAACGTGATGCAGGAGTCGGCGCACGCGGCGTGGAGCTACGTGCGCTCGCACCTCGATCTGCTGGCCATCGACAAGGACCGCCTGCAGAAGCTCGATCTGCACGTGCACGTGCCCCACGGCGGCGTGCCCAAGGACGGGCCGAGCGCGGGCATCACCATGTTCACGGCGATCGTCTCGCGCCTCACCGGCTGCCCCGTGCGCCACGACGTGGCGATGACCGGCGAGATCACCCTGCGCGGCACCGTGCTGCCGATCGGCGGCCTCAAGGAGAAGACCCTCGCCGCCCACCGCGCCGGCATCAAGAAGGTGCTCTTCCCCGCCAAGAACATCCGCGACCTCGAGGAGATCCCCAAGGAGATCCGCGACAGCATCGAGATGGTGCCGGTCAAGAAGGTCTCCGAGGTGCTCGAGCACGTGCTCTTGCCCCCGCCGCCCGTCGAGAAGTCCAAGACCGACGAAGACGCCCGCTACGACGAAGACGCGTGATCGGTGAAGCGTGAGGCCGCCTCCACGGGCGCCCGAAGCAGGACTCGCAGCGGATCAGAGCTTGGGCTCGGCCGGGACCATGCTCCCGAGCTCGGGCCCGGTGCGCAGGCGCTCGAGGTCGAGCACCACCGTGCCGTCCTCGTCGCGCTCGATCTCGCTGATCCCGGGGTGACGGCTCTCGACCCACTGGATCAGGTCGGCCCGACGCGCCTCGCGCGCGCGGTCCTCGCCGTCGCGCCGCAGGCGATCGATGCGCTCGGCGAGCGACTCGAGCGCGAACCGGAAGGCCCGCGCGTCGAACGGCTTGGCGAAGAACCGCTGCACCTCGCCCTCGTTGATGGCCTCGAGGGCGCGCTCGAGCGTGCCGTGGCCGCTCAGCACCATGCGCAGCGTGGTCGGGTGCTGCTTGCGGGTCCACGCGATGAGCGCGAGGCCGTCCATGCCGGGCATGTCGATGTCGGAGACGAGGACGTCGACGCGCCGCTCGTCGAGGATGCGCATGGCCTCCTTCGCGTCGGACGCGACGAGCACCTCGAGGGTGCCGCCGCGGAGGATGCGCTGGATGGTCTGCAGGATGAGCGCTTCGTCGTCGACGAAGAGCACGCTGACGGGCGAGGGCTCGCTCACGGCATCCACCGCATCCAGGCCGGCCGACCCAGGATCTCGAGCGCCTCGTCCACGAGGGTGACGAACTCGAGCGCCGACTGCGGGCGCTCGGCGGGCGACTTGCGCAGGCAGCGGCTGACGATCTTGGCGACCGCGGGGGGCAGCGGCCCCTCGGCGCGCTCGATGGGGCGCACCGCCGAGAAGGCGTGGGCGCGCGCGATCACCGCGGCGTCGTCGCCCTCGAAGGGCAGCTCGCCGTCGAGCATCTCGAACAGCACCACCCCGAGCGAGTAGAGATCGGAGCGCCCGTCGGTGGGCAGGCCGCGCGTGTGCTCGGGCGCCATGTAGAACGGGGTCCCGAACACCTCGCCCTCGGCGGTGGCCTGGCGCTCGCCGCGGGCCGAAGCCGCGCCGAAATCGAGGATCTTCAGGCGCGGACGATGTTCGTCCCCGCCCTCGAGCAGGAGGACGTTGCTCGGCTTGAGATCGTTGTGGACCACCCCCGCGGTGTGCGCCGCGCCGAGCCCCTCGGCGATGGCCCGCGCGATGTAGAGCGCGCGCGCGACCTCGAGGGGCCCCTCCTCGTCCATGATCACGTGGAGCGAGCGGCCGACGAGCAGCTCCATCACGATGAACGGGCGGCGATCGGCGAGCAGCCCGAAGTCGGTGACCTCGACGACGTTCTCGTGGTGGAGGCGCGAGATCGCGCGCGCCTCGCCCACGAACCGGCGCGCGGCGAGCGGCTCGTCGGCGAACGAGCGGTGCAGGAGCTTGATGGCCACGGGCCGCCCGATGACGGCGTGCTCCCCGGCGAACACGAGCCCGTCGCCGCCCTCGCCGATCAGGCGATCGATGCGGTAGTGCCCGATGGTGCCGCCCGGCTCGGGGCGCTCGATCACCTCGACGAGCTCGCTCTGGTCGACGGTGCAGCGCACGGCCTGCCCCGGGTAGAACGCCTTGCACGTCGGGCAACGACGCAGCGACACGATGCGCCGCGAGGCGAGCGGGCGCCCGTTGCGGCCGAGCAGGTGGAGCTCCGCCTCGAGCCCCGTGCGTCGCGCCGACACCGACACGAGGAGGTCGGCCCGATCGGCGCCGACGCGCACCGCCATGCGGGTGACGTTGGCCGCGCCCTCCGGGGAGCCGGCCTCGGCGAGCACGTCGAGCCGGGCCGCGAGGGCGAGACGCACGCACGCCGCCATGGCGACGTCGGGGGCGACGACGAATCGGTCGACGTTGCCGGCCGCGTACTCGAGCTCGAGGGTGGCCATGTTGGTGTCGGGCACGATCGAGACCGAGACCAGATCCGAGTGCACGAGACCCCCGAGCACGAGGTCGGCCAGGCGTGCTGGCTCGATGGCGATCGTGGCGGTCACCCGCCGAGGCTCCACTGCTCCGCGAACGAGCGCAAGTCCAGACCGAGCTCTTCGGTCAGGCCTTGCCCTTCTTCTTCTCCGCGGCCGGCTCGGCCTCGTCGTCGCCGCTCTCTTCGGCGACGCGCGACTTGGCGGCTCCGGACGTGTCGACCCGCTTCTTGTCGCCCTCGGGTTCGGGGCCGCTCGTGTTGTCGAGCTCGTAGAAGATGGCCAGCAGCGTGGAGACGGCGGCGAGCGAGGCGACGGCGTGGCGCCCGAGTTCGGCACCGGGGATGCCGGCGAGGCCGGGGAGGCTCACCGGAATGAACCGCAGGCCGAGCAGGATTCCCGCGCCGAGGAGGGCGCCGAAGAAGGCCTTGAGGCCGGCCTCGATCTGCGCGCCCTTGGCCCAGATCGGCTTGCCCGCGACGAGGCCGGTGAGGACGCCCACCGCGGCCGCGAGCAGGTAGCCGAGGCCACCCGCCATCAAGCCGGTGCTGGCCTGGGCCAGGCCGAAGCCGAACAACCCGCCGATCACCACGCCGAGCACGAGCCCGACGACGAGCCTCTTCAGGAACATGTGCAGGCACCCTGTGGACGCGGCATGAGGTCGTCAAGCTTCCTCGGCCGTGAAGTACCGTCAAACCATCCGGCGTTCGCGGAACCAGGCCACCGCCCGCTCGAGCGAAGCGCGCAAGGGAACCGTGGGCAGACCGAGCTCGCGCCGGGCTTTTGTCGGGTCGAACCAGGCGTGACGCTGCGCGTAGCGGATGGACTTGTAGGTGCCGCGCGGCTCCTCGTGGCTCACCCAGTCGGCCCAGAGCTCGATGCCGAGGCCGATCCCGGCGGCGAGCCCGCTCGGGATCGGGAGCCAGGGCGCCTTGACCCCGCCGATGTCGCAGACGACCTGGAACAGCTCGCGCAGCGTGACGTTGTGGTCGCCGAGGATGTAGCGCTCCCCGACCCGCCCCTTCTCTTCGGCGAGCACGTGGCCGGCGGCGACGGTGTCGACGTCGACGCAGTTGAAGCCGCCCTCGGAGATGCCGGGCACCTCGCCGCGCAGGAGCGCGAGGACGATCTTGCCCGTCGGGGTCGGCGCGAGATCCCGCGGCCCGAACGGAAACGCCGGGTTCACGATCACGACGGGCAGACCGGCGGCCGCGAACTGCAGCGCGACCCGCTCGGAGAGCCACTTGGTGAGGATGTACTCGTTGGCGATCGGGAACAGATCGAAGCGGGTGGACTCGTCGGCGAGCGCGCGGCCCTCCGGCAACCCGACGGCGGCGATGCTCGAGGTGTAGACGACGCGCCGGAGCCCCACGTGCTGCGCGGCGAGGAGGGTCGCGGTCGTGCCCTCGACGTTCACGCGGTAGATCGGCGTGGGATCGGGGAGCCAGGTCTTGTAGATCGCCGCCAGGTGGTGGAGCGAGGCGCAGCCGTCGAGCGCGCGCCGCATGCCCTCGAAGTCGGCGACGTCGGCGATCGCGCGATCGACCTTGCGCCCCGTCTCGGCCTCGACCTCGTCGAGGGCAGCGGTGGGCGCGCCCTGCTCGAGGATCGCGCGGACGTCCCGGCCGTCGAGCAGCAGGCGGCGCACGACGGCAGAACCGATGAACCCAGTGGCTCCGGTGACAGCGACGGGTTTTCCCATGGCCGAGGACGATATACTGGTCCGCGGTGCCCAAGAAGCTGCCCCAGAAACTGGGCTACCACCACGGCGACCTCCGGCGCGCGCTCATCGACGCCGCGACCCAGCTGGTGGCCGAAGGGGGCGAGGGCGCGTTCACGCTGCGCGAGGCCGCGGCGCGGGTCGGGGTGTCGCACGTGGCGGCGTATCGTCATTTCGCGGACAAGACGGCGCTGTTCGCGGCCCTGGCGGAGGAGGGCTTCCGTCGCCTGCGCACGACGCAGGCGGAGGCCGGGCGTGAGCTCCCGCGCGGGAGCCTCGCGCGCATCGAGGCGCTGGCGCTGGCCTACGTCGGCTTCGCGCTCGACGACCCCTCCACCTACCGCGTGATGTTCGGCGACCGCCTGGACGACGGCCCCGTGCCGGGCACCGAGGAGGCGCAGGCCGCCCGCGCGCGCGCCCGATTCCCGACGCTCGACGAGGCGGTCGAGGCCTCGTTCGATCTGCTCGTGTCCGAGGTCGTCGCGGCGCAGGAAGCAGGGACGCTGCGCGCGGCACCCCCGCGCGACCTCGCCCTCGCGCTGTGGACCTTGAGCCACGGCTACGTCGATCTCCTGCAGAAGCGTCGGATCCGCGGTGACGAGCGCGCGAAGATCGAGCGCCACTACCTGCGCATCCTCGGCATCTCGCTGCACGGCATGAGGCCCTGAGGGGCCGTGGCTCGGATCGGCGCCTTGACATTCCAGCGGTCGGCCCTAATGTTACCAACGGTTACTTCGTGATGGTCCGTTCTTCATGGGGGATCGTGCGTACTGCACCCACACCGTGTGACCGTTGGTAACTCCGGAGGCTCTCATGTTCGACTTCGTCCGACTCGGCACCGTGCTCGCTCGCGCCACCCTCGGGGCGAAGGTCTCGCTGCTCGACGAGGTGCGGACGAGCTTCCTCGTCACGCCCTGGGACTCTGACGTCAACCGCCACCTCAACAACGGGCGCTACCTCCAGGTGATGGACGTGGGGCGCTTCGATCTCATCGCACGCAGCGGCCTCGGCCCGGAGCTCGCGCGGCGCCGCTGGGTGCCCATCGTCGGTGGGGTCCACATGGAGTTCCTGCGCGAGCTCCCGCTGTTCGCGCGCTTCACCGTGGCGACGCGCGTCGTCGGGTGGGACAACCGCTGGTTCTACCTCGAGCAGCGGTTCCTGGTCGGCGGGCGACTCGCCGCGATCGGTCGGGTCCAGGCGCAGTTCCGCGGGCCGAAGGGTCGCATCGCCCCGGTCGAGGTGCTCGCCGAGCTCGGCCCGGTGCCCGCGACGCCCACGCTGCCCGAGGCGTTCGTGCAGGCGTTCGCGACGCGCACGCCCCGCGAGCGCGCCTTCGTCCTCGACACCGACGACCTGCCCGGCCTCGGCAGCTTCGCGGCCTGACCCTTCAGGCCGTCGCGACCGTCGGCGCGGCGCCGGCCAGCGATCGCTGACCGCTGCGCAGCGCCCACGAGGCGGTGACGAGCGCCAGCAGCACGAGCGGTGCGGCCACCTTGTTGGTCTCGTGGACGGCGAGGTGCGAGATCGCGGCGCCGGTCAGGTCGAAGAACATGCCGGCGTAGGCCCACTCCTTGAGGCGGGGGAAGCGTGGCAGCACGATCGCGAGCGCGCCGAGCACCTTCCAGGTGCCGAGGATGGTGGCGAAATACAGGGGGTAGCCGAGCTTGGTCATGCCCTCCATGACCTGTGGTCCGTGCGCGAGGTCCATGGCTCCGCCCATGGCGAAGGCGGCGGCGACGAGTCCGGTCACGGCCCAGTAGGCGACGTTGCGAGTGTTCATGGGGGCTGTGATGCCCCTGATCGATTCGGGAATTCGCCGTATCAATGGTCATGATTCGCTACGATTCGATCCATATGAGCGATCCCCTGGAAACCGCGGAGCTCCTGGCCTTCGCCAAGACCGTCGACGCCAAGTCCCTCTCCCGCGCCGCCATCGAGCTGGGCATCCCGCGGGCCACCATCGGTCGACGGCTCGCGCGCCTCGAGGAGCGGCTCGGCGTCCGGCTGCTGCGCAGGACCACGCGCAGCCTCACGCTGACCGACGCGGGCAACGCCTTCTACCGCCAGGCGCGGCTCGTGCTCGACGCGGTGGATCAGGCCGAGGCGAGCGTCAGCCGCGGCGACGCCGTGCGCGGTCCGCTCCGCATCTCGATGCCTCCACTGGGCTCGTCGGCCCTGCAGGCCATGCTCGTGGAGTTCGCGCAGCGCCACCCCGACGTGAAGCTCTCGGTGCACGCCTCGAGCGAGTACGTCGATCTGCACCGCGCCGGCTTCGACGTCGCCCTCCGCGCGAGCACCCAGCTCGAGCCCGGCCTCATCGCGCGCACCCTCGCGCGGAGTGAGCTGCTCGCCGTGGCCTCCAAGGGTTACCTCGCCGAGCACGGTGTCCCGAAGGGGGTCCGCGACCTGCGACGCCACCGGCTCCTGCTCGGCTACGCGCGCGGCGAGCTGCCCCAGACCCACTGGCCGCTGCGCTCGGGGGGCAAGGTGCACGTCGAGGGGCCGTTCGCCTCCAACGACATCACCCTGCTCCGCGAGGCGGCCGTCGCCGGGCTCGGGATCGCCGTCCTGCCGATGCAGGTGGTCGAGGGAGCGCTCGAAGACGGGCGCCTCGTGGCGGTCTTGCGGGGCACGCTCGGCACCGATTCGCGGCTGTCGGTCGTCTACCCCGAGCGCGAGTTCGTGCCGCCACAGGTGCGGGCGTTCGTCGACGCCATCGTCGCCTGGGCCCCCGGCCGGCTGCTCGCCCAGAGCCCAGCGGTCCGGGATTCGGATCAAGAACGAGCAGGTAGGAACCGAAAGAAGCACCTTTCGACCAGGTCGACCCGGGCCAAGACTGGCCGCGCATGACCACCCTGTTCAGCCCCCTGAAGCTCGGCGAGCTCGCGCTCCCGAACCGCCTCGTCCTCGCTCCGATGACGCGCAGCCGCGCGCTCGAAGGCAACGTGCCGAACCCGCTCGCCGCCCAGTACTACGTGCAGCGCGCCTCGGCCGGCCTCCTGATCACCGAGGCCACCCAGGTGAGCCCGCAGGGCGTGGGCTACATCCGCACGCCCGGCATCCACTCCAAGGAGCAGATCGAGGGCTGGCGCGCGGTGACCAAGGCCGTGCACGCCGCGGGCGGGCGCATCTTCCTGCAGCTCTGGCACGTCGGCCGCATCTCGCACCCCGACTTCCACGGCGGCGCGCTGCCGGTCGCGCCCTCGGCCGTGCTCCCCGACGGCGAGGTGTTCACGATGAACGGCAAGACCAAGATGGTCACGCCGCGCGCGCTCGAGACGAGCGAGCTGCCGGGCATCGTGGAGTCGTTCCGGCTCGGCGCGGCCAACGCCAAGGAGGCCGGCTTCGACGGCGTCGAGATCCACGGCTCGAACGGCTACCTGCTCGACCAGTTCCTGCGTGACGGCACGAACAAGCGCACGGACGCCTACGGCGGCAGCGTCGAGAACCGCGCGCGGCTCCCGCTCGAGGTGACCGAGGCGGTGATCTCGGTGTGGGGCGCGTCGCGCGTCGGCTACCGCATCGTCCCGCACTTCTCGGGGTTCGGGGCCACCGAGTCCGATCCGGCGACCACCTTCGGGTACCTCACCGAGAAGCTCAGCGCGCTGCGCATCGGCTACCTGCACGTCACCGAGGCGCTGTCCGGGCCGGGCGCGCCCGCGGCCGGCGTCACCCGCCTCTCGCCGGTGCTGCGTCGCAAGTTCGAGGGCACGTACGTCGTCAACGGCGCCTACGACAAGGACAGCGCCGAGGCCGCCCTCGCGCGCAACGACGCCGACCTCGTGGCGTTCGGGGTGCCGTTCCTCGCGAACCCCGACCTCCCCGCGCGCTATCGCACGGGCGACACGCTCAACGCGCCGGACTTCGGCACGTTCTTCCAGGGCGAAGAGAAGGGCTACGTCGACTACCCGAGCCTCGCCTGACCCGGTAGCGAGCCTGCCTCGCTCACTTCCCCAGCAGCTCGGGGAGGCGGGCGAGGTCGGCCTCGGACAGGTACGGCGGGGCCTTCGCGATCGCGCGGACGTTCTGCTCCAGCTGGTTTTCGTTGCGCACGCCGACCACGCACGACGACACGGTGTTGTTGGCGAGCACGAAGCGCAGCGCCGCGGCCCGCAGCGTGTGCACTTCGTCGTGCACGAGCGGGCGCAGCGCGGCCACGTGGCGCAGGCGCTCCGTGAGATCGTCCTTGTTCCAGCGATCGCGGCGGTGGTCGCCGTCGGCGAACACCTTGTCGGCGGGCCAGGTGCCGCAGAGCAGGCCGTAGGCGAGCGGCGAGCGCGCGAGCACGCCCACGTTGCTCGCGACCGCCTTGGAGGCGACCTCGTTCAGATCGTCCTGGTGGAACAGGTTGTAGGGCAGCTCGATCACCGGCGCGCCGAGCTCGATGGCCACCTCGGCGACCGCGGCCTCGCCGCAGGCCACGCCCCACTTGGCGATCACGCCGTCCCGCATCAGCTCCTCGAGCGTGCCGACGGCCTCGCCGCGGCGCAGGGTATCGACGCTCGGGTGATGGAGCAGGTACACGTCGGGCTTGCGCCGCAGGCGGTCGGCCGAGCGCGCGGCGGAGCGGTGCAGGAACATGCGGTCGAAGCGCTTGCGGCTGTTCTGCGCGTCGTTGCCGCCCTTGGTCACCAGGTAGGCCTGGTCGTCGCGCTCGAGCACGCGGCCGAGGCGCGCCTCCATGGACTCCCCGGTCGCACCGTAGACGTCGGCGGTCTCGAACAGCGTGACCCCGAGCTCGCGCGCGCGCGCGATGGTGCGATCGGCCTCGGCGGGCTCGACGGGGCCGTAGAGCTCACCCGCGAGCGAGAGCGTGCCGAGCGTGAGCTCGGAGACGACGAGCCCGGATTTCCCGAGCGTCCGTGTGCGCATCGGGGTGGGATCTCAGAGATCCAGCGCGGCGTCGAGCACGTCGCCGAACGTCGTCGGGCGGGCGCCGCGCACGGCGCCGACGAAGGCCGCGACGTCGGCGGGGGTGACGTCGGGGCGGATGACCGCGGCCTCGATGGTGACCGCGACGGGCTCGAAGCGGCCCTGCGGCGCGCCGACGAGGGCGACGGCGGTGGCGACCTTGGCCACGACCGTGGCCGCAGCGGGGGCGAGCGTGTCGGGGCTCGCGTCGTCCTGGGCCGTGGGCTCCGCGAGGGCGACGGCCCCGGCGTCGATCGATCGCTCGGGCTCGGGGACGACGAAGGCCGGAGCGACCCGCTTCGGGGTCTGCGGTGGGCTCTCGAAGCGCGGGATGGGCGCGCCCTCGAGGGGGGTCGGGGGTGCGTCGGGGATGTGACCGTCGACGAACGTGGGTTCGTCGAGGGGCGCCGCCTCGATCGCGGCCTCTTCGGGCGCCGCGACCTCGATCGCACCCGCGTCCGCCACGGGCGGCTCGGACGCCTCGGCGACCGCGTCGGCCACCGGCTGGAGCTGCAGCTCCGGAGCGGCGTCGAGCGAGAGTTCGATCCCGGGCGGCTCCGCGACCACGGCGATGTCCTGCACCTGGGAGACCTCGCCGGCGGCCTCGACCGGGGCAGCGTCGACGGGCGCGACGTCGAGCGACGGTGCATCGAGGAGCTCGTCGGCGGCGGCGGCGTCGAGCGACACCTCGATCGGCGCGGCCTCGAGCTCGAGGTCGATCGGGGCGATCTCCGCCGGTTCGGCCGCGGCGACCTCGACGTGCTCCGCGGGCGCCTCGGGCACCGCGCGTAGCGACTTCGACGACTCGGGCGGGACCGCGTGCTCGTCGAGATCGAGGTCGACGGGCTCGGCCGCGTCGTGGTCGTGCCCCGCGGGCGTGAAGTGCTCGGCCGGCTCCAGCGTGACCTCCGGGACTTCGGCGAGCGGCGCCGCGACGGCCATGCGCGCGCTCTCGTGCGGCGCGGCCACGAGGTGACGGCCCGACGAAGGCGGGGCCTCGGTGGGCTCCTCTTCGGCGGGACGACGCGTGGGAGGCTGCGCCTCGTCGACGGCGGCCTCCTCGGCGGCGGCGGCCTCCTCGGCGACGGCGGCCTCCTCGGCGGCGGCCACTTCGGCGACGACCGCCTCCTCGGCGACCGAGACGACGACGTCGGCGTCGTCGGCGTCTGCCGGGCCGAGCTCCTCGAGCTCGAGGACCTCTTCTTCCATCGCCGCGGGCGGCAGCGTGGGCACGCGCGCGCTCTCCTGCGCGAGCTGCGCGGGATCGGGGGCCGTGAGCGGCTGGCTGTCGACCGCGCGAGACACGACGGGGGCGGCTGCGACGACCGCTTCCTCGAGGGGGACCGCGGTCGCGGCCGCGAGCTCCTGCGTGTGGACGGGCACCGGCACGGGGGCCAGCGCGCGCGCGGGGCGCGGCTTCTCGGCGTTGCGCTGGATGCGGGCGAGGAGACCTTCGAGCTTCTGGATCTGGGCGCTCATCGCGCCTCCTTGGCGTGCAGGCGGACGAGGACGTCACCCCACGGCGTGTTGGCGGCGACCAGCTCTGCGGCGCGGGCCGCGGTGGCGGCGTTGGCGACGAGGAAGCGAGCGACGGTGCCGTCGCGGCCGAGGGAGACGGCGCGCACCTCGCGCTGCCCAGCGGCGCCGACCAGGCCCTCGAGGACGCCCGCGAGGAAGGCGTCGGCGGAGGCGCCGGCGAGCGGCGCGTCGTCGAGGCGCACGACCATCGCGCGACCCCAGCGCTCGAGGCTCAGCATGCCGAGCCCGGCGAGGGCGGCCTCGGTGGCGAGCTCGTGGACGATCGCGTCGAGGCCCGCGGCGCGCACGTCTCCGCGCGCGCTCAGGCGGTGGCCGAGCGAAGCGCCGAGGCCCCGCCCCGCGCTCGCCGCGGCGTCGTCGCCGGCCGCGCCGAGCAGGGCGCGCAGGACCGACACGGGAACCAACACGCTGCGGCCGCTGTCTGCGCCTCCCGAGAGCCGGACTTGACCATGCGCGAGATCGAACGTGACGGCCCCCGCCCCTGGCGAGGCCGGGCTTGCCGACGGAGCGGTGGACTGGGATACGGTGGGATCGGTCGCGTGCTCCAAATCTCGCCTCGTCCTGCGGTTGTACGGGGGTTCTCGAACCACTGTCAATTCCGGTGCGGTCCCTCGCTGGCCCGACTCCTGCTCGTCGCGTGCCTGTGCTTCGTCACGCTGGTTTTCATGCCCGGTGAGGCCCGCGCGATCGGCTTCCCGAAGACCACGGCGGGAGCCCCTTTTGGTCCCGTCGTGGCGCGTCCACCGTTCACCCAGACCAGCTGCGCGACCACCGCACCGCTGTGCGTGCATGCAGGTGCGACGGTGTCGGCGACGACCCTGACGGCCACGCGAGAGCTCGCGACGAGCACTTGGCTCGACCTCGAGGTGCTGAAGCTGCCGCGACCTCTCTCGGAGCTCGACGGGAAGGTGCACCTGTACCTCGCCGACGTGCCGGAAGAGGAGGGCCTCCGCGTCGGGCGGGGGCGCCTCGATCTGCTGCTCGATCGCGACGCGGCCCCGGGCTTCGTGGTCCTCGACGAGGGCCGCGCGGCCGCCGGCGGCTGCGCCCTCCGCGCGCGGATCGCCGAGGGGCTCACCCTCGCGAGCGCCTACGCCGTC
>Ga0154020_10003941_pt1 | contig 17748 bp, 10 predicted proteins | sample Klosneuvirus_201_FD_109709 | JGI IMG/M metagenome (GOLD analysis project Ga0154020, IMG submission 109709) | Active sludge microbial communities from wastewater, Klosterneuburg, Austria - Klosneuvirus_20160825_MG | ecosystem: Engineered > WWTP > Aerobic digester > Activated sludge | place...
CTCAGCCACGTAACCAATGGCAGGGATTGACCGTGAAACACCACGATCAACCGACCGTGGATCAGGCCACAGTCGAATTTGTGGCACGCTATAAAATCAATGGACGGGCTTATCGTTTGCATGAAATCAGCCGGTTTGTGCGTGAGGCAGGGCAGTGGTTTTATGTCAACGGGGATATTCTTCGAGGTTGAAACAAAATTGTGACTAAGCGCCGGAACAAAGAAAATATGTCATGTTATAAACTTCCTTTGATGCAACACTACTTTTCCAAAGTATAAATTTAGAAATGTTGAATATCACTGGCGATCACATCAGTAAACTTAACGACGAAGATCTTCGTACTTTAGTTGTAAGGTTATGTGAAGCGGAGCTTCGTCGATTAAATATTCCTTTATCTGCGGTTACTGCTGGTGGGCATCAGAATGCGGCGGATGGTGGTATTGATGTCCGAGTGGAATTACCAAATGATTCTCCTGATTTGGATTTCATTCTAAAAAGTGTCACTGGTTTTCAGGTCAAGCAGGAAGATATGCCACCAAGCGCCATTCGTCCTGAAATGCGTCCAAATAAAGAGCTTCGTCCCTCAATTTTCGAATTAGCTTCGAAGAAAGGAGCCTATGTAATCGTTAGTGGAAAAGGCTCAACAGCAGATAGTGCACTTAAAAATCGCAAGAGTGCGATGCAAGATTCTGTCTCGGATCTGCCACCAGGCACATCGCTGACTCTTGATTTTTATGATCGAGATCGTTTGGCCATATGGATCAAGAGTTATCCAGGGGTTGCACTATGGTTACGCGAACGTATAGGCGAGCCGCTGGCTGGGTGGCGCCCGTATGGCAACTGGGCCTATGGTGACACTATCGATTCAGAATACTTGCTTGACGACAAATGCAGGATAATCGCTCCACAGCAAGCAGGCGATAATACGCCACTCACTGCCGCACAGGGAATCCAGGCTATACGCTCAGTATTAAGGAATCCGCACGGAATTGTTCGATTGATTGGACTGTCCGGTACAGGCAAGACACGTTTGGTTCAGGCGTTATTTGATGCCAAGATTGGAAATGACGCATTGGATCACTCTATTGTCATTTATGTTGACCAAGGAAGTGATCAGCCCCCGACACCCTCAGCCCGGGACATGATTCAGCGGTGCGCGGTAAATGGGCTACGAACCATAGTTGTTGTGGATAATTGCAATCCGGCGATGCACAGGGACTTAGCGCAGGCAATTAGCACATCAAATAATTTAGTAAGCCTGATTACCGTCGAATATGATGTTTCCGACGATGAACCGGAAGAGACGCAGGTATTTAGGCTTGAACCGGCTTCTGAGAATAATATTGAAGAAATCCTTCAACGTTTAAAACCCAATATGTCGCAAATAGATCGTACGCGCATCGCTGAATTCACTGGCGGGAATGCACGCATTGCTTTGGCACTGGCACGTACTGTCGAGCACAGCGATAGTCTGGCCACACTGAATGATACCGAACTATTCAAGCGACTTTTTCACCAGCGCCAAGATAGTAGCGAAGCCTTGATGAATGCTGCAGAAGTATGTTCGCTTGTTTATTCATTCGATGGCGAAACTATTGAAGGCGTAGCGGCTGAATTATCTGTTTTGGCAGAGCTGGCTGACATAACTCCCAGAGAGTTGTACCGTCATATTGGGGAATTACGTTCTCGTGATCTCATACAACAAAGAAGCAAATGGCGCGCCGTACTGCCGCATGCAATAGTTAACCGCTTGGCACGACAAGCATTAGAAAAAATACATCCCAGCGAACTCACCCATACCTTTTTCCAATCGGGAAGAGAACGGCTACTGAAATCATTCAGCCGACGGCTTGGCTACCTGCACGATTCGAAACAAGCCAAACAAATTGCAGAAACTTGGTTAGGATTTGATGGACTGTTAAGAAACCCAGCTCGGCTAAATGAGCTGGGTTTCGATATGTTTATGAATGTCGCACCGCTCATACCGGGTACGGCACTCCAGGCTATTGAAGCAATTGCATCAGGCGATGAAGGAGAAGCATTTTTATCGCCAGCCAATCATGATCGATGGAAGTGGTGCAACCTGATTCATTCGATTGCCTACGAAGCTCAGTACTTCAATCGAGCCGCTCTATTGTTAGCGAAATTTGTTGCAGAAGAAACCAAGTCGCAAAATCACAATTCTGCTCAGGATTCGTTCGAGGAATTATTCCACTTGTATTTGTCCGGCACACATGCCTTGGTAGCAGCGAGACTGGATGTCGTTCAGCAGTTACTGGAAAGCGAGGATAAAGAACTGAATACATGCGGTTTAATAGCCTTGGCGGCAATGCTGGAGAGTTCTCATTTTACTTCAAACCATGACTTCACTTTTGTAAACAGTCATCGCGATTTTGGTTGGCAACCCAAAACCGATGCTGAGATTTCAGCTTGGTTCAGAGTAGTGGTTGCATTTGCCTTAAGTCAAGCAAACTCAAATTCGCTATACACATCCGACATCAAACAATTGCTTGCGCAACATTTTGGTGAATTGTGGATAAATGCCGGAATTTGCGCCGAGCTTGAAGAAACAGCGAGAGCCTTAGCCGCGCAGGGCGGATGGCCGGATGGATGGCTTGCAATTCGCCAAACCATTCATTTTGATCTACAGAAAAGGACTCCAGAATTTGCCGAACGCACACGCGAACTTGAAGCTATGCTTCGTCCAATCGATTTGGAACAAAAGATACGAGCCTATGTGTTAAACAAGCAAAGACATTTTGATATCACTGATATTGAGCTGAATGGTGATAGTGACACTGCGTATACGCAGGCTTGGGAACATGTAAATAAAATTGTGGAGGATTTGGGTGAAAAGGTTGCTTTAATTCCGGATATTCTCGCCTCTTTGCTACCGGAATTATTGAGTAGCGATAGCAACATGATAGAGCAATTCGGTCGTGGGCTTGCAAAAGGCGCATTGAATATAGAACAGGATTGGCGTCAATTTCTCACTACCCTGACGACATTACCGGAAAGTAAACGCAATATTTCTTTGTTACGCGGTTTTATCGAAGTAGCCAACACTCGTGATTCCACTATGGTCAATCAGCTTATGGATGAAGCCTTAACCGATTCAGTTCTTTCTCCGCTTTTTCCGATACTTCAATCTTCATACCCAATTGACGAGGCCGGAGCCAAACGGCTCATTTTATCGATTTCCCGTGGTCATGCACCATCGCGAACATACTCTTACCTTAGTGGGGGGAGATGTTCTGATTTAATCCCTCTGCCACTTTTCCGGGAAATACTATTCGGAGTCGCATCCTTGCCCGAAGGCTATCGGGTTGCTGCTGATATTTTTGGAATGCGGCTATTTTCCTTGCAAAGTAACAAATTAGAAGTGGATTGTGTAACCACTGCGATAGGAAGAGAATTACTGAAATTTAATGATTTCCAGAACGCCGACCAGAATCACGCCCACCACCTAAATGAGATTGCCGTTGCCTGCATGGTTGGAGAAACCGCACATGAGGATGCCATAACAGTCTCCACGAATTTGGCTCGCGCGCTCGTTGATTATCGCTCAGGAGCTAGGCAATGCGGTGAACTGGTTCGAACTTTGTTTCGGCTTCAGCCTATGGCAGCTATTTCAGCTTTCCTGAATGAAGATTTGACAGGAAAAACGAACAACCTTCAGCATAGGTCATTGTCTTATTTCTTCAGATTTGATCGTGAAAGCCCTGTCAATGCAGCACCACCGGAAATACTCATGGCATGGGCAAAGAAAAATTTTGATGTTCGTTTACCCAAGTTAGCCGCAGAGATTCATTTGTTCGACAAGAATGGTGAGCACGATACCCCTCACTGGTCACCGCTGGCACTAGAAATTCTTGAATTAGCTCCTAATCGCTCAGCAATTTTGGATATATATGCATCTCGGTTCCATCCAAGTGGTGTTCGATCTGGCTCACTTGCAGACAATCTTTCACCTTATCTCACTTTGGTGGAAAAACTACGAACACACGATGACCCTTTGGTAGTTGCATGGGCCAAAAAGCAGATTGTTATATTAACCAAACAACTTAATGAAGAATGTGAACGTGAGCGTCGTGTTGATGAAAGGTTTGAATTGTAAACACACGCAAAGGAACTACAATAATGCTTCATAGCGAATCTCAACCACATCCAATTCTTCCATGCCACCAGGCGTGTGCAATCTGATCGTATCACCTGCGCGTGCTTTAAGCAGTGCTTTGGCCAGTGGAGAAATCCAGCTGATGCGGCCACGACCAGGATCTACTTCATCCAAACCCACGATACTATAGGTATGCTCTTCCCCCTGAGCGTTACAGATCGTTACCGTGGCACCAAAAAAAACCTGATCGCATTCACCGCGCTGCGCCGGGTCAACTACTTCCGCATTTTCCAGACGCTTGGATAGAAAACGCAAGCGACGATCAATTTCGCGCAGACGCCTTTTGCCATATATATAGTCGCCATTTTCCGAGCGATCGCCATTGGAAGCCGCCCAGGTAATGGTTTTAACCAGCTCGGGGCGTTCTATTTTCCACAACTGATCAAATTCTTCTTTCAACCGCTTATGCCCAGTCGGAGTAATATAGTTCTTCACTCCCTGCGGCAGTTTCGGTGAATTGTCGGGCTCTTCGTCGTCTTCGCTTTCTTTGGTAAATGCCTTGCTCATATTCATCAATCTTCTCAGGTACACAGGGAACATTAAGATAGCGGTGTTCAACCATCTATTCAAGACAACTTGCTAGACATCGGCGAATTCTTCAAGCTTGCGACTTATTAACAGCAATATTCTCCATTCTTAAGAAGAAACCTTGTATCCAGTAAGGAATCTAATGGATATATTAATTGGAGGTCATGATCATGTCGATGAATCGGCGCCAATTTCTGAGCATGACTGGCGCAACGGCTTTAGTGGCCGTATGCTCACCCACCGCACTATCAGAACAATCACCCGCGCAACATGCGTGGCCAGGGGCTTCGACCACGCTCAAAGCAATGCAGAATCTCAAGCAGCAAAAAAAACGAATGCTTGGTTATCCCATCAACATGGTAACTCCGGCAGAAGAGTTTTTTGCCTGGCGCAATGAACTGGCGGCTGTGGGTTTTAATCAATTTGCATTCAACAATGTTGGCAATCCTTACGATCACAGCCATATTCCTTTTAACTGCCATCCTTTTGAGAAGGAACTGATAGATCGATTCGGTGTAATTTACGGTTTCTCACTGGACAATATCTGGGGATTCCTTTCCCATAGCGGCACCGACAGTAATATGCACGGACTCTATATGGGGCGCACGATTCTTAAAAATCGCGCCGGCGTGATGCCAAAGATTTATTTTACTAAAGAAGCGCATTATTCCATTCAGATTCTGCGCGATTTGCTCAATCTCGAATGGGTCGTGGTTGGAACGCTGACGGATGGCAGCATGGATGTTGCAGATCTGGAGCGGCAGCTGAATGCGCATCCCAATCACCCTGCGCTGGTGGTGGCAACCATCGGCACAACTTTCAAAGGCGCCATTGATCCGATTGACGGCATTCAATCCAAACTTAAAGGTCGCACGGCTTATTTACATCTCGATGCCGCCTTGTTCGGCGGCTATCTGCCCCATACTCAATTTGCCGCTGACTTGCTGCATGAAGTCTCTGATCCGGTCAGCGGAAAAAAACAAAAACGCTACGACTCCATTGCCGTGTCCTGCCACAAATTCTTTGGATTCCCATCGCCAGCCGGTTTATTCATTACCACACAAACCAACTTTGAGCTATTCCGTACACAATTCAGTCAAATTCATGATCCTGAATATATTCTGCAAGTGCCCGGCACGATCACCTGCTCGCGCGATGCGGTCAAGCCGGCTGAATTCTTTTTCTTCAGTTCAGAATCCTCGTTCGCGCGCCAAACTGTCGATGCTCAATCCATTCTGGACAACGCTGCTTATTTGATGAAAGAAATGACCAATCATTATCCGCATTTGCAACCGACCAGAACCAATAACCGCTCGAATACGGTTTATTTCCGCAAACCCAGCGATGCTGTGGTGAGTCGCTATTGCCTAGCCACCATGCGCATGGACAGGGATGGACAACTGATGCCTTTCGCGCATGTCGTGGTGATGCCGCATGCGAATAAAAGCATTCTCGATCAGTTTCTTACGGATCTGGGCAAACGGCAGGATTAATGGATTAATGCGAGATCGTTTGGGAAAACAGCGTGATAGCCATGACCCCCGCCACAATCAGCGACAGGCCGATGATGGCGGGGAGATCCAATGCCTGCCCCAGAAACAGCCATCCACTCAGGGCGATTAACACGATTCCCACGCCAGACCAAATGGCGTAAGCGATTCCGACCGGTATCGTTCTCAAGGTCAGGGACAAAAAATAAAAAGCAAGCAAATAGCCAACAACGACAATCAGCGATGGCCACAAACGGGTAAATCCTTCTGTGGCTTTCAAGCACGAAGTGGCGATCACTTCGCTGACAATCGCAATGAAAAGTAGAATCCACTGTTGCATAGGGCGTGCCTAGGTATTTAACATCACTTGCGGCTGATCATTGATGCAGCGCATCGGTTATCTGATTGAAAGGCCGCTGTTGCAGAAAATTCTCGATATTATTGGCAAGCTGGTCCAACAGACGCTGCCTGGATTCTCTGCTAGCCCAGGCAATATGCGGCGTCACGATCAAATTGGTCAATTGATGCTGCAAAATCAAATTGCCTTGTTTCGGCGGTTCTTCCAGCAACACATCGATGGCGGCACCCGCAATGCGGCCCGTGGCCAAACTATGCAACAGATCGGCTTCATTGACCAATCCTCCCCGTGCAGTATTGATCAAAACTGCGGAAGGCTTCATCAATTCAAACTCGCGGGTACTGATCAGATCACAGGTTTCTGGGGTAAGCGGACAATGCAGACTGATAAAATCAGCCTGCTGCATGACGTCATCAAAAGCTATTCTGCCTGCGCGCGCCGGTCTACCCTTATGTTCTGCAATCAGCAGTTGCATGCCGAATGCTTGGGCGACATCAGCCACCGCCTGACCCAGAACGCCAAAACCAATGATTCCGAGTGTTTTTCCTGACAATTCTTGGATGCCGAAGTCCAGCGGGCAAAAGAAAGTGCTGGCTTGCCAGCCCCCTCTTTTCACCAACTCCTGGTATTCCAAAAATCGGCGGGTCAGATTCAGCATCAGCATGAAAACATGCTGCACTACGGAAGGTGTGGCGTAATTGCGCACATTGCATACCGGTACATTGCGTTCTGCCGCTGCCACAAGATCAATATTGTTGTAACCGGTGGCAGCAACGCAAATCAATTTCAGGCGCTGCGCCGCCAAAATAGCTTCTCGATTGAGAAATACTTTGTTGCTGACGATCACTTCAGCCAAGCTGATACGCTCCAGTACCTCCTGCTCGGATGAAGCAATATAGTAGCGCCAGGGCGAGATTGCTCGTTCCAATGCCGCACAATCCATATCGCCGCGGGTCACAGAACCGAAATCAAGAAAAACAGCACTCATCGGATGGCTCCCATTGTGATTCTAAGAATGCGTAAAATTGTTTCGCTGAGTGGAATCTGAAATTGAGATAGACTCCCATCTTCACAAAGATCATACCATAGCAAGTACGCCCTAACTGATCCCGTCATGCAGGACAACATCTTCTGCTAAGGGCAAAAACTACTTGGCAATGGTGATACTAGGCACACCGATACGCGGGATGTCGGTAACGGTCATCTGAAACAAAAGGAACAATAATTGGAAGGCATCGCGATTCCAGCGCGTGTGAGCACCTGCGGTATTCACTGCATAAAACTGATCGTTCCAGCGAACCGAAATATCGGCATCCGCAGGGGGCGTCTTGGAGGCCGTCAATTCCATGGTGAGATCAGGATTTTCATCATTCAGGATATGTGGTGTTCTTGCGTCTTTGTCGACAGGATAGCCCGCTTCATGACCCAGTGCTTTGCCGAGAAAACCAAGAATCGCGTGAAAGCTTCTGAGCCGAAAAACCCCTCGCATTGGCCATTCTCCACCATATTGATCAGCACGGATATCAAACGCAATATCGCTGACATCCCAATCATCCGCCATATCGTTTAATTGATCGCGCTCTTTATCGGACAGCATGCTGGGATCATAATTAGTGATCAGAATCGGCCCGTTAATGTGCTTGCGCAGTGTATAAGTATTATCTGTCGGGTTGTGGCGCACCACAAATTCTTTCTGCAGTACTTGGAAACCATCGGATCCGAGCGCGTTGGCGGGAATAGTCCACGTGTGTATTAGCGGTAATGGCTCGGCGTAGAGCTTATTATGGTCCTGGATCGCTGAAAGATGCAGCACTACTCGACGGAACATCTCGTAGCCCGCTTTATCCATTGGGCTGTTACGATGGATTTCATATTGCGCAGACTGCAATATGCGCACTTCTTGAGCCATCATACGCAGCAACAAGTCGACATCGTAGCGCTGGCGCAGCAACAGCGTCAGCTTGTTCTGCGAAAACGGGGTCAGCAGTCGCTTGGTAAAATCTTCTCCCTCAATCGGAACAATACTGATTGTAGGGCTTTCCGCGATACTACCACCAAAAATCGGCAACAGGGATGTTCCGGCAAGTCCGCCGAGTGCCGGCATCGCCCCCGCATTGGCCTGAAAATTGAAAGTGGCTGCGATATTGGAAACACCCGTGAAGTGAATCGGCTGGCGGTGATGGGCGCGTACAATATTAATCAGTAATTGCTGAGATGCAGCATCGGTGACGGCGTCGTCATAAGCAAGGACGGCTCTATTTAGCGCCAGGGGGGATAGACAACCCGTAAGCATCATGAGCATCATCAGACATGTTAACAGGCGCTGCACATATAAGCGATGCATGGAATTCATGGGTCTTTTACCAGTCGGGAGATGTTAATCGGCATGGAAATATCACGTATTCTACATCAGCACAACAGATGCAGCGGATTGAATGATAATGGCCACAGCAAAAGGTCATTCTCAAGCTGCAGTCGATTAAGTTATGATACCCAAATGAACAATGAATATTGGTTGGATAGATGGGAACGAGCAGATATCGGTTTTCATCAGAATGACATTAATCCCTACCTGCGCGAATACTGGCAAGCGCTAGCACTTGATTCTGACTGCCAAGTGTTGGTACCAATGTGTGGCAAAAGCCGCGATATGCTTTGGTTGCGAGAACAGGGGCATCAAGTGCTGGGTGTCGAATTAAGCCTCGTTGCGGTACAAACATTTTTTTCCGAGAACAACCTGACTCCGAAGTGCATTGATGAATATCCATTTTCGCGCTGGGAAGCCAATGGAATGCATATTATGTGCGGCAATTTTTTTGATTTACGTGAAAAAGACCTGGCAAATGTCAGTGCCGTATACGATCGCGCTTCATTGGTCGCTCTACCGCCCGAAATGCGCAAACACTATGCGCATCATCTAGTTGACATCCTGCCGCCAGCCACACAGATCTTACTGATTACGCTGGATTATCCTCCCGACGAGATGCCAGGCCCGCCATTTCCGGTTGCCATGAATGAAATGCACTTACTCTATGCATCGCACATGAAGATCAAACTATTGGCTCAGCATGACGTGCTGGCACAAAATCCGCGTTTTCAGCAACGCGGGTTAAGTCGACTACAAGAGCGTGTGTTTTTACTTGAATCAAATAAAAAATAAGCAATGTGGATGGAATTTAAGCCTGAATCAAATTCCATTGTTTAGCCAGCAATTTCTCAAAGGCATCCTTGGTGATAGGGGTTGAATACAGAAAGCCTTGTACATAGTCGCAACCAAAATGCACCAACAAATCCTGCTGCTCTTTCGTTTCCACCCCCTCAGCAATGGTTTTAATATCCAATTTATGCGCCATGACAATAATCGCTTCGACCAGCGCGCGATCGGTAGCATTGTCGATCAATTGGTTGATGAAAGAGCGGTCGATCTTGAGATAATCAATATCAAATTTCTTCAGATAAGACAGCGAGGAAAAGCCGGTGCCAAAATCATCAATCGACACTTCAACGCCGCTGTTACGGAATTCCAGCAAATAATCCTGAACCACAGAAGAATCTTTGAGCAGCAGACCTTCGGTGATTTCCACATTGATACAGTTGCCAGGCAATCCAAGTTGGGTCAAATACTCAAACCAACGATTATTATTCACATACCTGAACTGTACCGGAGACATATTCACGCTAACCTGAACGATATATCCCAGTCGTTGCCGCCATTGATCAATGAGTGCAATTGATTGCTTGAATACCATATCGCCGATTTCCAGAATAAGCCCACTTTCCTCCGCCAGTGGAATAAAGATGGCGGGGCTAATCATGCCTCGGCGGGGATGTTTCCAGCGCAGCAGTGCCTCGGCTTTGATGAGATTCCCGCTGGATAATTCCAGGATGGGTTGATAATAAACATGCAACTCTTTTTTTGCGATTGCTTGACGAAGATCATGAATTAACACCATTTTCTCATGCGCCTCTTGTTGCATGGACGGCGTAAAATGACAAAAACGGTTGCGTCCTTCCAGTTTCGCCGCATACATTGCCTGATCGGCATGTTTCATCAAGCTTTTCATGTTGGTACCATCTTGGGGGTAAAGGACGATGCCAATACTGGTGGAAATATAATAATTGGTTTTGCTGCGATTAAAATGAAACGGTTTATTCAGCGCCTGAATGATCAGCCCGGCAACGATCTCCACTCGCTCATGATTGATTAAATTGGGTAAAATGATGGCAAATTCATCGCCACCCAGGCGCGCAACGGTATCATTCTTGCCGACACACGATTTAACTCGAATGGACACTTCCCGCAACAAATCATCGCCCTTATCATGCCCCAAGGTGTCATTGATATCCTTGAAATGATCCAGATCCAGGAACAGCACGGACAACAATGAGCCATTGCGGTACGACTTCCTGATTCCCATTTCCAGTTGATCTTTGAATAAATTACGATTCGGCAATCCAGTCAACTGATCGTAATTTGCCTGGGAAAGGATCAGCTCATCTTTTTTCTTTTTCTCCGTAATGTCCGAAAACTGTGCCACATGGTAATGGATGCGACCATTGGTATGGCGAATGATGCTGACGCTTAGCCATTTGGCATGAATAGTTCCATCTTTGCGCAGATCCCAGATTTCACCTTGCCAGTAATCTTCGGCCATTAACTTACGCCACATCTCCAGATAAAAAGCGGGATCATGCCGTCCGGAACGAAACATTTCTGGATTCTTGCCAATGACATCCGCCCTCTCATAACCGGTCATACGGGTAAAGGCCGAGTTAATCTGTATGATTAGATTATTTTCGTCAGTAACCATGATGGCTTCATTGCTCGACTGATAAATCGTCGCCGCCAAGCGCATCGAATCATATACCCGCTTTTGTTCGGTAATATCCTGATAAATGCCCAGTACGCCCATAATTTTATTTTTACTGTTGCGCAAGGGTACTTTCGAGGTGCGCAGACAAATGGCTTTGCCATCCGGAGTGGTTTGCGGTTCTTCATAGGAAAGTTTTGACACTCCCGAATTGATGACCATCTCATCATCTTTGCGATAAAGATCGGCGTGTGCTTTCCAACACCATTGGTAATCATCGCTACCGATAATGGCTTGTGGGGAGGCTGCCCCGGCATCTCTGGCAAATGCGGGATTGCATCCCAGGTAACGGGATTCTCTGTTTTTCCAGAAAATACGCACCGGTGCCGTATCAATGATCGTCTCGAGCAGGCTGTACGACTCCGCGAGAGCGCTGTGTGATTCAGCCAGGGCCACTTCCTTGTTTTTTTGATCAGTAATATCAGTGATCGTGCCGACATAACCTAATGCAACGCCATCTTGATTGCCTTCCGCCCGAGCGTGACCTAAAATCCATGTGATGATTTGCCCTTTGGTTTGAAAACGGTATTCAGACATGAAAGGCTGCTGGTGCCTGACCGCCGTATTCCACTCATCCATGACTCTTTCTCGATCTTCCGGATGAATAGCAGCCATCCATCCATAGCCCGCGGCTGTTTCAGCATTCATGCCAGCGATGTCGCACCAGCGCTCATTAACATATAAACATTTACCACTGGCATCGGTACGAAAGATGCCCACTGGCGCGACTTCCGTCAGACTGCGAAACAGTTGCTCGCTATTGCGCAGAGCCATTTCCATCTGCTTTTGCAACGTAATATCAACCAATACCCCCTGCCAATGCGTGCTGCCATCCTGTTTGCGATGAGGGATGGAATAGCCTCGCAACCATTTTTCACCTGCTGAGGTTTGTATGGGATATTCGTGCATCCAGGGCTGCAACTTCACCAAAGAATCCAAAATGGATCGCTCCAAATCTGGCAATGCTTCTGTATGAATCTGTTGAAACATGACTTCGACATTTGCCATGCATTCGGCTGCCGTATACCCAATCAAATCCCCAATCCCTTCGCTGATGAACGAAAGAAAGCGGCGGCCGTCAGTATCAATACAAAATTCAAAAACTGCCCCGGGAATGCTGGCGATAAAATCACGAAAACGTTTTTCACTAGCTTGCAATTCAGTGGTACGTTGCCTCACGATGTGCTCGAGACTCTGCTTGATGGACAGAATCTCGATTTCTATCGCTTTACGCTTGGTAATATTGCGAAATATTCCTATGGTCGCGATCGGTTGATTATTTTTAGCATAAAGATTGGTATTGCCATCAATGACGATCGTCTCTCCGCTCTTTGTCCGGAACGATATTTCGATTAATCCAACATCCTCGCCCGACAATACCCGTTGCATAAGCAACGGGTATTGTCCATAGTGGTCCGGATGAATAACATTCAAGATATTCAATGTCGCTACTTCTGCGGCCGTGTATCCCAGCACTTCGCGCCAAGCCCGGTTCACAAATAGAAAATGTCCGTCCGGCGCAACAATCTGAATCAAATCTCCCATACTGTCGAACCATTCACTCAATATCTCCATATCCAATTGAATTGGAACAGAAATCAATAGATTGTCAGCCGATAAATCTTTAGACGATATGTCATCAATACTCATGAAGTGGATTCACTAATTAAACATTGAATCGGAAAATGCTATGACTGAGTTCCGAGAGCACGATACAGAGATACTTTTTACCTAAAATACAAAAACATATGAACACATCTTAACAGGCATCACAAATTATTCAAGTGATGCCCCTCTTATCAATCAATTTATGATTTTTCTGCTTGTCACTGAGTGTCAATTTGAGTCGTTTTGCAGCGTACAAAAGTGACTGTTTCGATCCTGCATACCTATAAAAAATGGTTGAGTCAGTTCAAGACATATAGCATACTAGCTGCGCTCTAATTTTCATCTCAGGTATTTCCAAACAACATCACTCTGGACTCTCTAGTGAATTTCGAATTTTTACAGGCAATTTCATGTTTATCAGCGTTCTAGATCTTTTCAAAATAGGCATAGGTCCATCAAGCTCGCATACCATGGGTCCGATGGTTGCAGCCAAGGATTTTCGTGATCGTATCCAGTCTTTTGTTGCCAATCATACTGTTCCCTCTTTTTTGCAGGTTCGTTGCACTTTGCGAGGATCATTGGCATTTACTGGCAAAGGTCATGCGACTGATCGCGCAGTAACCCTGGGCATGCATGAATATACGCCGCAAGGACTGGCCAATCTGAACGTAAATGAATTGTTTCAGAAACTATGGCAACTAAACACTTTGCAAATCAATCAATCCACCGTGATTCATTTCAATCCGGCCGAAGATATTATTTTTGATCGAGGCGAACCACTCCCGGAACATCCGAATGGCATGATTTTTCAGTTGCTGGATGAAACCGGAAAAACCTTGCTGACCGAAACTTATTTTTCGATTGGCGGTGGTTTTATTACGACGCTACAGGAAATTGGTCAGCTGGTTGCACCGATCAAAATGGATGCCGTCAGTTCCTGTGGCTTCCCCTTTGATTCAGCCAATCAGATGATGAAAATGTCTGTCGATAGCGGTTTGTCTGTTGCTGCCATGAAACGGAGCAATGAAATGGAGCGCATTAGTGAAATTGCACTGAATGAAGGACTGGATGCTGTCTGGGATGCCATGCGCACATGCCTTGAAAATGGCCTGGTGACGGAAGGTCGATTGCCCGGCGGACTGAATATCAAGCGTCGCGCTCATGCTTTGTACCAGCAGCTACAAAGCAATCCGGAAAAAGCCAACCTGAACGACTGGTTGTGCGCCTACGCTATGGCCGTGAATGAAGAAAATGCGGCGGGGCATATGGTGGTGACTGCGCCGACTAACGGGGCTGCCGGCGTGATTCCAGCAGTGATTTATTATGCAGTGAAACATGAGGGAGCAACGCTGAAACAAGTCCATGATTTCCTGCTAGTGGCCGGTGCAATTGGTGGGTTGATCAAACACAACAGCTCGATTTCCGGCGCTGAAGTCGGATGCCAGGGCGAAGTCGGTTCCGCTTCGGCCATGGCGGCAGCAGGTTTATGCGCGATTAAAGGCGGCACTACGGAACAAATTGAGAATGCCGCCGAAATTGCCCTGGAACATCACTTAGGTATGACCTGTGATCCGGTCGGTAGTTTGGTGCAGGTACCGTGTATTGAGCGCAACGGTTTTGGCGCGATCAAGGCTTACACCGCAGCATCATTGGCAATTCGCGGCGATGGTCAGCATTTCATGTCATTGGATAACTGTATCGCCGCGATGAAACAGACCGGATTGGAGATGTCGGTGAAATACAAAGAAACGTCACTGGGCGGACTGGCGGTCAGCATCACTGAATGTTAAATATTACTTATCCCGTTGCAATTTACCGATGACATGACGCACGCCTCTCACCACAAAGAAGACGCCCAGCACAACCACAGGAATCGCAATGCCGGTGAGCAATTCAACGTTGATGTCTTGTCCGGCTGCCTTGAGCGCTTTTAGTCCATAGCCCAAAATACCCAGCAAATAATAGCTCAGCACCACAACGGATAAGCCCTCGACCGTTTCTTGCATGCGTAACTGCACATGAGCGCGGTGATCCATGGATCTCAACAAATCACGAATTTGCGCCTCCATCGACAAATCGACCCTTGTGCGCAATAAAGCCGAAGCGCGTCCCAGGCGCATCGACAGCGTCTCCAGTTTAGTATGCACCAACTCACAAGTACCCATTGCTGACGACAATCGCTGAATCATGAATTCTTGCAACATTTGCAAGCCTTCGATACGCTCCTCGCGCAGTTCGGTAATGCGCAACTTCACGATATTGTAATAGGCCCTGGAAGCGTTAAATCGATGGCTGGTTTGAGCGGATAGCCGCTCGGTTTCGGCAGCCAATTGAGTAAGCTCGTCCAATAGTTTTTGCTCGTCTTCGATGCGGGTAAGTTCAACATTGTTGGCAATCAAGGTGGCCAAACGCTGATCAGCGCGCGCCAATTGCGGAATGATCCTGCGCGTGATGGGCAGCGGCAACATAGCCAGCATGCGATAGGTCTCAATTTCCAGCAGACGTTGAACCAACCGTCCCACCTGCCGGCTACGCAGGTTTTCGTCATGAATCAAGATACGGCCAAAATTATCCGGATGTATCTGGTTGTCACTCCACACGCTGGCGGCTCCACCGGCCACCTTGGAACCAATCACGGTTCCGGAAGCAAACAAAGTCGCCAATTCATGCAAGCTGCGCTTGGGCCGCGATCTGTCTTCCAAAGCAATGTGCGTAGCCACCAGCAACTCACCGGGTAAACGAAGCAGCCAATCTTGGGGCACATACTCAATCGCGGGATGCTTAAACGGCACATCAAACGGCTTTGCATGGTAGATGGTGTAGGTAGAATATTCAGTATGCCGCTCCCATCGAAGACGGAAATCTCCAAAATCGGCACTGAAATCACTCTCATGCGCATTGGGAGGATTAATGCCATACCGTATGCATAACTCGCCAATCAGTTTGCGCTCCTGATCAACCCAATGACGTTCTGACATCAGCACCAAGTGTGAAAGCTGAACGGGCGGCGCCAGCAATTCATAGGCTACTGAATTCAATTCGGTATGCAATTCTTGCCTCTCCGAATACTCGGGAATATTCAGTAATCTCTCTTTTGGAGCCCCTGTGTGTTCAGAAGCTAGCGGTGATAATGACGTATGGGAATCCATAAAAATAACCTGATTAGAATCAATATTTGTGATCTATGACCGAAGATATTCATCACCCAAGCACTGGATAATGTACTGAATCATTGCTTATTCATCTAGTGAAAAGATGAGCTATAGCATAGCTAACTTTTATTACCTGCAATGTACCTTTTGAGTGCTGACAAATGCATACGACCCGTTTAAATTGACCAAGATTCTCGATTTACCTGCAAAGAATATTTTAGTTATTCACTTAATGAAACTTAAAGAATTGCATGAATATCGTAGCGGTCATCGCGGAACAGCGCATTACGGGTAAAAACAGAATGCCGGACACGCTGATTCAGCACAGTCCCCAATCACCCGCCCCACCCAATTTGCTCAAAGTGCTTCAAACACACCGGCTGCTCCCATGCCGCTGCCAATACACATGGTAACCATGCCGTATTTCTTTTGATGGCGACGCAATCCGTGCAGCAAAGTCGCCACGCGAATAGAGCCAGTCGCTCCGAGCGGATGACCCAATGCAATCGCTCCTCCCAATGGATTCACTTTGCTGCGGTCCAATCCCAGATCACGAATCACGGCCAGACTCTGGGCAGCAAATGCTTCATTCAATTCAATCCAGTCCAGGTCATCCTGTTTGATGCCGGTTTGCTTCAGTACTTTGGGAATGGCTTGAATAGGGCCTACTCCCATAATCTCGGGCGGCACACCCGCCACTGAAAACCCGACAAAACGCCCTAGCGGGGAAAGATTAAAGCGCTGCATCGCAGCTTCGCTCATCAACACCACAGCCCCCGCACCATCGGACATCTGTGAGCTGTTTCCTGCGGTCACGGAACCTTTGGCTGCAAAAACCGGCCGCAATTTGGCCAACACTTCGAGACTGGTACCGGCACGTGGCCCTTCATCGGTACCTTTGATGGCAATTTCTTCGTGTACGGTATGTGTGATCAGATCAGGACGTTTCTCGTCTACCCGGTACGGTGCGATTTCTTGTTGAAACTCACCCGTTTCAATGGCTTTTAAGGCACGCAAGTGGCTGGTCATGGCAAATTCATCCTGATCTTCACGAGATACTTTCCATTGCTCCGCCACTTTCTCGGCCGTCATGCCCATACCATAAGCAATCGCGACATCTTCCTTATGCTCGAATATGGCCGGATTCATGGAAACTTTATTGCCCATCATCGGCACCATGCTCATGCTTTCAGTGCCGGCTGCAATCATCACATCGGCTTCACCCAGACGAATACGGTCGGCTGCCAGTGCAACGGATTGCAGACCTGATGCACAAAAACGGTTGATTGTCATACCAGCCACGCTATTCGGCAAACCAGCCAGCAGCAACGCCACGCGCGCGACATTGATGCCCTGTTCGGCTTCCGGCATGGCGCAACCGACAATCACATCATCGATCGCTGCCGGATCCAATCCTTGGCACTGCTTCATCACCGCGTGTAATACGTGCACCAGCATGTCATCCGGGCGCACATTCTTGAACATGCCGCGCGGCGCTTTGCCAACCGGTGTGCGGGCAGCAGCTACGATATAGGCTTCTTGAGTTTGCTTAGTCATGGTTTTC
>Ga0154020_10003942_pt1 | contig 17744 bp, 16 predicted proteins | sample Klosneuvirus_201_FD_109709 | JGI IMG/M metagenome (GOLD analysis project Ga0154020, IMG submission 109709) | Active sludge microbial communities from wastewater, Klosterneuburg, Austria - Klosneuvirus_20160825_MG | ecosystem: Engineered > WWTP > Aerobic digester > Activated sludge | place...
GCTGGTCAATCGAATCTGGGATCAGCACTTCGGCGCGGGTCTGGTTGGAACACCCAGTGACTTCGGATCGCAGGGTGATCGGCCCACGCATCCGGAGCTGCTGGAATACCTGGCGTCTGAATTGGTTGCTCACGACTGGGACCTGAAGTGGCTGCATCGCGAGATCCTGCTGTCGGCTACGTATCGCCAGTCATCCGGCTATCGGTCTGAAGCAGATGCCGTTGATCCATCCAATCAATTCATCTGGCGAATGAATCGCCGCCGGCTGGATATTGAAATGTGGCGTGACGCAACACTGGCAGTGACCGGTAAACTGGATTTCAGTCTCGGCGGCCCGTCGCAGCCAGTTGATGATCTGAGCAACGTACGCCGAACGATCTATGCCAAAATTGAACGCGAGGAAATGAACGGCGTCCTCCGCATGCATGATTTCCCCGAAGCGAGTTCGCACAGCCCTCGACGGGAACACACGACTACTCCCCTTCAACAACTTTTCGTGCTGAATTCACCCTGGATGGAACAGCAGGCGGAGAATCTGTGGTTGCGGTTGAAACCGATTGAATCCAGCGACGAACGAATTGCTCGCGCCTATCGCTTGCTGTTTGCTCGCCCCGTCAGCGAACAGGAACTTGAAATCGCTCGCACATTCCTGGCCGACAACAATGAAAGAAAATGGAAAGACTATCTGCAGGCATTGCTGGGACTGAACGAATTTCATTTTGTGGACTAATGTAGCCATCACGCTCCGCCGTGATGAGCGTTTCGGCTCAGATGTCATGAGTCAAAGCCATTGGACTTGTTCGGCCGACTCATTCATCAGATGAGTTTGAAAGACAACTGGCGGACTATACCTCGCACGGCCTCGATTGAGATGTTTAACCGCAACGCCATCGGCGTGCGCGCCCACGCCGGTGGCGTTGGGGTTAAGCTGGCAAACCTCTCATTCATGCGCACGCGAGATAAAAATGATTCCCTGAAGGCTCGTCTCGGCGGAGCGAGACGACTACAGTAAGCTCGAAAGAAACAACTCGATGATGCCGCAGAACATCCACTCCGACCTTCCAACACGCCGTCGCCTCATCCAGGCCATGGGCGGAGGACTGGGCTCGCTGGGCCTGCTGGCGGCGATGAACTCAACCGCGAACGGTGAGATTCATCCTCCGCACTCGAAGGCCAAAGCCAAACGCATCATTCAGCTGTTCATGAACGGAGGACCGTTTCAAGGTGATCTGTTTGATCCAAAACCGCAGTTGGCAAAGTTCGCCGGTCAGCGTCCGCCAGAAGCCGATCTTCGCACGGAACGCCGAACCGCCGGCCTCATGCCTTCGCCGTTTCGATTTCGTCCTGCCGGAGACAGCGGTGTGCCAGTGAGCGAACTGCTGCCGCTGACGGCCCGCTGTATCGACGACATGGCCATTATCCGATCCACATATACAGACAATCCCAATCACGGCCCTGCCCTGCTCTTGATGAACAACGGCACCATTTTGCCGACGCGTCCGAGTATGGGGTCATGGCTGTCCTACGGCCTTGGCAGTGAAAACGAAAACCTGCCGACGTATGTTGTCCTGTGTCCTGGCAAGCCCGTTCGATTTTCCATCCTCTGGACAAGTGCGTTCCTGCCGGGATCCCATCAGGGAATCTATATCAATCATCGCGATCCTGTCCCGGACAAACTGATTCCATTTCTCCGCAACTTGAACGCATCGCGGGAGGAACAGGCGGCACAAGTCTCACTGATGACAAGGCTGAATCGGCTGCATCGGGAACGCCGTGGACCGGACGGACAACTCGAAGGCCGACTACAGGCGATGGAGACAGCGTTTCGTATGCAGTTTACCGGCACCGAGGCCTTTGACCTGCAGCAGGAATCCAAAGCCACGCGAGAATCCTACGGCGCGGGCCATTTCGCGAATGGTTGCCTGCTGGCGCGGCGCCTGAGCGAACGTGGCGTGCGGTTTGTGCAGGTCTACTACGGCGATGGGCAGCCATGGGATACTCACAGTAATCATAACGATCAGACTCGCAATCTCTGCAAAGACATCGATCGCCCGGTCGCCGCCCTGCTGACAGACCTCAAACAGCGCGGTCTGCTCGACGAGACTCTGATCCTGTGGGGCGGTGAATTCGGCCGCACGCCGACGACAGAAAACGGCAACGGACGCGATCACAATCACTATGGCTTCACGACCTGGCTGGCAGGTGGCGGTATCAAAGGCGGAATGACATATGGCGAAACCGACGACTTCGGATTTCGTTCAGTCCACAACCGCGTCCACATCCACGATTTGCACGCCACGATTCTGCACCTGCTGGGCATCGATCACGAACGGTTTACCTACCGCTATGCTGGCCGCGACTTTCGACTGACCGACGTTGCGGGGAACGTTGTGCATGAAATCGTGTCGTGACGCACAGCAGAGTAAACCGATTGGAGCCACGTTCGCCAGATCGTGGGCGATTGTGTGGCACCAGGTTATCGAGGCTTCTGCTGTGTCGAACTGCTGGCGGGGACGGGGGCACCCATTTGTCGCAGCTGGAATTCGCCCTGAGCGATGATTGAACGCGCATTCGCGGCGATGCTCGCCATGTTTTGAAGTTCATGCTTCTTACCGGTCACTGCGGTTCCAGTCTGACGGCGGGTCTTTTCTTCTTCGTGTTTCTTATGGTTTGCGTCGATCAAATCCTGATGCGCGGCCGCCCAGTCTTTACTGTCCTGAAACAGTTTGGTTCGCACCTGGCCGACATTTCGAATCGCTTCCCTGAGAGTCGTGTTGGCTTCTTTGTAGCGTGCGTCAGTCTGTAGCGAGTCTCGCTGCGAGTCGGAAATATTTTTCATGTGGTCACGGACGGGGTCGATGCTCGGCTGATCGTCTTCCAGCGACAGATTGAGGACTTCGTGAATTGCCAGGTGGACGGCTTTCTTTGCGGCGTCCACTGCGGTGTTGGCCTTGCTGTATTCGGAAGACGATGTTTGTGCCAACAGAATCTCCGATTCAATCTCATGGAGCGACTTCGCCGCATCTGCGGCATCGTGCTGAATGTCCTCAATGCCCTGCTGAATCCCTTCGAGCTGGGTACTGGCCGCCGTCAATTGAGACTGCGTCATGACGGCCTGTGACTCAAGATTCGTGAGAACCTGCCTGGCACTGGAAACCTGGTTCTGCAGATTCTTGACCATCTTGGCTCGCTGGGCTTTTGCGGCAGCCGCGGCGCGACCTGAATAACTGGAACGCCCCCGGTACGGCACCGCTGCGGCGTTGTCGGATAGCACCGACGAAATACCAAGGATCGCAACAATGCCCAAGAGGACGATTCGGTAAGGACGGCGTTGAAAAAGGGAGACCGTCACCGTGGGGGATAGCAAATTACAGTCATTTGAGTGTCGCATTTGTTTCTGCCTTTTCGCAATCCACTATACACATTCTCCACGCTCTGTCGCATCCCGCACACATCTTCGACGGCAATTCATATACCAGTTCTGTCATGATTCCTCAGAAGAAATAACCAAGGTTTTATGGCTGGTTTCACTCTGGAATCGGCTTGAGGAAGTTTTGAGGCTGGCAGAATTTCGCTCATTCTGAGCAATCGTCGCACACCGCCGGAAACGGCAGACTTGAAATAGATCGGTCCTGGACTAAATCAACAGCCTGCATGCCGCCGTTGGTGATTAGCCGACAAATTCCATATTTTTCTGCCGGGGATGGAAATTTAGTCAGAATTTTCACCGGTCTCGTATCCAACCTGGCATATCGTACCGCCAGTTTGATTTCGTGAATAAGAATTGCGAAGAAAAGGATGTTTCGCATGGTTCGTGGTGACCGCAACTGCCTGGTTATGGCAGGACTTTTTAGCGCCGCGTTGATTTTCTTCTATCCGCTGGTCTTGCCCACGCCACTGCTGGAGCCTGATGAAGGGCTGCACGCGACCATCTCTCAGGAGATGCTGGAACATGGCGAATGGATTGTGCCAACCGTCCACGGCCAGCCGTTTCTCGACAAGCCGATCCTGTACTTTTGGGCGCAGATGATTAGCCTGAAGACTTTTGGCATGCACGAATGGGCGGTGCGGCTGCCGGGATTGCTCTTTGGTCTGCTGGGATCGCTGACCACAGGCTTGATCGGGGGATTGCTGTTTCTTTCGATCGCAAAATCCAAATTGTCAACCTATGCGCTTCCCCTGTTCCCGGCGATTGCCATCCTGACGGCCGTTTCGTGGCAGCGATTTGTGAATTGACAGTGTTCCGCTGCAACTGTGACATGGTTCAGCTGGATGAATCGGTTATCCGGGGTTGCCGGTGCGACCGCGCCGATAGTGGCGCTGCTTGGTCTTCAGTTGCTGCTGCACACCACATGGCCGACAATCTGCTGGTTGGCGGCGGGGGTGGTCTCCGCGATTTCCATCGCATCTCTGATCGACGCCGAAAACAAGAGATACGCGAGATCATTTGCCTTGTGCTGCACATGGATCGCCGGGATGGTGGCGATCCTGATGACGTGGCCATTCCAAAATGTTGCTGAGAGTTATTCTGAACGAAGGCTGGCCGAATGGATTAACCGGCAGGATTATCCGGGGAACGGACGATGAATTTCTCCCGGTTCAAGTCGCGGGGAAATTTTCGCGATGAGGTGATCGGCGGATTGGAATCGACCAGTAGGTTGGACATTCCTGTCCGACAGCCTGGATGTTCGGCATCTTTGTCCGACAACCGGGATGTTCGACATCTCTGTCCGACAGCCGGGGTGTGCGACGGACAGGAATGTCCATCCTACGAATTTTCCCGCTGACGCTCGACTAAACACTTTCCAGCAGCGCCTTCACGATATCAACAATCGCCTTTTTCCCGTCAGCGAACAGCATCAGGGAATTGTCGAGAGCAAACAGCGGGTTGGCGATGCCAGCGAAGCCAGGGCTGAGGCTGCGTTTGACATTGATGACCGTGCGGGCGCGATCGACGTCGATGATCGGCATCCCGGCGATCGGGCTGTTGGGATCCGTGCGAGCCAGGGGATTCACAACGTCGTTGGCGCCGAGGACGATGGCCACATCGACTTTGTCCATTGACGCATTGACTTCGTCCATTTCTTTCAGGCGTTCATAGGCGATATCCGCTTCCGCAAGCAATACGTTCATGTGTCCCGGCATGCGGCCTGCGACCGGATGGATGCCGAATTCGACTTCGATTCCCTTCGTCAGCAGCAGGTTTGTCAAGTCGCGAACTGCGTGCTGAGCCTGAGCGACCGCCATGCCGTAACCGGGTACGATGAGCACTCGTTCGGCGGCTTCCAGCATCATCGCGACTTCTTCCGCTGACGTAGATTTCACATTGGCGTAGATATCATCGCTGGTGGTTGATTTTCCTTTGGCCTGGAGCGTTCCAAACAGGACCGCCCACAATGATCGATTCATTGCCGTACACATGATGCGCGTCAGAATAATTCCCGACGCACCGACCAGCGATCCCGCCACAATCAGAAGTGTATTGTTGAGGACAAAGCCCGTTGCTGACGCGGCAATCCCGGAATACGAATTTAGTAGTGCAATGACAACAGGCATGTCCGCTCCACCAATGGAAATCACCAGCAGGATTCCCAGTCCCAGTGCCAGCACGACCATCATCCAGTAGGAAACTCCGGCCCAGGCCGGCTGCATCACCATGGCGGCGCAAAGTCCAATACAAACAATCGCCAGCACCAGGTTGACAGGTTTTTGCCAGGGGGCATTGAAGTCCTTCATGAACTTCAATTCCTGCAGTTTTCCATAAGCCACCAGACTGCCGGTCAGAGTGACAGCGCCGATCAGGCCCGACGCCGCCGTTGCGATCAGGATGTCTGCCGCGTCGATACCGGCTTTGACTGTAGCGGCGTGTTCCTTTCCCGCGAGATACGCGCCAGCGATTAGGAACGAAGCACCGCCACCGAGTCCATTGAACAGGGCGACCAACTGCGGCATCGAGGTCATCTGAACCCGCTTTGCCATAATGATTCCGATCACGGAACCGACAGCGATGGCGATCAGCACGCCTGTCCAGCTCAATACATCGCGATGCAGTAAAGTGGCCACGACAGCCAGCAGCATCGCGGTGGCACCGATGAGGTTGCCACGCACCGCCGTTCTGGGTTTCGTCATGCCTTTGAGGCCGATGATGAAGAGAACGCCGGCAATCAGATAACAAAGATCAACAAGAACCATGCTCACGGGGGATTCTCACTTCTTCTTTTTCGACTTGAACATGGACAACATGCGATCGGTCACGACAAATCCGCCCACGACGTTGATCGTCGCCAGCACGACAGCGATCAGTCCCAGGATCGAGGATGCTATACCACCGTCCTTGCCGCTTTCCAGAATCGCACCCACCATCGTGATGCCGGAAATCGCGTTCGACCCGGACATCAGTGGCGTGTGGAGTGTCGGCGGAATCTTGACGATGATTTCGACGCCGACGAACACGGCGAGCACAAAGATTGTGATTAGCAGGATCAGCGTTCCGCCGACCGCAGTCGGTTCCGCCGCCGTGGGCTCGGCCACCGCCGGCAGTACTTCTGTCAGCAACGTGAGCGATCTCGTAATCAGCAGTTCGGGATTATTCAGAAAATCGAGCATGGATGAATATCTCTGGTTGAGTTCAGGAGCGTGCCACGTTTCAATTCTTTCCGTCCGCATCGCCCACAGCGACCGGATTCAGCAGTCCGCGAACGCGTTCGTGGACGACTTCGCCGTTTCGGGCCACGAGTGTTTCACGGATGACTTCATCAGCCGTGTCGATTTTCACAGCCCCGGATTTAATGATTGGCAGCAGAAACGTCGTAATGTTCTTGCTGAACATTTCGCTGGCATGGACGGGAATGGACGACGCGAGATTGACCGGACCCAGAATCTTCACGCCGTTCAGATCGATCGTTTCACCCGCAACCGTGACTTCGCAGTTGCCACCACGTTCAGCGGCAATGTCAACAATGACTGAACCCGGTGCCATAGCTTCGACCATTTCGCGAGTCACCAGCACGGGAGCTTTCTTGCCGGGAATTGCCGCAGTTGTGATCACCACGTCACAGTCGGCGATCACTTTCTTCAGCGCTTCACGCTGCTGACGATAAAATTCGTCGCTCATCTGTTTCGCATACCCACCGGCAGATTCCGCGTTGTCGGCCTTCACGTTTAGTACGACGAATTTCCCACCAAGGCTCTCGACCTGTTCCTTGACTGCGGGCCGAATATCGTAACCAAACACGACAGCGCCCATGCGTTTCGCAGACGCGATCGCCTGCAAACCGGCGACACCCGCTCCAATCACCAGCACACGAGCTGGTTTCAATGTGCCGGCAGCGGTCATCATCATGGGAAACATGCGAGGTGATTCTGCAGCCGCCAGCAGGACAGCGCGATATCCGGCGATCGTCGCCATTGAGGACAGGATGTCCATACTCTGAGCCCGCGTGATGCGCGGCACGAGTTCCAGTGAAAAGATCGTTGCTCCGGTGGCAGCCGCTTTGGCGATCATTTCGGGACACCACAGTGGTTCACAGCCAGCGATCAGCACCTGATCTTTTCGCAGCAGGGCAATATCCGCATCAATAACTCCACTGCAGGCACCCAGGCTGTGGACCTGAAGGATGATATTTGCTTTCGAAAACACCTCCGCGCGATCCGTGACAATCGACGCGCCCTTATCGGCGTACTGCTCGTTGGTGAATCCGGCGGCTCGACCAGCATCAGTCTGTACCAGTATTTCAACGCCAGTCTTTTTCAACCCCGGTATCGCTGCGGGAACAAGTGCGACTCGACGCTCGCTCGGCTCAGCTTCGCGGAGAACGCCCAATATCAATGGCTGTGTCATGTCGTCAAAAGTCTCCCGAGAACATTCGGCTGCGTACGCTTGGGGTTATATGTCATCACGGTCGGGGACTCCAGAGAGTCACAGTACGGTGCCCGGTGTTCCCGATTGCGGTGATCACAAGGGACAGAACGAGGCAAATTCGGTACACTGAGAGCGAGATTCTCGCATTGCGAACTTTCTGGAGCGTCGATGAGCATCCCGAAGTCTGCAGTCCAACAGTTCAATGTCTTACCACGTTTCATGCCCGTAACTTTCGAAGGTGAATAACGTGAGCGGCTCACAGGTTTCTGAGCGGCAGTTCGAAGTTGGATCAAGGGCTCTCGACCGTTAATTTAGAGTGAGACAAAGATTACGAATGTTTGACCAGTTCCATTCAGCGTTTCAGTTGACAAGCAGAATTGAAAGCCCTCCGGTGGCGGACCTGCTCTCGAAGTTGGAACCGTATGCGGTCGGCCTTACGGAGCTCCTGGGCCGATGTGGTGGATCCACATTCGACAACGGTGTTTACCGTTTGCACAACTCCGATCAGATTCTGAAGTGGACAAAGAATGTGGAAACGGCGTTGCCCGCCTACAAGGGACGCACGGTCTGTTTTGCGTTCGATTGGCTTGGTCGCCATTTCGCCCTGGACAAAGGCCGAGTCGAGAACCAGCAAATGCAGATCCTTCTTCTGGAACCAGGAACCGGAGAAGCGATGCAGATCCCCGCGACCTTTCGTGATTTCCACAATGCCGAGCTAGTCGAATACAGGAACGATGCGCTGGCATCCGATTTTTTCGCTCAATGGCTGAAATTCCGTGGCCAGGCTCCTGAACACGATCAATGCGTTGGCTATAAGATTCCCCTGTTTCTGAGCGGCAGCGACACGATTGACAACCTCGAAGTGAGCGACATGGATGTCTACTGGTCAATTTGCGGTCAAGTACTGAACGCCAAACCGAAATGATAACAAGCAGAGACACCGGAATGGCGGTAGCCTCCGTTTTGAACTGGAAGTCTGGTCGCCGCCGTCCGTTGATCTTGCTCTTTACGAGGATGTTCCATGATAAGCAAACTGCAAACTCAATCTTTCACTCCACGACAGCGGCTTTTGTGTCGTCTGACGTTGATATTGATCGCGTCATTCGTTTGTCACGGATTGATGCCACGCATGGCGGTGGCTCAGCGGGATGACGCGGCTAAGGACATCGCGAAAGGATTGCTGCGGGCACTGATTGAGTCGCAACTGCAAAAGCAGAATCGTGGAAATCTGCCACCAGGCGGACCGAGGCAACCGCATCCGCCTAGGATCGATTCGAATGCCCGACCAGCGCAGCCAACGAGGGAATATCAGCAGCTGCGGACCCTGCTGGCAACGATGGAGCAGGAATCAAACACCCTTACCGAGCTGCTCAATAACGACTCTCGCCGAAATCCGGAAGTGCGAAGCCGGCTGGCTGATGTCGTCGGTTTCCAGGCCTCGGTGACTGCGGCCAGGCAGCACGCCGACGAGCACCACAATCACACGCACATGCAGCCAACCGGGCAGTTGCTCGACCAGGCATGGAAGCCGCTGGCCTACCAACTCGCGACGCTGTCCGGCATCGGTCAGCAGACTCGCGAATCAATCGAGCGCATGAATCAAATGGATGCCCAGCTTTGCGGGCTGCTGGGAATTCAGGAACAGTTCAACAGCCGGGAACTCATCCGCGCGGCCGATCTGCTGGTCGCCGATCTTCGAACGCTCTCGGAAGACATTGGCTATGCCGGCGCGACGGGTGTGAACCGTACGCGACTGTCAGGGAACATTCGACGGCATGAGCAGAAAGCGTCCTCCTTTGCGAATCTGGCCGCGTCGGGAGCTCAATTTCAGAACGTCGTGGCCGAGTATCAAAACCTGCACCAAACCTGGCAGGGTCTGCGACCGGAACTGGATCAATATGCCGCGCGCAATTTGACACGCACTGTGGGAAGGATTGAGGATTCTCATCGGACGATTCATCAACTGCTGCGATTGCAATATCGATTCGATGAACCCTTTGTGAAGCGGATGGCAGAAGGCATCGATCGGGATGTTGCCGAATTGTTACGAACGATTACTCTCGAACAGATGCTGACGCTGCCCGACAACCGATCACTTCTTGTGGCCGCCGACGCGCTGCAGGGCAACTGCCAGAATCTGTCGGACGTGATCGCTCGGCACGAACCCCTGCAACAGGTTGGTGAAGCATGGATGTATCTGGATCAGCAGTGGCAACTGTTTGCGTACTATCTAAATCCCGTTCATGCCGCTGAAACTCGGCGACGTGTGGATGGCATCGCGCAGTCACTGCAGCTGCTCAAAAACGCGATTGGAGTTTCAGTGGGCTACGACTACAACGCCGTGCGACAGCAGGCGACGGCGGTCGATTCTCTGGCGGATTTGCTGCAAACGACTTGCCGCCGCTGGCTCAAGCGGCCAGGCCAGCAAAACGCGGCACTGGAAGCGGAACTGCAGAAGCTGGCTAATAGTTGTCGGCAACTCACAACTGTTGCCACGACTAATCGAGATCCTGCCGCCGTCCTGCCCGCGTGTGACGCGGTCATTGGGCTCTGGCAGCAGGTCCGCCCGCAGCTCACTCTTTGCCAGACGCAGGAACGAGAGTCTCTCGATCAGGCCATTGCTGATTTCACTCCCGCCCTGCTCCACCTGCGAACGATGCTGGGTGAATGATGACGAAAAATTCTGATGCAATGGACGATCATGCAACAGCCGCAGTCTCGTCCGTCTGGATTGTGATCTTTGACCGATTGTCCTTCGATGAGTCGTGCGACCAGCTGGATTTGGAGTCAACATTTTTTGAACAGTTCATGCTGCAGGATATGAAATCGACGGCTGGCCGGGCTGATTTGTTCGGTGGGGAGTCGGCGTTTCAGAAACTGGCGACCGTCATGACTGCGTCTGAGCAGTCGGCGGTGTTGATTCGACTGACAGCGAACGGACGGGGCGCGGATGATAATTGTGAGCGGGAAGACATGGACGCGGCGATGCGCCGCTGTGGAGTCCCGGTAAACTCGGTCGTTGATTTTCACTGCGGCCAAACTGAGGCATCGCAGCCACAGACAGGCTGGTCGAGTGATGTTAGTTCAGTGGTGTCCGCGAATCTGGTTTGGATCGAGGCGAGTTCCGACCCGGCATCGGAATCAGCAAATGGCCCCAGAGACATTCTGCGCTTCGTGGAAGACCTGTTGCGAATTCGTTCTTCTCAGCACGCGAAACCGCCTGTACTGATTGTCACATGCCGGATCGGCGATAATCTCCAGGTTCGCGAACCGCTGGAGTTCGGGGTCTCGGAAAACCGGATGCATGTGCCACTTTGGATACGACACGGTGCGGGGCATGCGTGTCGAGTTCAGGCGTTGGCGGGCAGTTTTGATCTGTTGCCGACGGTGGCCGAATTCCTTGGCCACACGCTGCCCCATGAAGGCGTGAGGCCACGAGTCACTTCAGGAATGGCCAGCGAGAACGCTTCTGATGCCTCCGACGCCGATGAATCTCCTTTGTCATCACCGTTGCAGTTGTCAGCCGATCCCATGAGTCTCGTGCGATTGTGCGGTGCGCCGCAGGTATGCACAGATCGGTTGCTGAAGTTATCGGGCGACGGATGGAAGGCCGCGCGGACCGAACATTTTCTGCTGGTGATTTCAGATCCCGTGAAAACCGAAAGCGACGGGCACGATTCCGAAGAATCGTCCCGTCGCCTGTTTGTGAAACCTGATGATCGCTTCAATGTGAGCGATGTGGCTGGAACGTATGTAACAGTGGCTGATGAACTGACCGGCCTGCTCGAGTGATCGACCCGGCCTGCTCGAGCAATCGACTTCGTGAGCAATCGAATCGCATCAAGCACCGAACTTCCAAATCGTTGCGGATTTGGCGGTAAAATTATGCACCGGGTTGCGGCTTATGGGCTTGCAGGTGAATCATGGCCGTTGTCCAGCGATGTTCCAAGAACAATCGCCACCGCACCGCCGAGGAGCAGCAGTTTGCCCATGTTGTTGGCCAGAAACGTCCCGGGCTGGGCGATCGGCAGCATTCTATTCTGACCGCGAACAGTTTCGTCATCGACGACGATGGCAACGTTCTCCACAGCGGCTGGCGGTGCGGAATTTGTGCCCCACAGTCGGACGGATTGCCGGGTGGATCCGATTTGAACTGTGTGTGCGCCGTTGCGAAGTCCCTTGACTGAGAATTCGCCTCTTTCGTCGCTGGTCGTTTTGGCGACGACTTTTTCTTCGTGCAGCACGTGGACCGTGATTCCGGCGACGGGCTGAGCCTCTGTCGTGAGGACCGTTCCCCTGAGGAGTCCACCTTCGTTCAGTGCGACGTCGGATGAACAAATTTTAGCTGGCTCGCCAGCGATCACCGGAGTCCCGACACAAAGTAAACCCGCCAGCAGCAGACAAGTGTATTTCCGCAGCAATTTTGCCATCGATCCATCCCTTAAAGTTCAGTTTATTGGTTGCCGTTTCGCTCTGGTGCTGGAGAGGGAACTCTATACAGTGTGGTTGGATCGGCGGAAGTTGCCCAAACTCTGAACTGAAATTGATGGCTATTGGGGGCTTCGACAACAGGGGCGGCAACTCGTTCGCGTTGGGAATCCTGTAAGTGATAAACGTACTATTCTGGCTGTAGCGGTTCTTTGTTTTTCCTCCCTTAATCCGGCAGGTAGATTCTCAATGTGATGCCGTCTGCTATGATCGGGCGGCATGGGCGGGTCGGCCAATCGTGTTTGACGGATTTGCGGCGGGGCGCGAATGTGCGACCGTCTCGTGTGCGTCAGACGCGAATTTCGAGGCCGATGAATATTATTTAAGTCAGCAAACTCAATACGTCGGCCAAAGCGGGCCGGGGAAGATTCATGTCGGAAGAGCAACAGAATGACGTGTCCGCTGAGGCAGTTGATCAGCTGCATCAGGCGTTTGGACGGCTGAAGGAACAGATTCGCAAAGTGATTGTGGGTCAGGACGAAGTCATCGAACAGCTGCTGATCGCGCTGTTCAGTCAGGGGCATGTGCTGCTGGAAGGTGTTCCAGGGCTGGCAAAGACTTTGATGGTCAGCACAGTGGCGCAAAGTTTGTCGATGAACTTTTCGCGAATTCAGTTTACGCCCGACCTGATGCCCGCTGACATCACCGGCACGGATATTCTGCAGGAGAACCGAACCACCGGGCAGCGAGAATTCCGTTTCATTCAGGGGCCGCTGTTTCACAACGTCGTGCTGGCGGATGAAATCAACCGGACGCCCCCCAAGACTCAGGCCGCTCTGCTGGAAGCCATGCAGGAACGTCAGGTCACTGTCGGTCAGACGATTCACAAACTCAGTTCGCCGTTCTTCGTGCTGGCGACTCAAAACCCGATTGAACAGGAAGGCACCTATTCGCTGCCCGAAGCGCAGCAGGACCGCTTCATGTTTAAGGTGTTTGTAAAATATCCATCGTTTGAGGAAGAACGGCAGATCGCTCGTCAGACAACATCCAACATTCGCGCCGAGGTCGAACCTGTTTTGACTGGCGAACAGGTGCTGGAGATTCAAAACACAGTGCGGCAGGTGCCCGTGTCCGATCATGTGATCAACTACACACTGGCCCTGGTGCGGCAGACGCGAGTTGGTGAACCCGGAACGCCGCAGTGGATCAACGACTGGCTCGGCTGGGGCGCTGGTCCGCGTGCCGTGCAGAATCTGCTGCTGGGTGCCAAGACGCGGGCGTTGCTGAATGGCCGCACGATCGTTTCGACCGACGATATTCAAAAGCTGGCGGCACCCGTGTTGCGACATCGCATTGTGCCGAACTTCACTGCGGAAAGTGAAGGCATCACGTCCGACAAAGTGATCGAACGGCTTATTCAGGAAACACCTGCCCGGGAAAGTGAACTCACAAGTGACCCAGCACTTGGAAAGATTTTTGCGGCCTGACGAAATCGCGCGCATCGCGCGCTTGGAACTGCGAGCACGCCAGGTCGTCGAAGGATTCGTCTCCGGCCTGCACCGCAGTCCCTACTTTGGTCAGTCGCTGGAGTTTCTGCAGCACCGCGAATACGTGGCCGGGGACGACCTGCGCCGTATCGACTGGAAACTGTGGTCGCGTTCGGACCGCTACTATCTGAAACAGTATGAAGAGGACACCAACGTCCGCGTCGTGCTGGTGGTCGATGGCAGCGAGTCAATGCAGTTCAAGACGGGTGCCCTGTCGAAATTTGACTATGCCCGCACAGTCGCTGCTGCCGTCGCCATGCTGGTGCTCAAGCAAAACGATTCGGCGGGAGTCACTGTTTTTGACTCCGGCATTCGCAGCCAGATCCCCGCCAGCAGTCGCCGCAACCATTTGCAGACAATTATGACGGGGCTCGAAGTTCAGACGGCGGGCGGCAAGACAGACATTTTCGGCGTCCTCCGCAACGTCAATAAATCACTCGTTCGCCGCAGTATCGTGGTACTCATCTCGGACCTCTTTTGCCCGCGCGAAGAGTTATTCAAGGGTCTGACCATGCTGCGTCAGCGGGGACACGAGGTCATCGCAATGCATATTATGGATGATGCGGAGTTGGACTTCGGATACTCCGGCACGCTGCGATTCGAAGGCCTGGAAGACAGCGGAAAACTGACCTGCGACCCCGCCGCGCTCCGCGCCGGCTACCTCAAAGCCCTGGAACGATTCCTCGACGCGATCCGCCGCCGTTGTGCCGGCAGCGCCATCGATTACAAGCTCATCCGCACCAGCGACAACCTCGACGCCGCTCTGGCCCACATCATGATGCAACGCATGAAGCGCAAATGACCAATGTCCAAATCCGAATGACCAATCGGCAATAACTTGTTCCGAGGCTCCAGCCTCGGAACACCCTGCCCCGGCGGCTCCTGCCCAATGCCACTCGATTTGCGATTAAAGTAGCCGTCACTCTCTGAGTGACGAATGCCAAAGGCCGCGTTTTGTGGCCTGCCTCACTCGGAGTGTGAGGTCTACCAACGCCATACAACAAACCCTACAGCGAAGACATGGACGACGGCATGACGTATGAATCCGTGCCAGCCCTTTTCGTTTTCTTTTCTTTTTTCTTTAATTCTGCGTGATGAATTGCAGGCACTGTCCTCAGGTCTGTGCATCAACCGCAGTACCAAGCTCCCGTTCGAACTCTGTTTCGCTGAGCAGCCCGCGATAGTCAAGTTGCTGTTGCGTGGCGATTAGTTCTGCTTCGCGAACGTGGTTGCCTGCTGGTTGTTCTGCGAAAGCCAGCAGCGTGTCGGTCGCTTGATGACGAAAGACGCGGCGGCATGGCGTGGCGCTGGAGACGTCCTCGAATCCAAGTCGCACCAATAAATCGAAAAGTGTCTGGTAGGTAACCTGAACTTCATTCATTGTCATTTCCTTGTTGATCGCGATTGGCGATGAACTGTTGCAATTGTTTAAGGAGTACGTCGCGATCGGCGCGGAATCGCTCGACCGCCGATTCGGTTAACTCATTGGAGAAGGGGATGTGAACGGTGACACCTTCGCCGCGGTCATCGAGTTGTTGTTGCTCGGCAGCATGCTGAATGTTTAGCCACCAAGCGCGCTCTTGCGAAGCATCGTAGACCGCGAGAATGACTGGGAGCGGCTGCATGACCCAATGGCTGACATGGGCAGTTTCCAATCGTTGGACGAATGCGGCACGGCTCTTTAGTGGCTTAACTTGCTCTGTCGCGCGAACTTGAATCTCGATCTGCCCGTTCTCAAGTTCGTGATTCTCATCGAATGTCAAGACAACCAGATCCACGCCGTAATCCTGACCTGGACTTGTGCGGTTCACAGCATGCCCGCACTTGAGAACTTGCCGCTCGACATAGTTAACGCCAAGGTCGGCTATGATGTGTTCGCGAGTTCTGCGTTTTCTAATTACCTTGGCCACGATGCGGTTACCTCATAATCGCGAAGATACCACACGTCGCAACCGGTCGGAATGTCACTTTCCGAATCGCTTGGGTTTGCCGGTGTCATTTTGAACCACCTTCCCATCGCCCGGCCGAAATCCGCTGGATTACGCGAGTCACTGGTCGGTCAATGAAATCCACTGCCACGACGAAGTTCTCGCAAATTCAATCTGAATAAAAAAAACATCGGCTCCACACATTCTACGACAATCGATTTCATCGCAGCAATAGCGACGTTCGCGCGCGATGGCGAATTCCATGCGAGTTGCCAGAAAACCGAAAGTTGCCTGTCCTTTTCCCTCAGCTGACATCGTTGCCGACCGAGTCTTTTGGCACAACTGGCGCCTGGCCGCAACAGTCACCTCCGCGTCGTCCGATCCCGTCGATTATTCCGTACCTGGTCATTGAAGTTCTTTCTGATGGAAACACAGCCGACGAGATGGAAGCCAAACTGAGGGTCTATCTACACGCCGGAGTGCGGATGATCTGGTACATCAATCCCAACTCCTGCGACGCTGTCTGTTATCGCAGTGCAGGCGAATCAAATTACATTGCCCGCAATGGCGTCCTTTACGGTGAGGATGTCCTCCCCGATTTTCAATTGTCAGTATCCGAACTCTTCGCTCGCGCCGACCAACGGCGGCTTGCTGAAGAATGAGACTCAGGTCGATCCGGGATCGCGACAGGCTGCTGCGGTTCTGACGATGCCTGTTCCGTCCTGGGTACGATCGACGGCGATAATGTTCGTCTCGCCAAACGACCGCCCCTTCCATCAGCTTGTCGCAAGGCATTTTTGAGAGTCTTCGGGTGAACGGTGTCGCCAGGCAACCCCGAGTCCCATGTCGTCCACATCAGGAAAAAACGCCAGAGGATCGTCCGTCGGAATGCTGCCGGGATCTTTCCCCATGCCGACATGGCTGCATCAGTTGATGGTGGATTATCTGGCCGATTTGTTCAAGCAGAGTCTGCGGGGAAAAACCGTCGGAAAAGTTCTACAGGCTCCACTGCCGATTCGTCTGTTCGTGGACACGATTCGTGAACCTGACGTGATGTATTTTGCTCCCGGGAGTGAACCGGCAAATCCGCGCAGCTATCCGACGAAAGTGGATCTGGCGATGGAAGTCGTCAGCGAAGGCACGGAAGCTCGCCGTCGCGACTACGAAGACAAACGACGGGGCTACGCCCGAGCCGGAGTTACTGAATACTGGATCGTTGATCCGGATGACCGCAAAATCGTAGTGCTTGTGCTGCAGAATGGCACCCATCAGACTCACGGCGAATTCGCGATCGGCGACAAGGCAACTGGCCTGCTGATCCTCGAGCTAAAAATCGACGTTGCCGAAATCATGAAGCTGGGCGATCCCGCACGTTGAATGCCGACATCCTTTGTCAGCCTGTTGCCCCTGCCGTCATACGTAGAACCTGTCTAAAATCAACTTCTCGATCCCGAATGCATGCAAGTTCGCGGCACTGGGCTTTCCCGTCGGCGGAGCGACGGGTGTACTGTACGCCCGTCGCTCCGCCGACGGGATTTTCACCGGTGGTAGAACAGAATCAGGCCTCGCCCAATTCGCGAGCGTCCCTGCGGACACGTTCTTAGACTTCGTCACTCGCCCGCTGCGATCCCGATGGCGGGGCACCTGGTGCAGGTCGTTGTACTCCGCCTTTTCAACAGTGCCGTCGCCATACCTAATTTTGTTGGTGACGCCTGCGGCATCCTATTCGTAATTGACTCGCAGGCCGTTGGCCAGAGTCGTTCCGGACGGCTTTCCATTCGTTACATCGCCACCTAAGTCCCAGTTGCGGTTCTGCGAGAAATGAAGTGTACGGTCGGCCCCGTACCACAAACGTGTTGTATTTGATGGATGCTGTGATTGAGCCTGAAAGGCTCGTACAAATCAGCCTGGGGCAAGAGAATCCGCGAATGCGGATGAACGCCGCCCCAGGTTCACGTACCATCCGAACACGAACCCTGA
>Ga0154020_10003943_pt1 | contig 17742 bp, 12 predicted proteins | sample Klosneuvirus_201_FD_109709 | JGI IMG/M metagenome (GOLD analysis project Ga0154020, IMG submission 109709) | Active sludge microbial communities from wastewater, Klosterneuburg, Austria - Klosneuvirus_20160825_MG | ecosystem: Engineered > WWTP > Aerobic digester > Activated sludge | place...
GATGAACTGCCCAATGATATGCTTGATCCCTTATTTAGCGCAACCGTGCAGGCAACTGAAGAAGCCATCATCAATGCCATGGTAGCGGCGGAAACGATGGAGGGTATCAACGGAAATAAAGCTTATGGATTGCCGCATAAACTGGTGATGGATGTGTTGAAAAAATACAACAGGTTAAAAAAATAAACCGGTTTGATCAATAACTTATCATGAAAAAAATAATAGCTGTCTTTTGTTTTATTGCAGGCATGCAAACTGTTTTTGCACAAAAGCTGAATGTAGATTCAAGCATCCGGGTAATCGCAGTTGAAAAAGATGATGACAAAAAAGTTGAACTGCTTGCAGGCCTGCACACCAATGAGTTTAACAACAGCCCTAACCTGGTGATTGAAATTGGTTTGAAGCTGTTGAAACAGTCGCAGGTCGATAAGAGCATCATAGAAGCATCTGCAGCTTACAGCATGCTGGGACATGGATACCGCTTAATGGGCAACAATATCAAAGGTTTGGAATATCACCATAAAGCAATTTCCCTGGCAGAAAAAACAGGGAATTTTTCGTTGTTGGCGATGGCTGAAAATCAATTGGCGCATATTTACAAAGACCGCGGTGAAAACGAAAAAGCCATTAAAATATACCTGTCTTCTTCAAACCATGCCGAAAAAGGGAAAAACGAAGTAGTAAAGATCTGGCCGCTGTCAAATTTAGGTACCGTGTATCTTTTAAATAACAATGTAGATTCAGCTTTGATCATATCCCAAAGAGCTTATGAGTATATTATAAGGACAAAAAACAACCGTTTATTATTCTTAACATTTTTAAACCTGGCCGCTATACAAAGCAAAATGGGCAATGCCCCGCTTGCAATTACTTATTTTGATATGGCAAAAAAAGAAGCAGCAGGCAAATCATACACCAGGTACCTGAATTTGCTATATACGTTTATGGCAGAGCATTATAAAAGTACAGGTCAAACAGATTCCTGTGCACTGTATTCAAAAAAAGCAATCGTAGCAGTAAGCAATACACCTTTCTTTTACCTGAGCAACAAACCGGCACAACTGCTTACGGATATTTATGAAAAAACGAATTGCGACAGTACCTTAAAATATGCAAAGGTTTTAAAAACAGCCAATGATTCATTAAACAGCAGCAAGGCCAACCAGCAGATACTGTTAATGACTTTTGAAGAGGATCTGCGGCAGCAGGAACTTGCAGCAGAAAAAATAAAAGAAAATAAAGAACGCCAGCAAAACATTCAATATGCCCTGATCGCTTTCGGCATCATTACCTTCATCATCATCTTTTTATTGCTAAGCCGCAGTTTTATTACCAACACCAAAATGATCGGATTTTTAGGGGTAATCGCTTTGTTGATCGTATTTGAGTTCCTCAATTTACTGCTGCATCCATTTTTAGAACGAATAACCAACCACTCCCCTGTGTTGATGTTGCTGGCCCTGGTTTGTATTGCTGCATTGCTGGTACCCTTACACCACAGACTGGAAAAATGGGCAACAGCTAAACTGGTAGAAAAGAATAAACAGATAAGGCTGGCTGGGGCAAAGAAAACAATAGAGCAATTAGAGAATAATAAAGCTATTTAACGAACATGAAAAAAACAATAACCCTCTTTTGTTTTGTTGTAAGTATGCAAACTTTGTTTGCACAAACTGATAGTATTGACATAAAGCTTCAAACTATTCTATCTGAAAAAAATGATGATATCCGTATAGGTAAATTGTATGATTATGTGCTGCTCATTCAGGAGTTAGACCCAAACCTGAATCTCTTATTTGCTCAAAAACTATTACTCCTGGCTCAAAAGCAAAAAGATAAAATAGCTGAAGCATTTGCATATTCTCAAATCGGATACCAGGGATATACAACCGGCAATAACAATAAAAGCCTTGAATACTCTTTAAAATCGTTGCGGATTGCTGAAGGCATTAATAATTCTTCGGTGCTTGCAATAGTAAATAACAGGCTTGGGCATAGTTATAATTTAGATTTAAACAAACAATTGAAAATCTACCAGACTGCATTTAAAGAATCTCTTAAGACTAATAATTTCACAATTCAATTTATCACATGCACTAATACAGGCTCAACATTTATCAAAATGAATGTTTTAGATTCTGCTTTAATTTACTTGCAAAGGGCAGAGCAAATAAGCAGTAAGGCAAAAAAGATACCATTTATAGGCAATATGTTTTCACTAACTGGTAAAGTGTATGGTAAATTAAAAAACCAAACGCTTGCTGCAGCTTATTTTAATCTGGCTATTCAGGAAATGTCACAATTTAATTCCCCACGGTTTCTTACCGGTGTTTACACAAATATAGCTACATACTATAATGACGAAGGTCAAATAGATTCATGTACACGCTATGCCAAAAAAGCAATTGAGGTTGTTGAGCATACTCCTTTCACAAATGAGGTAACAACAGCAGCAAAACTACTAATGGATATTTACAGGAATAAAAACAATGATCTGGCAATGAAATATGCTGATATGTACAGAATAGCCAATGACAGTATTAACAACCTGAAGAGTATTCAGCAAAATCAACTTTTGACATTTGAAGAAGATTTGCGGCAGCAGGAAGTTGCAACAGAAAAAATAAAAGCAACTGAGCAACGCAAACAAAATATTCAATACGCCTTAATTGCCCTCGGTATCATTATTTTACTTACACTTTATTTACTCCTCAGCCGCAGTTTTATTACCAATACAAAACTGATAGAATTCTTTGGCGTAGTGGCTTTGTTGATCGTATTTGAATTTCTCAATTTATTGCTACATCCTTTTTTAGAACGGGTAACACACCACTCACCTGTGTTGATGTTGCTTGCTTTAGTTGCTATTGCAGCATTACTTGTTCCCTTACACCATAAAGTAGAAAAATGGGCAACCGCAAAACTGGTGGAGAAGAATAAACAGATAAGGCTGGCGGCTGCAAAAAAAACAATTGAGGAATTGGAGAAAAAAGATGATGAAAGTTTATAAACAACCGCTGACGGGGTTTTCAACCGCCGTCAGGGTTGTGTAAAACCCCGTCAGCGGCTAACAGCCCTGTCGGCGGTTGAATAAATATCCTGTTAACAAAAAAATAAACAAAACAATTAAATGGCATCCAAACGATCTTTCCCCGGTCCCATCCCTATTTTGATGCTGGTCATTATCCTTGCTGCCATTGGCACCTGGCTGTTGCCGGCCGGGCAGTACAATAAACTATCGGTAACGGGTAAAAATTTTACCATGGTTACCGACAGCAATGAGATTGCACTTCCGCTTTCGCAACAAACACTGGACAGCCTGGGCATTAGGATCAGGCTGGAGAAATTCACTAAGGGAGAGATCCGCAAGCCCGTTTCGGTTCCGGGATCATTTACCAAACAAAAAAGAAACCCGCAGGGATTCCTGGCTGTGTTACAGGCGCCCATCAAAGGGATCATTGACAGTATAGATATCATTTTATTCACCCTCATCATCGGCGGGTTCATGTATGTTTTCAACGAAACAGGCGCCATGGTAAAGGGCATTACCTGGATCGCCCACACCATGAAGGGGCGGGAGCACTGGCTGATCGCCATTCTTACTTCTGTATTTTCTTTTTTCGCAGGGTCTTATGGCATGGCCGAAGAAGCCATTGTTTTTTATCCCATACTGGTACCGTTGTTCCTGGCTGCAGGATACGACCTGCTGGTACCGCTGGCAATCATTTTCGGGGGCACTTCTGTTGGCTGTATTGCTGCTTTCACCAATCCCTTCTCGGTGATCATTGCCTCCAATGCCGCAGGCATCAACTGGATGGATGGTTTATCACAACGTTTGATCCTTTGGGGAATTGTAACGGCAATCATGGTTTGGTATATCTTGAGGTATGCTGCCAAAATAAAAAAAGATCCAACGGCTTCACTGGTACACAAAATTGACGGCGAAGTAAAATCATTGTATGCAGTAAACATCAGCAACGAAAGCAGCACACCCAAACTGGACTGGAAAACAAAACTGCTGCTGTTTATCTATGTTGGTACTTTTTTCAGCATGATCGTCGGAGTGGTTTTTTTAGACTGGTGGACTACTGAAATGTCGGCACTGTTCCTGGGGTCTGCCATCCTGATCGGCATCATCACCGGGTTAAAGGAAAAAATATTCATACAGGAATTTATCAAAGGTGCGGAAAGCCTGCTGGGTGTAGCTTTTATCATAGGTGTGGCCAGGGGTGTTACGATTGTTTTGAATGAAGGGCATATCAGCGATTCCATATTATATTATGCCGCCAATATGGTGCAGGGCATGGAGCCCGCATTCTTTATACTCGGGTTGCTGCTATTCTATATTATTTTTTCCCTATTCATTCAGTCTTCCTCAGGCATGGCCGTATTGACCATGCCCATCATTGGGGCGCTGGCCATACTGGTAAACGTACCGGGACGGGAAATTGTGAATTCATACATGTATGGCATGTGCCTGATGTCGTTCCTGGCGCCAACAGGACTGATACTGCCTTCGCTGGCCATGGTAAACATCAGCCTGAAGACCTGGGTGAAATTCATCATGCCGCTGCTGGTCATACTGCTCATTGTTTGTATGGCAGCGTTGGTGATCGGCATTTATTTGTAAGCAGCAAATGAACGTAAGTGAACTGCATTAAGATTAAACTATTAAATCAATTTAGATATGAAAGGATTATTGGTTGTTTTACTCAGTACGATAAATTGTTGCAGCCTTTTTGCCCAGCCGTTCTCACAAACCGAGATCAGCCTCTGGAAAAAACAGGCAGCCAACATTACCATCATCCGCGACAACTATGGGATACCCCATGTGTATGGAAAAACAGATGCTGATGCAGTTTTTGGTTTGCTTTATGCCCAGTGCGAAGATGATTTTAAACGGGTGGAACTGAACTATATTGAAAAGCTTGGACGCCTTTCAGAAGTGAATGGAGAAAAGGATCTGTACAATGACCTGCTTATCCGCCTGGTGATCGACACGGCCGATGCTGTAAAAGATTATACCAAAGCACCTGCCTGGTTAAAAAAAATACTCAACGGCTATGCCGATGGCATCAATTATTTTTTATACAAAAACCCGCAGGTAAAACCGGTATTACTTAAACGCTTTCAGCCATGGTATCCATTACTCTGGACAGATGGCAGCATTGGTGCCATCAGCACAGGTGGTATTTCGGTGAGTGAACTGAAAAATTTTTATTCCGGTACAGATGAAGCCATTACAAATGCCGGGCTTAACAAGGGTGAGTCCTCCGCCGCCGCGGATGGCTCACCCCTTAACGAAATCGCAGAATTCCTCGAAGAAAAACCAACCGGCTCAAACGGCTTTGCTTTTTCGCCTAAGATAACGGCATCGGGCAACGCCATCTTATACATCAACCCGCATGTTACTTTTTATTTCAGGCCGGAAGTACACATGGTGAGTGAAAAGGGCCTGAATGTGTATGGGGCGGTTACCTGGGGACAGCCATTCATTTACCAGGGCTTTAATGAACACTGTGGCTGGATGCATACTTCCAGCGAAGCTGATATTTCGGATGCCTATATGGAGAAGCTTACCCAAAAAAACAACCGGTGGTTTTATGAGTATGAAGGTGCGCTGAAACCGGTTACCCAAAAAAGCATCAGCATCAATTATAAAACCGATGCGGGCATGCAGGCAAAGATCTTTAAAACCCTGTTCACCCATCATGGACCGGTAATGGCTAAACGAAACGGGCAATACCTGAGCCTGCGCCACAACAACCGCGATACCAAAGGCTTTATGCAAAGCTGGCTGCGCACAAAGGCAAATAGTTTTGCAGCATTTAAAAAGACCATGGACATGGGTGCCAACCCCAGCAACAATACCGTGTATGCCGATGGCGAAGGAAATATTGCCTACTGGCACGGTAATTTTTTACCCAGGCGTGATGCAAAATATGACTGGAGCAAACCGGTTGACGGCAGCATTGCTGCAACCGAATGGAAAGGTTACCATACTGTAAATGAAAGTGTTCACATGTATAACCCGGAAAACGGTTGGTTACAGAATTGTAATTCCACGCCATTTACAGTTGCCGGTAAATACAGTCCAAAAAAAGCGCATTATGAAACCTACCTGGCACCCGATGGAGAAAATTTCCGGGGTATTAATGCAGTCCGTGTGTTGGATGAAGAAAAGAAATACAATATTGATAAAGTAATAAAAGCCGGTTATGATACGAGGCTGGCTGCTTTTGAGGTTTTGGTGCCGGGATTGATAAATGCATTTCATAAAAAAGATCTTACCAATTACCCGAAAGATCAGTTTAACCAGTTAGCGGAAGTAATCACTATATTAGAAAAATGGGATTATCGTTGCGGAGAAAATTCCATTGCCACAACACTGGCTGTTGAATGGGGACAAAAACTTTTACCGCTGATCATCAGATCAAAAAACACAGGTGACCAGGTTGAAAAAACAAATCATTTTGCTGCCAATGCAACTGCCGTTGAATTAATTGATCCCATGCTGGCTGTTATTAAAGAATTGCAGAAAAATTTTGGCAAATGGCAGATCCCTTGGGGAGAGATCAACCGTTTTCAAAGAATTTCGAGTGATATTGACAGTAAGTTTGATGACAACCAACCCAGCTTTCCAGTTGGATTTGTTTCATCCACCTGGGGTATGCTGCCCTCTTACATCAGCCGTAATTTCCCGGTCACTAAAAAAAGATATGGTGTTCACGGGAACAGTTTTATTGCTGCTGTGGAATTCGGGGGAAAAGTAAAAGCCAAATCTTTATTAGCCGGGGGAGAAAGCAGTGACTCCAGTTCAAAACATTTTTTTGACCAGGGGCTGATGTACAGCAAAGGGCAGTTTAAAGATGTGCTGTTTTATAAAGATGATGTGTTGAAACATGTGGAGCGGAAATATCACCCGGGAGAGTGATGCCGGGATAACTTTGCCAAAGTGTAAAACTTTGGCAAAGATGTAAATAAATCATTCTTTATTTTTTACCAGCTCCTTAATATGATACTCCTGGATCAATGCAGGGTTCTCCGGCGATAACGTGAAGTAGATCTCCATATTTATTTTTTCGCCTTCAACAATAAAAGAACCCCGCAACTGGTTCTCGGGTTTCATTTCCTTAACCGCAACTATTTTTCCTGCCTTTGCATATAGATCCCTTGCCTGTTTTTTTAAACTGTCGATCGGGTAATCCGGGAAAAAGTTTTCGGCAAAGATGCCGCTGTGTTCAGCATAATTCCAATCGGGTAATATCTTCATCAATTCATTTTTGCGTTGCTCCAGTATTTTTGATGGTTTGATCTGCCGCGGTTGCAGCCCGGCTATTTTGATCAGTGTATCCAGCACACGCATGTTGATATTACCTGTTGGCGCATATGTACGGTTGGCAAAGGCAACAACGCCGATCCCGTAATCTGGCATGATGCGCCACTGGCTGCCAAAACCCGGCAGGCCGCCGCTATGGGCAATATAAATTTTACCATCGCAATCCTTCATCCAGCCCAGTCCATAGCAATAGGCTGCTGCAATAGCACAGGTTCTGCCATCGGTATATTTATAATCGGGAACAATGGCAAAGGTCCGCCAGGGATGATGCATTTCCCTTACCGAGCTTCTTTTTACCGGCCCGTCATCCTTTGCATTGTTGGGTGGCCAGGCGCTCATATGAAATGCCATGTAGTTGGCAAACTCATCAATGGAGCTGATCATAGCACCCATGGCGCCCCAGCTTCCGTCTTTGGTATCGTGTAATAATGTTTCTTCATTCCATTTTTCATTCAGCCAGCGGTAACCATGTGCCAGTTTATCAGCAGCCACATCGCCATACTCATAAGTGGTTGTGTTCATACCCAATGGTTCCAGGATATTTTTTTTGATATAGTCCTGGTAACGCATACCCGAAACCTTAGTAATAATTTTTCCCTGCAGGGCAAAGCCCAGGTTGCTGTATTCAAATGCTATACCGGGTGGATTGGAAAATGAAATTTGTTTGCCAATAAAATCCAACAGGTCTTTATCCGTATCGGCAAGTTGGCGGTCGCCCCAGGGATTGTCTTCCGGGAAACCTGCGCCATGCGTCATTAAATGGCGGATGGTAATTACCGGCGCATCGGCTGTTGGATATTTCAGTTTTTTTAATTCGGGGATATATAAATGTGCCGGGTCATCCAGGTCAAGTTTTCCTTCATCACGCAGTTTTAAAATGGCCATGCAGGTAAAACTTTTACTCATGGAAGCAATGCGGAAGAGCGAAGAAGAGGTTGCCGGTATTTTCTTTTCCAGATCGGTATAGCCATAACTGTTTTTATAGACCAGTTGCCCATCTACCACCAACCCAAATGAAATGGCCGGGAAATGGTTGTCTGCTGCATGTTTTTTATACATGCTGTCAATAACCGCAAATGCGGCTTCTATTTTTGCACTGCGGTTGGGGTCGGCAAAAACTGCCGGCATGTAGGATGAGTCATATTGAGAAGCTGTTGCAGTTTCTTTTTTATCTGCCTGTTTACAGGAAATAAATAATATAGTGGTGGCAATGAATAAAAAATATTTTTTCATTTTACAGTTAGTTTTTGAAAGAGAAAGTGGAAAACTGAAATTACTGAAATAATTTGAACTGCTTTTTTATTTTTGAAGGGTCTTAATAATTCATCAGTTTCTCTACACACTCATCCAGCCTGCTGTATGCCATAAAATTTTTCTCCAGCTCCAAATTAAAAGGAATGGGGGTATCCAGCGATGCACAACGCATTACAGGCGCATCTAAATGATCAAAACAATGTTCAGCGATCCAGGCGGCGATCTCTCCGCCGATCCCGCCGGTGAGTGTGTCTTCATGCAGGAGTAAAACTTTACCGGTTGCTGTTACAGCTTCTTTTATTGCATCATAATCCAATGGAAGCAATGTTCGCAGGTCAACAATATGAATGGAAATTTCGGGATGATTTTTTGCATAGTCCATGGCCCAGTGCACGCCGGCGCCATAAGTGATGATGCTGATATCATCGCCGCTGGTAACCAGTCTTGCTTTGCCGATTTCCACTTCGTAATATTCCTCCGGTACGGGACCACTTACAGAACGATACAAAGCTTTGTGTTCAAAATATAAAACGGGATTGGGATCATTGATGGCAGCGATCAGCAAACCCTTTGCATCGGCAGGTGTGCTGGGGTAAACTACTTTTAACCCCGGTGTATGTACAAACCAAGCCTCATTGCTTTGTGAATGAAATGGCCCTGCACCTACACCACCGCCTGTTGGCATGCGGATGACCACATCGGCCTGTTGTCCCCAGCGGTAATGGATCTTTGCCAGGTTATTGATAATTTGATTGAACCCTACCGTTGCAAAATCAGCAAACTGCATTTCCATGATGGCCTTGTACCCTTCCATGCTTAACCCGAGTGCAGCCCCCACAACAGCACTCTCGCAAATGGGCGTGTTGCGTATCCTTGCCTTACCAAACTCCTCCACAAATCCTTCGGTTATTTTAAAGGCCCCGCCATACTCAGCAATATCCTGTCCCATAATGATGAGGTTGGGATGTTTGATCATGCTTTGATGAAGGGCTTCTTTGATGCCGTCGATGAAGCGTTTGTCGGGAGCAACTGGATGCTGGATGCTGGATACTGGTTGCTGGATATCGGAGTCTGAAACTTTAAAGTTCTTATCCAGTATCAAGTATCCAGTATCTTTTCGTTGGGCATACACATCATTCACTTCTTCATCCGTATCTACCATCATCGGCTTTACATTCCCGGCGATATTCAATTCCGTTTCAATATAGGATTTGGTTTCTGCCTTAATATTTTCAACCTGTGTTACGGTTAGAATATTTTCACTGATCAAATACTGTTCATAATTTTTTACCGGGTCCTTTGCTCCCCACAATTCAAACAGTTCGGGTGGCACATATTTAACACCGCTGGCTTCTTCGTGTCCACGCATCCGAAAGGTCATACATTCGATCAAATAAGGTTTCTGGTTTTTTATGCAGTAATCCCGTACCCCTTTGATGGTATCGTACACCGATAAAATATTATTACCGTCTATCTGTATGCCTTCGATGCCGTAACCGATCGCTTTATCCACTAAATGTTTACAGCGGTACTGTTCACTAACCGGTGTACTTAAACCATAACCGTTGTTTTCAATAATAAAGATCACCGGCAGGTCCCAAACAGCTGCCAGGTTCAAAGCTTCGTGAAAATCGCCTTCACTGGTTCCTCCATCGCCGGTAAAAGCAACAGAAACTTTTAGTGGTGAGCCTGTTGAACCATGACGTAATTTATAGGCCAGCGATACACCATCGGCAATGGCCATCTGCGGGCCCAGGTGCGATATCATACCGCAGATATGATGTGCTTTGCTGCCAAAATGAAAACTTCTCTCCCGCCCCTTGCTGTATCCCTCCTTATTGCCCTGCCACTGCATGAATAATTTGCTGAGCGGCATTTTTCGGGATGTGAAAACACCCAGGTTACGGTGCAAAGGCATGATCCATTCATCTTGCTGCAGCGCTAAGGTGACACCAACTGCAATGGCTTCCTGGCCAATACCGCTGAACCATTTGCTGATCTTTCCCTGGCGCAACAACACCAGCATCTTTTCCTCGATCATGCGTGGCAGCAGCAGCTTTTTATACAGGTCTGTTAATGTATCATTACTTAAATTCCTTCTGTCGAATTGCATGGTATATGATCTTATGTATTATATGTAAAGTTAGCCGTTGTTGTGGCAGAAAAACAAATCACATTTGTACAGCCGGGTTGTTAAATAAATGTAAAGAGCCACTGATTAATTCCCATAGCTTGTGCAAATTATAAAAACCCGGCATCTCCCTGGAAACTATTCATTATGAACCAACTTTTTAAACCGGCCGCCATTACACTGCTTATTGTATCTGCGCTTATTATTGTATCATTTACCGGCAAACCTGTCATACCCAAAGCCACCGGCACAAAACTAAACCCCAGGATACAGGTTGCTGTTTTACTGGATGTAAGCGGCAGTATGGAAGGGCTGATCGAACAGGCCAAGGCACAATTGTGGAACATGGTAAGCACCCTGGGGAAAGCGAGGTGTGAAGGCGAAATTGCCCCAAAAATTGAAATTGCGCTGTATGAATATGGCCGCTCCTCAAACAATGTTAAGGAAGGGTATGTTAAACAGATCAATGGGTTTATCAGCGACCTTGATTCCTTATCACAGAATTTATTCAGTTTAAAGACCAATGGCGGCGATGAATATTGCGGACAGGTTATTTACAGTTCGCTGAATGAACTGAAGTGGGATGCAGCAGCCGGACAGGCAAGTTATAAAGTGATCTTTATTGCCGGCAATGAAGATTTTTTACAGGGCAATCTTCATTATACCAAAGCCTGCAGCCTGGCCAAACAAAAAGGCGTGATCGTTAATACGATCTATTGCGGAGATAAAATGCAGGGCATACGGGAAAACTGGAACCTGGCCGGTGAATGTGGCAATGGCAGCTATACCCATATCGATCAAAATGGAAAGGAAGATGAAATTCCCACGCCTTATGACAGTCTCATCTATTCGCTGAATCATAAACTCAACGGCACTTATATTTCCTATGGATATGGCGGCGCAGCTTATAAGGCCAAACAGGCCGAAATGGATAATGCCAATGCATCGATGAGTAAAGCAGCAGGCATCAAAAGGATAAACGCAAAAAGCAATGGGGCTGTATATAACAATGCAGGTTGGGACCTGGTTGATGCCAGGGGCACCGGCGCTGTTGATCTTGCAAAAATTGATAAGAAAGATTTACCGGACAGTTTAAAGAACAAAACAAGTGCAGAACTTGAAAAAATAGTAGATGCAAAAAGCAAAGAACGCAATTACATACAAAAAGAAATTGCAACATTAAATATACAAAGGAATACTTTTATAGCTACTGCAAAAGCAAAAAATGCAGGCAATAAGAACAACGGGGCCACATTGGAAACTGAAGTGGAAAAGATCATCAGGGAACAGGCAAAGCGGTATAAAATGAATATTCAGTAAACGGATGCTGGATACTGGATGCTGGATGCTGGGGACTTTAAGTAAGCAGGAAGTATATCCAGTATCAAGAATCTAGTTCCCGGTATCGGGTTTCTTTTCCTCCGGAAACGCCTTTTTATGTACCAGTGAATTAAAGAATGAAAGCAATGCACCAAACAACAGGGCATGCCAGAAGCTTTGAACTTCGAAACCATGCACAAAATAAGCATCTATTAAAATGATGCTGGCATTGATCACAAACAGGAAAAGTCCAAGCGTAAGGATGGTTGCCGGCAGGGTAAGCAGGATGAGCAGCGGCTTTACAATGGCATCCAGTACCGACAATACCACAGCAACAATGATGGCTGTAAAAAAATCAACAATGTGGATACCCGGCAAAATATAAGCCAGTATAAATACATTGACCGAACAAACCAATACTTTAAAAAACCATTTTTGCATATCTTATTTATTGCTTTAGTAGTTTTAACGTGTTGTGGTAATAACATTAATTCCGTTCAGGAAATCGTCTTCGACATCCCGATAGCTATCGGGACATACTGACAGCCTTCTTCCATGTTGAGCCTGCCGATCCTGCAGGCAAGCGTGTCGAAATATAGACAGAAAGTGGTTTATGAATGATTCACTTTTTTTAATGCTGCAACAAGTTAGTTTTATCAAATTACAACTAATTCGTAAAATTCCTCCGGGTTCAAATATTTTTTTGCCAGTTCCTGTAACTCTTCTGCCGAAATGGTTTTAATCGTTTCTATTGACCGGTAAAAATAATCATCGGTGAGGTTATTCAGTACCAGGTTCTTCCAGCGGCCCATAATGTGAAAGGGCCCGTCCAGGTCGCCCAGGATAGTGCCTATTAAAAAATTACGGACCAATAACAGTTCTTCTGCATCTATGGGTTCTTCCCTTAATATTTTCATTTCCTTATACACTTCTTCAATGGTGGCTTCACATACATCCTTGCCTGCTTCGGTGCTGATCATCCATGCCGAATCGTGAATATGGTTTTGCACAAAACTGTGTATGCCATAGGTATACCCTTTATCCTCGCGGATATTGCTCATCAGCCTCGAGCCAAAAAAACCGCCAAACAGGGTATTCAGTACCATCACTTTCATAAAGTCGGGGTGATGCCTGTTGTGAAACGGCCTTGCAATACGGATTGCGCCCTGCACCCCGTTCACATCATTTTGTATGCGGTACTTTTTTTCAACAGCTGGTAATTGAGCAATCTGCGGGATCACTTTATTGAAAGGTTTTAAACCCAGGTCGCCAAAGGCATTGTTCAGCTGCTCGGGTAAATTTTCCGGCAATTTTCCGCTCACAAAGATCACACACTGCCCGTTGAGGTAATACTGTTTAAAAAAATCCTGCAGCAGGCTGCTGTTAAGCGCATCCAGGTCTTCGGGATTGGTATATTTACCATAGGGGTGCGTTTCGCCGTACAGGTAAGCATCCGCCAAACGGGTGGCCACATAATCACATTTTTGCAGACTAACCTTCAGTTTTTGTTTGGAGTTTTGCTTGTAAATATCCAGTTCGGTCTCCGGGAAAACAGAATCGGTGATCATTTCCCGCACCACCGGCAGCAAAGCGGGCAAATGCTTATTGATGCAGGAAAGGGTAACAACAGCCGTTTCATTGTAACAGCTGCGGTTACAATAAGCGCCATAATAATCAAAGGTTTCATTTAACTGGAAAGCATTTTTGCCCGATGTGCCGTTCTTTAATAAATAACTGGTGGCGGCAGCTACATTCTTTTGCTGCTCGAACCAGTTACCTGCATAGAAAACAAGTTCAAGCTGCAGCACTTCCTGTGCGCCGGCATCAATGGCATACACGGGTACGCCGTTGTTTAAAGTGAACTGCCGGCAGGGTTTTAACTGTAAATTAAATTCAATGGCATCTTTTATGACCGGGGCTTCAATTCTGTTCATGTAGGTTTAATTATCAGCGTAATAATACAGCGTATTGCTGTTCTTTTCGTCGAAAATGATATTGCTTTCTTTCTTTATTTCATCGGCAGTTACAGCCCGGTACCTGTCCAGTTCTTTGTTGATCAGTTCAGCATCTCCCAGCAATTCATAAATGGCCAGGCTGGCTGCCCTGTTGGTGATGCTCATGTCTTCAAAAGCGATCATGCTTTCCGTTTTGTTTTTTACTTTTTCCAGTTCACGCTGGCTGATGCCATCCTGCTGCAGCATCATCAGTTCTTCATGAATGCCTGCTTCTGCGTCTTCCATTTTTACGCCTTTAACCAGTTTGCCTTCAATGGTGAGTAAACCGGCATCGGTACTGCCCAAATGATAACATTCAATATTGCTGAACAGTTGTTTCTCCTTTACCAGCGACTGGAACAACCGGGATGAACCGCCTCCGCTTAAAATTTCGGTAATCAGGTCGGCAGTATAATAACGCATATCCGTTCGCGGGTAAATATGCCAGCATTTGTATAAAGCATCCAGCGGAACCTTTGCTTTTACTGTTTTTGATCTTGCAGCTTCCTGTTTGGGTTCAACCGGCAGGTTGCGTACATATTTTTCACCGGCAGGGATAGGTGCAAACCATTTTTCGGTTAGGCGTTTAACTTCTTCAACAGTTATATTGCCGGCAACAACCAAAATGGCGTTCGACGGGTTATAATGTTTATGAAAGAATGATTTAACATCATCCAGTGTTGCATTTTCAATATGGCTCAGTTCGGCACCAATCGTCATCCAGCGGTAAGGATGAACGGTATAAGTAAGTTCCCGGAGCTTATGCCATACATCGCCGTAAGGTTTGTTGATATAATGTTCTTTAAACTCTTCGCTAACCACTTTGCGCTGCACTTCCAGGCTTTTTTTGCTGAAGGCCAGCGACAGCATCCGGTCACTTTCGAGCCAGAAAGCGGTCTCCAGGTTTTCGGCAGGCAGCTGGCAGTAATAATTGGTGAGGTCGTTGGTGGTAAATGCATTATTCTCGCCGCCGGCCAGTTGCAGCGGTTCATCATACACGGGAATATGGATGCTGCCGCCAAACATCAGGTGTTCAAACAAATGAGCAAAGCCTGTTTGGGCGGGGTTTTCATCCCTGGCACCTACATCGTACAGGACATTTACCACGGCCATGGGCGTACTCACATCCCGGTGAACCAGCACTTTTAAACCGTTGGCTATTTCAAATCTTTCAAACTGAATCATGTGCAAATGTACGGAGCCGTGCAAAAAAGCCCGCATGTTTATCGAATACTTACCGTATTTAAGGTCAGTTCTTTTAAAAGTCCGGCACGCCTTACCAGTATCTTAATGGATTCAAAAGGTTTTTGCAACATGTTTTTATACAACTGCATATTCAGTGAAAAATTCCTGTTCACGGCAATGATCTCATCATTTATTTTAAAATGAGCCTTGTCAGCCGGCGAACCGGCGATCACATCTTCCACGGTTATTTTGCCATCCACATAATAAATGCCCAAACCGGTATAGGCATAATCAAAGTTTTCATTAAAATGGCTGTTGGGCAATATATGAATTTCGCGGTTGGGGTAATTGATGATCATATTGAACCTGCGCAACAGGTCATTTCCCAAAAGCCCCCCGGTAAAGGGGTACGCGGTAACGTTATAGTTATCTTTATAGAGGTAGGCGGGTACTGTTTTAAATTTATACGGGCCTATTTTTACTTCTTTGATGATCGTAAGGCGCATCTGCAGCTTGCCGCCCATACCCTCGGCCTGGGTAATAACGGGCTTTCTTTTTTTCAGTAAAATGCCGCTGTCCTTTGCAAATTTTTCGCTCAGTAAAATACAAAGCCCGGCCCCCGTGTCGAAATAAAAATTAAATCCCAGGCTTTTTTTGTCTTTAATATTGAGCCACTGGATGGGTAAATTGGTAAATGCAGGGTGCAATAAATGACCCTGCTTGGGATAATCCATTTTGCCCGGGCTGTACACTTCGATGATGCTGCTGTCGAAATTGATCTTTACAATATAACGGCTGAAAAAACTGTAGCCGATGATCCCGTCTACCTTTTCGCCATAAACACTGCTGAGTATCTCATAATTATTTACATGAAAATTAAGGTGCTCCAACCGAAGGCCGGGCAGGGTGAGTGACTGGTCAAAAGCAAAGGAAACTTTCCGTATACCGCCAATGCCGGTAATGGTGGTGTCACTTTTTTTAAGGGGAATATTAAATTCTTCGCAGGTACTCGAGTCGAGGGAAATGCCCCCGCTGCCGGTATCCAGTATAAAATTCAAAGTATCGGGTATATCCCCGAATTTTGCCTGCAGCACCATTACCCCGCCACTGAACTGCTTAAAAGGGAAACGGGTAATGAATTTTGCCTCCCGCTGGGGTAATATTTCCTGTGCGGGCAAAAATGCCGGTACAAATAAAAATAATATGATGAAAAAACAGTTCCGCATGCTATACGAATACCAATTTACAACCTATTGGATGTATTTTTGTTGATTATTACACAAATGGATGATCATATGGAATTAAATGACCTATACCGCAAAGCCCTCCGCTTTGAATTTCTTTCTGTTGAAGAAGGCATGTTCCTGTTTGAAAATGCTGCATTAACGGAACTGATGTTCGTGGCAGATGAACTGAGGAAGAAACAGGTGCCACATGGAAAAGTTACCTGGCAGATAGACCGGAATGTAAATACCACCAATGTGTGTATTGCCAACTGCAAGTTTTGTAATTTTTACCGCATACCGGGACATGCCGAAGCGTATATTACCGATATTGAAACCTATAAAACCAAGATCGAAGAGACCATTAAATATGGCGGCGACCAGCTTTTACTGCAGGGAGGCCATCACCCGGAGCTGGGACTGGGTTTTTATGTAAACCTTTTTAAGGAACTTAAATCACTTTATCCCGATATTAAACTGCATACGCTGGGGCCGCCGGAGGTTGCACATATCACCAAATTGGAAAAGAGCAATCATCGTGACGTATTGATGGCATTACAGGAAGCAGGGATGGACAGCCTGCCGGGCGCCGGTGCCGAGATATTAACGGACAGGGTAAGACGCCTGATCAGCAAGGGAAAATGCGGCGCACAGGAATGGCTGGATATTATGCACGAAGCACACAAACTCAACATCACCACTTCTGCCACCATGATGTTCGGGCATGTGGAAACCCTGCGTGAACGGTTTGAACACCTGGTTAAGATACGGGAAGTGCAAAGCCGTAAACCTGCTGCAGCAAAGGGTTTCCTCGCTTTTATTCCCTGGACCTTCCAGGATGTGGATACCCTGCTGGCGAAAATTCGCGGTGTTCATAATTTAACCACATCCGAAGAATACATACGCATGATCGCCATGAGCAGGATCATGCTCCCCAATATTTTAAACATCCAGGCAAGCTGGTTAACAGTGGGTAAAGAGGTTGCGCAAATTTGCCTGAATGCCGGCGCCAACGATTTTGGCAGCATCATGATCGAAGAAAATGTGGTAAGCGCTGCGGGTGCGCCGCACCGTTTTACCAGTACTACCATACAGGAAGCGATCCGGGAAGCCGGTTTTGAACCGCAACTGCGAAACCAGCAATACGAATGGCGGGAAATACCGGCATCCATTGTAGAACAGGAAGTAAATTATTAATGCCCCCCAACCCTGCCTACCGGCAGGCAGGCCCCTACCCTTCGGCTACGCTCAGGATGAGGAAGAGAAACACAAGAAGAATTATAAAATGGAAATCGA
>Ga0154020_10003946_pt1 | contig 17731 bp, 15 predicted proteins | sample Klosneuvirus_201_FD_109709 | JGI IMG/M metagenome (GOLD analysis project Ga0154020, IMG submission 109709) | Active sludge microbial communities from wastewater, Klosterneuburg, Austria - Klosneuvirus_20160825_MG | ecosystem: Engineered > WWTP > Aerobic digester > Activated sludge | place...
TCCTGACCGGCGCGAAGCGGGCCTTGCCGTCGAAATCGCTGATCACGGTCTGCAGGATGTGGGGCTTCAGCGTGGTCATGGCCTTTTCGTAGAAGTCACCGATGGGCAGCATGCGCAGGTTGTTGGCGGCGAAGCCAAACCAAATTGCGTAGTCGTCCTCGGTTTGAGCCAGTTTGTCCTTGCCGTCGCGGCCCTTGATGGTGAGGCCGGCATTCTTCAGAATCGTCGCCAGGCTGTTGTCGACCAGGTGAAAGGTGGTGCGTGCCACCGCCTGCGGGTAGCCGGGTTTGAGCGATACCGTGGCACGAAAGCTCAACACAGACTGCCCCTGCGCGACGGGCAGCGCGCTCTTGGCCACTGGTGTCTGGGCAGCTTGCGCCAGGCCAAGCGCCGGCATCAAGGCCGTGGCCAGGGCGGCCAGGCAGGTCAGGTTGTGTCGACGCGTCATGGCTTGAGTCCGCTCGGCGGTCGCGGTTTGTTCACGAGTGACCGGCCCGTGGGCGCCGGGCCGCCATCAGCGTGATTCCCACTGCGGCCGCAGCCAGACCCGCCAGCAGGGCATGGACGACCGTGACCAACAGATGACCATCAAAGACCGCACTCACCACACCCACTGCAAACGTGGCGGCGAGTACCCAGGCCAGTCGCCTCAGGGCGGTACCGGATGCCGCGCCAAGCACATGGACCATGACCGACGCAGCCACCAGCATGGCCGCTCCCAGGACTCGGTGCAGCCAATGCAGGGACTGGCCTGCCGTCGGTTCCAGCGCGAGGGCCTCGACCCGCCCGATCAGCATGGGATTGAGCAGTTCAGTGACCTTGCTTGACCACTCGAGCTGTTCGCAGCCGCTGGCGCAGGCGTTGGCGGCCAGTCGGGCGCTGATCATGGCGCCCACCGCAGCCTGCAGCGCCAGCAGCGCCAGCACGGCCCACAGGGCGCGGCGAAGAAAGGGCGAAGCCCCCGATGCGGGGGCCGCGGAAGTCGGTGACGACGAAAACAACAGTGCGGTGGACAGGCCGACGAGTGCCAGCCCGCCCAGAACGTTGATCACGGTGACCGCGGGGAGTGGTGACGGCGTGTGCAGCCCGACCCAGGCCAGCACGCCGGTCACCAGCAGCATGGTGAGCGCGACCAGTCTGGAAGGCCTGGCCCAGCCGCGCCAGCCGAGCAGCACGATTGCGAGCGCCAGCAGCGCAAACGTCGAGGCGGTCAGGCGGTGGGTCAGTCGCAGCGCCTTGATCAGGCTACTGCCCTGCACCGAACTTGCGGTCTCCGCCAGACCATAGCAGCCCGGCCAAGGTGAACAGCCGATGCCGTTGGCGGCCAGGCGCAGGGTGGCGCTGCTGCCCAGGATCACCAGCGCCAGCAGTATGGCCGCCAGCAACAGCGGGCGCAGGGCGCGTGCCATCAGGTCTTGCCCCGACGCAACACGCGCAGCACGACGATGGCGAAGATCAAGCCGCCGATGACGGCGACCAGGCCGCCGGCGCCCATCAGGGCCATGCCGGCTACTTCAGAACTGCTGCGCAGCACCTGTTCGGCGCCGGCAACCTTGCGTTGTACCCCGTAACCGCCGGACCAGACCAGGCCGGTGATGTGCATCAACTGTCCGGCACCGTAGATCGCTGGCTGCCAGGTCGCCATGCGCGGCAGCGGCGCGCCAAAGCCCAGACGCGGCAGCAGGGCATAGGTCAATCCCATCAGCGCCAGCGTGATGCCGACAATCGAGCCGTGGTAGTGCGCAGGCACACGCACATCCGAGCCCTGAATCATGAAGCCGATGACACCACCGGCACCAAACAGCAGCAAGGAGGACAGCAGGGCCGCATGGCACGGGCTCATGGTCTTGCTGGCACGCTCGGCGCGAAACAGGCCGATCAGCACCGCCAGTGCCACGGGCACGATTGCCAGCCCGCCGCCAAAGCGCATTTGCCAGGTGAACAGCTTCTGGTGTTCCACCGACGTCACATCAAACGCCAGATAGATCGGCGCGGTGGTGAACACGGTGATCAGGCCAATGCCAAACAGGATCACGGCCACACGCGGGGTCAGGGGCAAGCGCGCGCCCGACAGGCTGGCCAGCCAGAGCCACGCTATCAGCATGATCAAGCTCCAGCAGAACTGGACCACATGACCGGGCCCCCAGAACAGCAGTTCGTAATACGTGCGGGTGTCCAGGGTGCTTGGCACTGTGTACCACGACCAGCCCAGCGCCAGCAGCGCCATGGCAGCCGCCACGGCGGCCGCGTTGAGACCGAATCGCAATGCACCATCTGCCGCCAGGTGCACGCCGACGCGCTGTGGCACGGCCAGCGCGCGCAAGGCAGTCAGGCCAAAGCCGGCGCCGAACACGGTCAGGCCCCACAGGAACACCGTGCTGTCAATCACCGGCACATAGTTGGACATGATGGGGGTACCGGGGTTGACGAAGGGAGCCAAGGCCATGCCGACGGTACCCAGTGCCGCCAGCAGCCAGGCGGCCCAGGCAAGCGGTTGCCAGCGCTGACTGCCAGCCAGGCTCCACAACACCGACGTGAAGGCGGCAAACCAGACCAGCACCGACATGTCCACGTGGACCACCAACGCCACCCTGAAGAAGTCCACGCCCGGCATCAGCCCCTGGATGAACGGCGTGCGGGCGGCCACCAGCAGGATGGAGAACACGCCGCTGATGAGCAGTGATGCGATCGCCAACCATAGCCAGGCGGTTGTCAGCTGACCTCGCTCACCACTGGCCACCTGCAGCTCAAAGCGCGAGCCCGGGGGCGATGTCTCCAAGGGTGCAGAGCCCGAACTGGCGACCGATGCGCCGGAGCCACTGCCCATCATCGGACGACCACGCCGCCAAGTTCGGGCTGGAAGTCGATCAGCACAATCTGCCCGGGCTTGACGTTGAGTGCGAAGGCGCGGTCGTGGGTGTAGCCCTGCACGTTCTTGTCGTCGTTGATGCGCACGTGAAGCTGGTGCTCGCCAGTCGGAATGGGCATGCGCCGGTAGGCGGCCGACGCGCCATCCTTGGACAGCCCGGCTGGTGCATACGAGTCGTCGATGATGGGCTTGCCGTCCAGCTCCACGCGCACCGCCACGGGTGAGCGCTCACGTGGGCACTCGGCCGAGGTGCGCATGTTCGGCGGCATCTTGGCCAGTTCCTCGGCACTGCGCTGGCGGCATTCCACCAGCAGTTTGCCCGGATGCTGCAGGGACAGGCGCAGCAGTCCCTCCCCCTCCTTGAGAAGGTGGTAGCGCGGTGACGTGGAGAAGTAACCAACGACCAGGGCAAACAGTGCGTACAGCAGGGCCTGGATGGGATAGCGGACGAATTTAGACATGATGGGGAGGCGGTGTGGCGCTGGCGCGCTGGGTGGTTTCGATCTCGATCAGTTGATTATGCAATTGCGCTTCTTGCCCCTTCTGCGCGTGCAGCAATTGGACTTGAGCGCCGCGCTCGCGTTCTCGCAGAGCCGGCTCGCGAAGGCCAAGCAGACGGTCGTGTGTCCATTGGCCACCGAGCCGATAGCTGCAGGCGTGCTCACCGCAACTTGCAACGACGACGCGCGCGGCGCCGTGACGCAGCGCGAACTCGGTAAAGGACGGCGGCAACATGCCGCTGCAGGGCAGGGAGATGTTGACGCGGGCCGGCGCGTCGAGCTGGGTGACATCGGCACCGTGGTCGCAACCGAACACGATGGTGGCACCCGGATGGGTCAACAGGGCGGCCTGCACCTGGTCCCGCACGCCGCTCAGTGGCAAGTCGGGCAGATCGATACCGGTCACCAATTGCTGAATCGAGCGAAACGGTGTCGAGGAGGGACACGCACCCACGCATATGCCGCAGCTGGCGCACAGGTCGCTTTGCACTACGGCCTGCACGCTGTGGCGCCGTCCGTCCAGTCGCGGTGCCATGACCACGGCGCCATAGGGGCAGTCGTCGAAGCAACGACCACAGCCATTGCAGTTGGCCAGGTCCACCACCGCAGGGGCCGGGCGCGGTGTGCGCCGGCTCCATGGCAAGACCAGCAGCGCTACCGAGCCAGTGATTCCGACGAGCCACAGACCGATCGGCGAGATCAGTTGCATCAGGGGAAAGATGCCTGCGTAGAACCAGTCGATCGGCACCGACAGCGGAACGCGCGAGAAGTCGGCGGGCGCCTCCGACAGGCCCGGCAGCACCAAGCACAAGGCGAGCAAGGTGCCGGCGGCGAACAGTGTGGTGGGCCGAGCCGGCTGGGTGGCGGCGCGCACGATGCGCTGCAGATGAATCCACAGGCCCAGCAGGATGAACAGCGCGGTACCGATGTGCAGGAAGATCAGCAGCGAGAACAAGCGGTCCGACACCGCCTCGGACGTGATGAAGTTGCGCATCAGTCCCGCGCCAAAACCGGGCATGGCCCCAACCCACTCGCCGATGCCCGTGGCCACGAACAAGGCCCGTGTGTCGGCCACCAGCCAGTAGCCAATCAGTCCCGACGCCAGCGCCAGCCACAGCAAGGGTACGCCGCTGACCCAGGAGAACCAGCGAAAGCCGCTGTACTTTCCCAGCGCCCATTCCCGGATGACATGCAGTGCCGTGAGCAGGGCAAAGCCGTCCGAAGCGTAGCGGTGCAGGCTGCGAATCAGTCCACCCAGCCAGGGCTGTTGCGTGCTCAGCGTGTCGATCGAGGTGTAGGCCCCGGCGGCCGAGGTGTCAAATACGATGTACAGGTAGGCGCCGGTGCCCAGCACCACCCAGAACATCCACACGGCCAGTGCGCCGAGCTGGCGCAGCGGGTTGCTGCCTTCGCCAAAGAGGGCGTCGGCCCGGCGATCCAGCGCATGCACCGCTCGCCCGGCAACGGACGGCGGCGACAGGCGAAGAGAAGCGGGAGCCATGGGAGGAGGACGATGCAATGACGGGAATACCCAAGCTGCATCCTAGGCGCATCCGGTCGGACTGGTCTTGATGTCGATCAAGACCTGTTTGTTCAGCCGGATTGGCCAGGCTGCACCCGCTTGGCGCGGCGCGAGCGCATGCCCTGTACCAGGTACCACACCAGGGCACCCAGAAAGGTCAGGCCGGCAAACAGCTCGACGAACAGCGAGTAGTTGAACTTGTACTTGCCACTGCGCGGATCGTAGACCGTGCAGTACAGCTTGACCTTGAGCCAGATGTTCTCCACCGAGACGGCCTTCTCGGTCTGGCCGGACAGCAGTTGCTTGATGGGGTCGATGAACATCGGCAGGTCGAAAGCATCGCCATAGACCTGCCGGTAGATCACGCCACTACCGTCGACGATGGTGGCTTGCAGCACATGATCGAAGCCAGCGCTGGTGGCCTTGACGGTCAAGCCGAACTCGGCCAGCATGGCCGTGACATCGGCCTGGCGCGGCGCCAGGAACTTCCAGCCGGGGTGGCTGATGCCTTGCTTGCTGGCGAACTCCGCCAGCGCTTCTGGGGAATCGAAAGGCTGGTTGAAGCCGATGGAGATGATGCGGAAACTGTCGGACCCCAGCGAATCGCGCGCCGATTGCGCAGCGCGCTTGAGAAACTGAGTGGTGCTTGGGCAAACCTGGAAGCAGCCGGTGTACATGAAGCTGACGACCAACGGCTTGCCGCGCAGTTCCGACAGGCGCACTTCCCGACCCTGGGTGTCGGTGAACCGCCAGTCGCTCACGGTCCGGCCGATTGCCGCCTGGCTGAAGCGCACCGCGGCGACGGATTCGTCCTCCGTCGGGGTTGCGGCGCTGGCCGCTTGAGCGAGCGCGTACAGCAGCGCCATGCCCAATGGCTTGCAGGCGCGCAGGAGAGTTTTGAAAAGCATGGGTCACCAAAGACAACGCGGCGGGAGGGTCGGCTCTGAGTATGTCTCAAAACCAACCCACCCGCCGCGGTGGTTAGAGCGCTAGCGCGCGATCGGGATCAGCTCAATCCCCACACCGAGGACAGGTACTTCCAGTTCACGAAGTAGTAGAGCACAAAGGACGCCAGGAAGATCAACGCCAGCACAAAGGTGCCTGGCACCGTGAAGCCGGAGCCGCCGCCATGGCCGCCATGCGCGGTGAGCGCCTCGACAGGCATCTGCAGCACGGTGCGCTTGGGCGAGTAGCTGCCGGTCTCGAGCTTCTTGCCCCACAGCAGCGAGCCAACGGTGATCAGGATGTAGGCGGCGCCGCCAACGATGGCCACCAGACCTGCCACACCCATGATGCCGATCATCAGGTACACGGTACCCGGGAACTCGTAGGGCATGGAGGCACCCGCGAAGGTGATGTCCCAGTGACGACGGGGCACACCCAGCGTACCGGCACCCATCATGGCCAGGCAGAACACTGCCATGCCGCCGCCGAACAGGTAAGGCTGCAGCTTGGCCAGGCCAGGCAGGATCATTTCGCGTCCGAACAGCGTCGGGATCAGGAAGTAGGTGATGGCCATGAAGGACAGGGTGGTACCCAGCACCACGGTGGCGTGGAAGTGGCCCGGCACGTAGATGGTGTTGTGGATCAGCATGTTGAGCTGTTCAGTACCCATCATCACGCCCGTGATGCCGCCCAGGAAGCCAAAGCCCAGCACCGAGATGAACATCGCCGAGAACACCGGGTTGCCCCAAGGCGCCTTGCGCAGCCACTCGAACAGACCCTTGTTGAAGCCCTTGGCGCGTTGCGCGGTTTCAATCGCGCCCGGAACGGTCAGGCCGTGCACCATCGAGGCCAGCACTGCGAGGTACATGGCGTAGCTGGTGTTGAACACCTTCCACTCGACCGACAGACCGGGGTCCGACAGCAGGTGGTGGGCGGAGGCCAGTTGCAGGAAGGCGATGTACAGCAGGAAGGCGGTGCGCGACACGCGCTCGCTCATGGGCTTGGCGCCGAACACGATGGCGGCGATGGCATACCAGATCGAGATGTGAGCCGAGACGTTGATCTGCTGCGAGCTGTGGCCGAAGGCCCACCAGATCGTGCGGTACATCAGCGGATCGATATGGCTGATGTAGCCGATCGACAGCAACCAGGTCGGGATCAGGATGATGGCACCGGAGGCGATGGTGAACACGGCAATGATGGCAGCGGTCATGGCGCCAAACACCACCAGCGGGATCGAGCCTTCATAGGTCTTCTCGTTCTTGGCGACCACCAGGGTGCCGAAGAACACGAAGCAGCCGATTAGGGCGCCCACGGCGAACAGAATCAGGCCGAGGTAGAACCACTGATTGGCCATCATCGGCACGTAGGAGGTCATCATCACGCTCGATTCACCACTGAACACCGATGCGTTGTTCATGATGGCGCCAATCAGCATCAGGGCAAAAGCCAGCCACGCCCAGCGCGGCGTTGCCAACCTTGATCGCAACAGCGTGGAGGAGCAGAAATAGAGAACCGCGATCTCAAAGAAGATGATCCAGACCACCAGCATGTCCAGACCGTGAGCGGTCAGCACCATGTAGAAGTTGGAGGCATCGATCAGGTGAATCGCCTGCCAGCGTGTCAGCAGCACCAGCAGGGCACCCACGCCGCCGACCAGCAGCGCCACCACAGCGGCGACAGCGTTGATCTTGATCAGATTCTCGGCGGACTTGTGAAACTGCAGGCCGGAGCGCGGGCAGACTCGGTATTCGGGACTTGTCGTTGTCATTTTTGTGGGCTCCTATTTCACGTAGATGTTGCTGATCATCTTGTGGTGACCGATGCCGCAGTACTCGTTACACATGATCGAGAACTTGCCGGACTTGGTCGGCGTGACCGTCACAACGTGCTGATAGCCGGGGATGACCTGAATGTTGATGTTCTCGGGCTGCAGCGAGAAACCGTGCTGGTAGTCCATCGAAGTCAGGTTCAGACGGTAGGTCTTGCCCTTCTCGAGCTCCAGAATCGGCCACCAGGACCACAGGCGCGCGATCAGGTAGACGTCGGAGCCGGCCGGGGGGGCGACCACCGGGGTCTTGTCGGCGGTCTCTTCGCGCACCTTGTATTTGGCCACCATTTCCTCGGCGGCACGCTGGAACCATTCCGGCTTGACCTTGTAGGTTTCGTTGGAGAGATTCTGTTTTCCATAAATATGCCAGTAGGGCATCATGAAGAACATGATCAGACACCAGGTGAAAGCAATCACCACCCACAGGATTTCGTCCTTGTGAATGGGCTGGTTCCACCAGATTCGCTGTGCTGGGGGTTGAATAGCGCTCATGGTTGTTGCTACTTTCTATTGTTCGATCAACGAATCGATCAGCGAGCCAGCGGGCTGAGCGGAATTCCGACGATTTCCATGATGCCCCAGACCGTGTAAATCACGGTTGGAACCGCCACGCCGATGAACAACAGCAGGAACGGGTTCTCAAGCAGGGCTTGCATGGCGGGGATTTTCTCTTCGGGTTCATTGGCGTTTGTTTTATTTTCCACAAGGTGCTCCGTTAAAGGTCATGGGAATGGGTAGCGTCCGCACAGGGGGCGCGCGGTGGTCGGATATTACGCCGGCTTGACCAGCGGTTTATTTGATCTGGCTCAATAAATCGGGGAACCGGCCCAGGGGCCAAGCGGTCTGACTCAAAGTTGCAGCTTGTATGCATCAAATGGCCGCAACAAGGGTGGGGAGACAACAGGGTTTTTCCCGATGCATTGGTATAGTTGCGTGATGCTGAAACTGATACATGGCGTCGGACGTCGCGCCTTCCTGGCGCTTGACCAGATCTTCAACCGCGTTTTTGGCGATCTGCTGAATCCGCTGTATTACCTTGGCGCCATCAGTTACTTCATGTTCTGGGTGGTGGTGGCCAGCGGCTTCTACTGTTACGCCTTCTACGACACCGGTGTTGACAAGACCTTCGCCTCGGTCGAGCGCCTGACGCACGTCCAGTGGTATGCCGGCGGCGTCATGCGCAGCCTGCACCGCTACGCCTCGGATGCCATGGTGCTGTCGATGATGCTGCACCTGGCGCGTCACTTCTTCTTTGACCACTATCGCGGATTCCGCGCCTTCTCGTGGGTTACCGGCGTGGTGGTGCTGTGGCTGGTGTATGCCTCCGGAGTCAATGGCTTCATGTTGCCGTGGGACCGCCTGGCGCAGTACGTGGTGGTGACCACGGCCGAGTGGTTTGACGTGCTGCCGGTGTTCCGCGGCACGCTGGTGCGCAACTTCACCCTGCCCGAGGCCGTCACCGACCGCCTGTTCTCGCTGCTGTCGTTCCTGCACATCGGCATCCCGCTGGTGCTGCTGGGCGCCCTGTGGATCCATACCCAGCGCGTCCCCAATGCCCGGACCAACCCGCCGCGACCCCTGGCGATCGGCCTGATGGGCATGCTGCTGGTGCTGGCGCTGGTCAAGCCGGTGGTCAGCGACGGTGCGGCCGACTTCAACAGCATGCCGGCAACCATGTCGTTTGACTGGTTCTATCTGGCGGTCTATCCGTTCGTCACGCGAGGTGACGGGATGATGCTGTGGGTGGTGGTGGGCGGCCTCAGCGTGCTGCTTGCGGCGCTGCCCTGGCTGCCGCCGTTGCGCGCCGGCGGTGGGCGGCCCTGGCGCATGAGGCTGCACCCAGGCCATGCCACAGTGCCGGTGCGAGCGCACGAGACGCTGCTCGATGCCGGTCTGCGCGCCAAGCTGGCGCTGCCCTTCGAGTGCCGCTCCGGGGGCTGCGGCGTGTGTCGCGCCACCGTGTTGGCCGGTGAGGTCGATCCTGGTCCGTATCAGAAGTCCGCCCTGTCGGACGAGGCGCGCGCCCGTGGCGAAGTGCTGATGTGCTGCGCCTGTGCGCTGTCCGACGTGGAACTGGAGGTTCAGTCCGGCGCCGCCTTGCGCGATGCGCCGCTGCCGGTGTTTGATGCCGTGGTCAAGCGCCTGGAGCCGCTGGCGCACGATGTGATGCTGCTGGAGCTGGCTCTGGAGTCGGGCGTGCCGATCGAATACCAGGCCGGCCAGTACATCAACATCTTGCTGAGCGACGGCGCGCGGCGCAGCTACTCATTCACCGAGCGTTCGGCCGATGCCCAGACCATTGCCCTGCACGTTCGCCTGATGCCGGGCGGGCGCTTCACACCCCAGGTCTTCAGCACCATGAAGGTCGGTGACAAGCTCAAGCTCGAGGGCCCACTGGGCGAGTTCGTGCTGCACGAGCCCAGCGAGAAGCCGCTGATCTTCGTGGCCGGCGCCACCGGCTTCGCTCCGGTGAAGAGTCTGCTGGAGGAGGCGTTCCACCTGGGCATCACGCGTCCGCTGCACTTCTACTGGGGCGTGCGCAAGCGCCGCGACTTGTACATGCAGGAGCTGGTGCAGCAATGGGTGGCGGCGCATCCCAACTTCCACTTCGTTCCGGTGCTGTCCGAGGCGAGCACAGAGGACGCGTGGACCGGACGCACCGGCTTCGTGCACCAGGCCATCCTGGATGACTTCCCCAACCTGGCGGGCTGCGCCGTCTATGCCTGCGGCTCGGTCAAGATGGTCGAGGTAGCCAAGCCGGCCTTCATCGCGCAAGGTCTGTCCGAGGACTTCTGCTTCTCCGACGCCTTCACGCCGCAGTCGTCACCGCGCGCGCCGGCCTGAAGCGCCGGCGGGCTCAGAACTCCGCCACCAGCGAGGCATTGAAGTGGCGCCCCGGCTGGGTGTAGGCGTCGACCACGGACAGCAGGGGCGGGGTTGGGTTGGACGCCAGACCCTGCACGTCCGACCAGTTCCAGTACTTGCGGTTGGTCAGGTTGATGGCGGCGACGTTCAGCCGCACAGTCTTGCTGATGCGCCACTGTCCGCGCAGGTCCAGCGTCGTGGCGGCCGGGCTCAGGAACTGCAATTGCGTGGTGGACTTGGGGATGTACACGCTCTCGATGTCCGAGGCGTCCTTGCGGGCGTGGTGCGTGACGTCCAGACGCAGATCCAGTGACGCGGTCTCCATCTTCAGTCCGACGGTGAGCTTGGCGGGTTCGATGTAGGTCAGGGCCTGGCCAGTCACATCGTTGTGCCCGCGCGTCTGACCATAGCCAAACGGCGTGCTGAGCTTGGCGCCGGCCATCTCGCCCCAGGCCACCTGACCCTTGAACTCGAAGCCGCTGATGCTGGCCTTGTCGACGTTGACGGTCTGGAACAGCGTCGGGTTGGTGACCGAGGCGGCCAGGCCATTGGCGGTGCCAAGGTCTTTCTTCTCGACGATCAGGTTGGTGTAGCGGCCGGTGAACGCTGCGGCGTCGAAGCTCAGTCGGTCCAGGCGCGCGCGCACGCCGAGTTCGATGTGCCGGCTTTTTTCCGGCTTCAGATCAGGATTGGGCAGCAGCTTGGCGGTGGAGACTTCCAGTGCGCTGTTGACCTGTTGCCCCTCCGGGGCACGAAAACCGCTGGCGTAGTTGCCGTAGACCGCCCACTGGGGCGTTGCGCGAAACAGCACACCGAGCTTGGGCGACAGGGCCGATCCGGAGAGCGAGCGGCCTGGCGTGGCCGACAGGTTGGGTGAGTAGCCGGTCTGGCTCAGCACTTTGAGCGCGTAGTGGTCGTAGCGGATGCCCGGCGTGATGCTCCAGTTGCCGGTGGTCAGTTCACTCTGCACGTAGAGGGCATCGCTGCTGTCACGCGTGTCGGGGAAGTATTTGCGGGGCAGGAATGGCGGCAGCGGCGCCGGGTCGCTGCCGTCGGCCAGGTTGGCCAGATCGGTGCTGGTGTGGTCGATGCCGTAGGTCAGCGTCTGGCCCCATTGCGGCGACAGCCGCCATGCCTTCTCTGCCTGCAGCGTCAGTTGCAGGGCGCGCTCCTGGTAGGTGGTCTTGCGGATGCGAATCCCGCCATCCTTGCGCACCGTGTTGCCGTCGTCGTGGGCCGTGGTTTCCTGCCAGCTCAGGACGGTCTGCAGGCTGTCGGCCAGGGTGGCACCGAGTTGGTAGCGGGCATCCCAGGTGAAGCGGTTGCGCCGCATTGACTTGACCGAGGTCTCGTCGACAATGGCCGCGGCGATCTGGCTTGCCGTGCCGCTGTAGGGCGGCTTGGCACGGCTCGACAGCAGTTCGAACTCGCCGTCCTTGGCAATGTGCTCGAAGGTCACAAAGTGGCGCTGATCGGAATTGGGCCGCAGTTCCAGTTTTCCGAGCAGGGACTGGTCATGGTTGGTCTGCGGGTTGGGCGTGGTGCGGTCCACGTTGGCGCTGTCGTTGCTGCCCATGTTGTCGGTGGCGCGCGAGCGCGTGTCGGTCGCCGTCAGCAGCCACTGCACGGTGTCGCTGGCGCGCCCGGCAAGGGTGCCGCCCAGGGTGGTGCCCTGGTCGTCGCCGCTGTAGCCCAGCCAGGCCTTGCCGCCCAGGCTCTTGGGGGTACCGGTCAGGAAGTCGGATGGTTCACTGGTGATGAAGTTCACCAGACCAGCCAGGCCATCGGAGCCGTACAGCACCGAGGTCGGGCCACGCACGAACTCGATGCGCTTGAGCAGGCCCAGCGAGACGGCGTCGCGGCCAAAGGCGTTGCTGCCGTTGAGGTAGCTGCGTGGCAGGCGGATGCCATCGACCAGCATGGTGACCCGGTTGCCACCCTGGCCGCGGATGCTGAAGCCGGCATTGCCGTCAGCCCCGACCGGGTTGCCGCGCCCGGTGACGCTGAAACGCGCCGGCGCGTGCTTGACCGAGACATTGGGCATGCCCTGGGCGACATCGCGGATGTCACCCATCTGCGCCTCCTCCATCTCGCGCACGCCGAATACATCCATCGAGAGCGCCAGGTCGTCAATGAAGCGTTCGTTGCGCGAGCCGCTGATCACCACGCCGGGCAGCATCGCCACCGTCACTGCGCCAGGCAGCTTGTCCGTTGCGGGCGCGGCCGGGTCGGTCTGCGCCTGCGCCATGGCGCCGGACAGGCAGATCATGCCGATCAGCCAAGGCAGCGCCCTGGGGCGCAATGGAGGGTAGGGCAACACAGAGGACATAGGGAGCTTTCAGAGACAGAGAGAAGACGAAATGGGGTACACGCAACCCGGTCAGCCCGGGCGAGCGTCGGGTCGCGGGCGTCCAAAGCCGTTGCCGTAGCGCCAGCTCCAGCCGACCGTGGCCACCGACCAGGCCAGCACGGCAGCCAGCGTGAGCGCAGCGGCGCCGCTGGGCCACAGCGCGCCGATCACTCGCAGCAGCACGGCGGCTTGCAACACCCAGTACAGGATCCAGGCAGGGTTGTCCGCGGCAACGGGGCGTCCGCCGTGACCGCTGGCAACGCGGGTGGTCATGGCGAACATGGTTGCGCCAAGGTAGCCCATGGTGAGCGCATGCACAGGGGCGAGCCCGAGAGAGAGTTCATTGCCGGTCAGGGCCATCAGGCCGTGTGAGAGCGCTTGCAGGCCGATTGCCACACCAAGCCAGAGGAAGCCGCCATGCAGCATGGCGAGCATGCGAATTTTAAGGCTTTGCACCAGACCCCAGCGCCAGGTCAGCCAAAGCAGCAATAGTGCGCCGGGGGCCTCGATCGCGCATTGAAACCAGCGAAACCCGGGGCCCATCGGCCAGCCGATCCGCTCCACCACGGCCAGCATGGCTTGCAGCCAGAGCATGCCCACCATCACCCACAGCAGCCAAAGTGGTCGCCAGGCGTCGAGCACGGGCACGGCGCTGGCGCCAAAGAAGGGAATCATGCGGTGCGACACCACGGCGAACAGCACTGCCAGGAAGCCCCACAGGCCGAACTGGATGGCGCAGCGCAACAGCACGTCATGCCGCAGCGCCAGCGCGGCGACGTCGACCCACAGCACCACGGCACCCACGGCGCAGGCCATGGCCACCAAGGTCGGGTGAAGGCGCTCTGGCGCGCGGCTGCGCCGCACCAGGCCCATGAAACGCCAGCTCACCATGCTCCAGCCCAGTGCCACCAGCGCCAGCCCCGTGGCCGACACGACCCAGCTGATGTGTAAGCCCGGCAGTACGCCGCACCAACCCGTCAGCATGCACAGCAGGGCGGGCAGCAGGCTGCGCGCCGGAACCTCGGGCAGGTCCAGCCACTTGGGCCCGGCGGTGAACAGGAAGCCGGTGAAGAACATCGGCATGAAGGCCATGCTCATCAGCAGCGCGTGGGCCGATGCCGTCGCCACCTGCCAGGGCAGTGCCAGTCCCATGGCACGCGCCAGCAGCACGGCGCACCACCACAGCGCGCTGAGCGAGAGCATCAGCGCGGCGGCAAAGAAGCCCAGCCGGTGCGGCGCCACCAGCAACCAGCGGGCTGACCAAGGCGCCGAGCGGGCGGCGGCGCGCTGCGCAGCGCTGGGGCGCGCCAAGCTGGCCACCTGGGGTGGCGGGACCGGTTTCATGGCCCGATTGTGCTCAAGCGCCGATAGCTGTCGTCGATCTCGTTGAAAACCGGGCTGGCGATGGGGTCGTCGTAGGGCGCATAGGGGCCGGTGCCGCTGTGCGACGCGGTCGAGGCCGGCACGAATTCACCGGTCTTGACATCGAAGACATACACCTCGCCTTCTTCGATCACGTAGTGCCAGCCGTGCAGCGTCATGGCGCCGCGTTCGACTTGCTCGCGCACCATCGGGTAGCCCATCAGGCGTTCGAGCTGCAGCACCACCGCGCGTTGCTCGGTGCGTCGCAGCGCCTCCTGTGTGACTTGTACCGGCAAGGCGGCCTCGCGGCCGAGTTCCAGCCAGGCCTGCAGATTCTTGGCCTGTGCCGGCGGCTCCTCGTAGAGCGCGCGGATGCCGCCGCAGTGGCTGTGTCCACACACCACGATGCGCGAGACGCGCAGGTTCAGCACGGCAAATTCGATGGCGGCCGAGGTGCCGTGGTAGCCGGCCGAGCCGTCATACGGCGGTACGAAGGCGCCCACATTGCGCACCACGAACAGCTCGCCGGGCCCGGTGCCGGTCAGCAGGTAGGGCACCAGCCGTGAATCGGAGCAGCCGATGAACAGGATGGTGGGATGCTGCCCATCGGTCACCAGATTCTGGAACTGCTCCTGCACCCCCGGAAAGGTGTGGTCGTGGAAGCGTCGCAGTCGTTGCAGCAGCTCGTCGGGCATGGCGCTGCCTCCGCCCGGGTTACTGGACCAAGGGCGTGTCGGCGGCGTCGAGGTCGACGCCCGCAATCGACGCCTGTCCGGCCAGCAGTTGCAGGTACTGACGCAGGGCGGTCACGTAGCTTTGTTGCTTGAGCGACATCGCGACCGCGCCGCGCACCGTCTCGAACGGCCGCTGCTCGCCAGGCGTGCGGCCCAGCACCTCTACCACGTGCAGGCCGAAGCGGCTGTGCACCAGGCGCGGCAGCACGCCGACCTCGCTGTGGCCGAAGATCTCCTTGGCAAACTCCGGGGCGCAGTCGGCCTGGGTCAGCCAGCCCAATGCGCCGCCTTGCGCGCCACTGGGGCAGTTGGAAAGCGTGCGCGCGGCCTCGGCAAAGCCGTCGCGTCCAGAGCCGTCGTGGCAACGCACATCGAGCAAGGTGGTCTCGGCGCGCTGGCGCAGCGCCACCACGTCGACGCCCTGCGTCACGGCAAACAGGATGTGGCGCAGGTGCACACGTTCACCGGTGCTGTACAGGCTCAGGTGCGCATGGTAGTGGCGCAGGCAGGCCTCGTCGGACGGCTCGGGCACCGTTAGCGTCTGGGTCAACAGCGTCTCGATGGCGTTGCTGGCCTGCTCGCTCTGCACGCCGTCGGCGCTGGCGCAGTCGCTGTCGGCCAACAGGCCTTGGGCCTGCGCGGCCTGGCGCAGCAACTCGGAGCAGGCGCGTTGACGCAGCTCGTCGGCCGACAGCTGTTCGGCTGCGGCATGCAGGGCGACGCCGTTGACCTGGGCGGGGGCTGGCGCGGTGATGACGGTGATGTCAGACATGTTGTGCTCCTTAGACACCGGCGCCGGGTTGGCGCGGTTGGTTGTGGCCTGCCGGAACGTTGAGGCGTCGGGCGCGCACCACCTGGTAGGGGCGTGCCAGGTAGGCCACGGAACCGAAGCCGCTCCAGACGTGCACCAGCCGGGTGAACGGGAAGATCAGGAAGATCGACATGCCCAGGAACATGTGGGCCTTGAAGATCCAGCTGGCCTCGGCCAGCAGCTCAGGGGCGCCGCCACGGAAAGTGACGATGCGTTGGCCCCACTCTGCCAGACGCATCATCATGCTGCCATCCAGGTGCTGCGCCGACAGCGGAATGGTCGCCAGGCCCAAGGCCAACTGCAGCCACAGCAGCACCAGCAGCACGATGTCGCTGGTCTTGGAGGTGGCGCGGATGCGTGGCTCACTCAGTCGACGGTTGAGCAGGATGGTCAGGCCGATGAAACCCAACAGCCCGGCGATGCCGCCCGACACCATCGCCATCAGTTGCTTGGCACCGGCGCCGATGAAATGCTCGTAGATGAAGTGCGGTGTCAGCATGCCGACGAAGTGGCCGAAGAACAGGAACAGCACGCCGATGTGAAACAGGTTGCTGCCCCAGCGCAGTTGTCCAGCCTTGAGCAGTTGCGAGGAGTCGCTTTTCCAGGTGTACTGGTCGCGGTCGAAGCGGATCAGGCTGCCCAGGAAGAAGACGGTCAGACAGATGTAGGGGTACAGACCGAACAGAAAGTGGTCGAGTGCGTTCATGTGGAGGCTCCTTCTTGGGCAGCGCCGCGTGGCGTGGCGCTGGTGTTCTCTTTCCTGACGATGTGAATGGGTTGCGGCTGGCTTGGCTTGGCCTGCCCTTTGGAGGAACAACCGTCGAACACCTGCGGTTCTTCCCAGGCCTGGTCCAGCGGCTCGTCCTGCGTCACCTTGACCGACTGGGCGCGCTCGCCGGCCAGCTCGATCAAGGCGCCCAACACGCTGGCATAGGCGCTCTGGCGTTGCTGCAGCGCACTGAAGATGGCGTTGAGGATGTGCACCATCTCTCCCAGGAAGGCGCGGGCCTCCTTGGGCGGCTGGGTGGAGGCGAACTCCAGCACCACCGGCAGGTAGTCGGGCAGTTCGCCCGGGGCCAGGAACAGGCCGGCCTTCTCGTAGTTCTGCGCCAGGTCGATCATCGCCGGACCGCGGTCGCGCGAATCGCCATGCACATGCTCGAACAGGTGCAAGGAGGTGGCGCGGCCACGGTCGAACAGGTGCACGTATTCGGCCTCGATGTCGAGCGCGTCGCCGCGCTCCAGTGTGTTCAGCAGGGCCTGGAGTTCCTGCAGGCGGGCGGCCGGCAGCGCCTGCTCGGCGGCCAGCGCCTGGCGCATGTCGCCGGCGTGGGCGCGCAGCTCGGCGTCCGGGTAGGACAGCAGGCGCGCCAGCACCCGCAGCGTCAGGGAGGAGTTGGGCACGGCCATGATCAGACCTCCGCCTTGATTGGGATGGTGCGCTTCTTGGTGCCACCAAACAGGCTGGCGTCGCTGGCACCGTCGGAACAGCCATTGCCGAACGAGAAGCCGCAGCCACCGCGCAGGTCGAAGGTGTTCTCGGCGTATTCACGGTGCGTGCTGGGGATGACGAAACGGTCCTCGTAGTTGGCAATCGCCATCACGTGGTACATCTCCTCGACCTCCAGCTGTGTCATCTGCACCTGCTCCAGTGCCTTGGTGTTGACGCGGCCTTCGACGTGCTTCTCGCGCTGGTAGGCGCGCATCGCCAGCATGCGCTCCAGCGCGCGCTCCACCGGCTGGGTGTCGCCGGCGGTCAGCAGGTTGGCCAGGTACTTGACCGGGATGCGCAACTGCTTGACGTCCGGAATCTCACCGTTGACGCCAATCTGGCCGGCATTCGCCGCCGCACTGATGGGCGACAGCGGCGGCACGTACCAGACCATGGGCAGCGTGCGGTACTCGGGGTGCAACGGCAACGCGACTTTCCAGTCGACCGCCA
>Ga0154020_10003947_pt1 | contig 17730 bp, 31 predicted proteins | sample Klosneuvirus_201_FD_109709 | JGI IMG/M metagenome (GOLD analysis project Ga0154020, IMG submission 109709) | Active sludge microbial communities from wastewater, Klosterneuburg, Austria - Klosneuvirus_20160825_MG | ecosystem: Engineered > WWTP > Aerobic digester > Activated sludge | place...
CATGGAGGGTGATGGGGCTTTTCTCGTTCTTGATAATTATTTATTTACTGCATCGTACACGCCGGACGCACCGAGACCGAGGGCGAGTCCGAACACAACCGCACCGAACCAGCCCGCAAAGTCAACGGGGATTGAAAGGGTGAGTTGATACCCGATGCCCAGGGACAAGCCGACTACCATTGAAGTGACGCGGGCGTACACACCGGACACACCGAGGGACTTGATCCACTGAACGAAAGCCAGCACGAAAACCAAGAGCGGGATACCTGCTACGGTTGCATTTTCAAACAAAGTTGCGAAGTCCATTTTTACTCCTTTCTAACGCTCAAAGATCGCGTCAAGATTTGAGGGGTGAGAGTGATTTATGATTCTTCTACCTGCATGATTATACACCTTCGCCGCAAGCGCATAATGGTATTCCATTTCCGCCATAAGTGCGGCGCGGCGGGCAACGTCACCGGCTGGGTAATCCTTGCGGTAGTGATCCCAAGTGGGGGAGTGATCCACGCCCCAAAGATGAACAGTCTCAAAACCGAGATAGTACGCCATTTTGAGAGCAACGTAAACAACGGTCATACCAGAGAAATAACGTTCAGCCTTGAAATCTGCCCTATCGTTTGTTACCAGGCAAGCGCGAGGAAGTTTATACAGGCGGCTTGTGCCTTTCTCTTTATCCGCGAGAAAAGCAAAGTCAGCATCACGGGCGAATCGGTAAATTTCGTCTGAGTGATTCGTCAAAATGTCGTGATCTACGCACACGTAGAAATTCGGCTGATATAGGCAGTAATTCACACCAAAAGACGGGTAGGTATCAAGCATAAGATCGGGAACATCCATTAGGGACTTGCCGTTTCCTAAGATCAAGCACTCTTTCATACTGTTAGTCATTTTTACACCTTTTCCTTTTTTTGTTTACGCTTCGGTTAGTTCTACAATAACGTAACCGTCTTTTACAACTTCGCCGCGCTGTAAAATAACACGGTCAATGAGGCAATCATCAAGACCCATTGCCTCAAAAATACCATCCTGATACGCCTTGAATGTTGCGTACAGGTTGTCAAGATCGCGCCGCCTTTTGTCTGGAGGGCAAAAGGTTATTTTGATTTGTAGGTCTGTTTCTAGTAAAACAAGTCGGCTTTCTCGCGTCAAAGCCATAGCCAAAAGTTTTGCATCTTGCTTTACTCCAATCAAAGCGCGCCGATCAATGCGCTTGTTTGGGGACAGTCTACTATCAAGCCAAGGAAAGAAGATTTTCGTCATGCGGATACCCCTAGAATCTTCATCAGCCAATCAAAAACCCGCGCTTTCCATGCGTCTATTTCCATGCTGATACGGTAATCGTCAACGTTCATTTGTACCCTCCACAATAACCAGCACCGGACGATCTGCACCGACTGGACCCGGCAAGCGGGTCACTTTCACGATTTGTAACACTTGTAAAATTCGCAACAAAATACCTCTGATTATCATAGTTCACGTTCTCCGTATTTGTTCTCGATATGAATATGCCGACGGGCGAGCAAGTACACCTCGGAAAGCAATATCTTTGCGGACTTCTCGCCAAGGTTTGGGATCGCCTTAGTCAATGCGGCTATGTGCCTATAAACCATATCCTTTACGTGTGATTCCTGTCCTTCGAGCCATTCATCAAATGCGGCAATCTTGCTATCAGCGTCATCGTAGTTCAGTTTGTTTTGTGTTTTTGTCACCATGTGTATATAACCTTTTCTTGTTTATATAAACTAATTTAGTAGTACGTAGTAGGGGTTGTGGATAATGTGGAAAGAATCGGCTTTCCTTCTTGATTTCCTTTTAGAATTTTATCCACAAGCACCTGTGGATAAAATCGGTAAAACTGTGGATAAAACGCCGTAACTGTGGAAAGAATGTCAATTTTCGATTCTTTCCACAGGTTGAGCGATTCTTTCAACACCCCTGTGGGATTTATCTGTGGACTTTATCGGGATGAGGACATCAATCCGATTCAGTTCAATTTTGAATATCTTCGTGATGGACATTTGCAGGGAATACAGCCACGACCGACCCTCTCCGACTAGTAACGGATGTTCGACGTATAACAGGGCGGTGAGTAGCAGGTAAATCGGAGCCACGCCCCAGCCGTCAGCCTCTCGTTTGCAATGGGCGTAATCCTTACAACACCATTGATAAGCAATATCCCGCAAATCGTCCCATGTTTTCATGTTTGAGAGATTGCCGTGACTTGTGATCCGGTCAATGACTTTTTGGATCTGTTCGGTGATGTAGCCTTCATCATCCTTCTTTTTGCGTCCCATTTTCGCCCTCCGTTATTTCATCAAATAAACCAACCTGCCCAGCCGCTCGCATTTTCCACGCTTCAGGGATTCCGCGTGTGTAATCGCAGTTTGGGAAATTCGGACATCCTAAAAACTGGTTGTCGTTTTGCTTATTTGTTTTTACAATCAATTTTCGAGGCGGGTTGCAATGCGGACACAAAATATCACTTTCGGTATTTTCTTGAAATTTCATAAAAACTCCTTTTCGTTTGAATTTATAAAAATTCTACGACAAAAAGGAGTAAATAATATTCGTATAGATTTTTGTAATGAAATTGGAATTATTCAAAATAAATACAACCTCGCAGGGTGAGGGGGACACCCAACAAGGTTGCGCGTTTATAATATCAAATCCGATGGTGAATGTCAACTAAAATTTGAAATTATTTTCTAAAAAAAACACTTGCTATGAAAACAAGCAAAACAAGAGAAATCAAAACGAGAAAAACTATTTCGTTCATTTTGTTATCACTGTCCATGTTCTCATAATAACATCGGCAAAAATGATAAATGAGATTGAATAAATGAGCTTCTTTTCGTTGTCAATCCACTGTTCTATTTTTCGGACGCGCTCTAATAGTCCGGGTTTATCGTCCCGAACATCACCGATCAAAACAGAGTTTATCGTCGTCACCACTTCCTTGACGGTTTTTAGTTCCGTAAGTATTTCCCTATTTTGCTCTGATATTGCCGCGTGTCTCTCTGTTTGGGTTTCATCCATATATTTATACCTTTTTGCCGTTTCCGTTCGTTTTTGACCGTATTTTTTTGCGCCTGTGACGCGTTATCTCACTCTTACAACCGCCGCGCCAGCCTTGGGCGGAGTTCCCTTGATAACGCCGCCGGTTCTCGTGGCGGGCATGGTGGTTGCTGCGGGCGTGGTGTTCGGTGTCTCACCCACACCCGAACCAGCGGGGAACGCCTCGGCTACCTCTGCCTCTGTGAATCCAGCCAGGCGCATGGCGGCTTTTGCGGGCATCCCGCCGTCAGTGAGTTTCTTCATGATGTCCGCTTTGTCACTGACAGACTCACCCCAAGCGGAATCAACCTGCAATTCATGGTCAAAATCGCCGGTGTCAAAAGTGCCTAGTGAGGAAGGAAACACGCCGTTATAAATGCCGATGGTCAACGCCATTTCAAAGGCACGGGACAGGGACGCGAGAAAATTATTACGGGCTTCGTTCGCACGATCTACCGCCGCGCCTAATAGGGTGCGCAACGCCGCTCCGCTCATGGCGCTTTGCTCCGTGGGGGACAGGGCATACCAGCGCAATTCAGGCAAATCTTTTTCGAGTTCTTCCATTTGCGCGTTGAGGATCGCCAGCGCGTCAGCGTAATCAATCGGCGGGATAAGGCTTGAAATTGTGGACATACCAGGCAGAGAAATCAACCGCCCGAAAATTTGACCCAGAACGCCGGTAACAGTAGGACTTGACGGGACTGGAGAATTGCTTGCGGATGTATCCACACGCGGCGGGGGTAGCGGTCTGCCTTGCGCGTCTGTGCTGTTTGCTGAGGCGATGAATACTGGCTCCCCAAAGGCGAAGAGTAAATCATGCAAGCGGGTTGCGACACGGTTGGCTTCGTAGACCTTATCCAGTGCGTGATATACGCACCCTTGCCCGCGAGGGTCGCCATTGTCACGGAATTTCGTATGGACTACTGGAATGAAATCTATCCCAAGTTCTGAAAAGTACATTGTTTCTTTTGGGCTTCCCAATTCCGTGATTGAAGTCGTGCGGGTTGTCTGTCCTTGCCAACTTCGGAAGGTCTGGGTATCCGCGTCCCATTCTTCCGTATAATTCGCGGGTAAGTCGTTATCATCCAGCACAGGAATATCAATGCGCAAGTAGGTCAAGAAATTGCGCGAATCCTCCGAAAAGTCGGTGACGTAAAACGGGGATATATCTTCGAGGTAGGTCTTTTCCTTATCGCCGCGTACACGCAGGAAGGAATCGCCATACAGCGAGAACCCGCGAATCATGGGAGCTTTGTTGTTTGCTAGGTTGCTATCCTTGATTATCTGCTCGATTGCGTCTTGCAGGTCTGGGTTTTCGGCTTCATCGTCACCCGTTAGGACTTTGAACTCTTTGCCCGGTATCATCTTCGACGCATAAAATTCAACCGAACGATTTACAACCGTGCGGAGTCGGCGGGTCGTATCGTCGGGGATAACGGCATCGTCGTTATTGTAGAGCACATAAAGCGCGTCATACAAATTGTTGTAATCGTAGGGCGTGACGGTTGGGGTTGCGTTTGCGCCCTGCTTATTCGTGCCGGTGATGAAGTCCCAAAGTGAGTTTATGATTGTCATTGTGTGATTGTCCTGCCCGTTGTGCGGGCTTGTAAACCTTCGGCGAGATAATAACTTAGGTAATCGCATAACTGCGAGAACGCATCGACTTGGTCTTTATAAGCGGAGTTCGGGAAGTTGAATAATTCCGCTTCCCAATCAATCATCCATGGCGTATCGTCCGACGGGGGAGGGAATATTACGCATCCTTTTTCGCACCATTTCGCCGCCTCGTATGCCCGCGCTATTTTGTCGCCTTTCGGGGTGTAGGGCATTACGCGTTCAGCAAAGGGTGAAATCTGTTTCATGGATTGAATTACCTGAATACCGGATGATTTATTTTCAATGATTATATCCCGCATTACGGTTGACTTCATGCCGCCGTATTTCTTCGCTTGCTCCTCGATTGCATATTGCAACTGTGGGAACTCAATCTTTTTACGCCAAATATCGCGAATAAATAACCTGTAATCGGGGGTCAACTCGCCCGCAATCCCGCATGTATAAGCGGCGGTGTCCTCAATGCTTGCGGCGGTATCCCATGAAAAGTACCTACCCACGCAAGGGATAGAGGCGCGGCGGATCGTAAACCATTCGCGCTTGAAAATCGCACCGACCAGCGGGGTGGGTCGCTGTTGAAATTGCCCAGCTACACCGATTTCGGAAAGGGGCAGTTTCAGAATGTCTAATTCTTTTCGCCCGATATGCTCTTCCCAAAGTAGCTGATTTACTTCCGTGCGTGGGTCCTCGAAACCAATGGACGAATGAAAGCGCGTCACGCCTTCCCACTCAGCAGGGAGAATAAGCAATTCCCATGGGTCGCCGCGCTCGATGATATGCCCGCATAAATCCTCATCATGTAGACGTTGCATAATCAATATCTTTTTGACGGTCTTAGGGTCATTGCCGCGCATGTGGATTGAATTATCGTAGGTGTAATTCACGCGCTCGCGCTCTGCCTTGCTGTTTGCCTTTGTCGCATCAAGCGGATCATCAATAATCAGATAATCGCCGCCCTGCCCTGTGATCGAGCCGCCTGTACCAAAACATACGCGATACCCGCCGTAGGTGTTTTGGAAGTTCTCTTTGCTATCCTGCCTCTTGTTGATAACGATGTGAAATCTTTCCTCATACCAACGCGAGGCTATCAATTCGCGGCATTTCATGGAATCGCGCAAAGTCAAAGCCTCGGAGAATGAGAAGCATAGGAATTTCGCGGATGGTGTTTTTGTCCATACCCACGCGGGAAAAAAGACGTTGCATAATAGGCTTTTCATGTGGCGCGGGGGGACGTTCATCATTAGAGAGTTTGACGGTAAACGCCCTTCGTACAAGGCTTGCAGGTATTCACAGATAGCGCGGATGTGCCAGCCGTCAATATAGACAGTCCCCTTTTCGACCTTATCCCAAGCGGATACAACAAAGGCGTGAAAATCACGCCTGAGTAATTCCGCGTCAAGGTCGGTTATTGTGACGGCTTCGACTTCTCTAACAGTCGTTTCCAAGTTTCGATTTCCTCATCCGTGAGCTTTGATAGATCGGGCTTTTCCTGTGATGTCATTTCTACTTTGTCAGGCACTTTTCCATAGGCACGATTTAGTATTGCATCCCAAAATTGAAACTGTCCCTTTTTGGCTTTAGTGATTGCAACCTGCATCATTTCATCTGCGATGCTTTGCTTTTTTCCGCCGTCAGTTTCTTCGATGATATTGCGTAAATACTCCGCAAGGGTTGTACCCAGCGGAGTCCTGCCTTTACGGTTGATTCGGGGATCGCCTTTTTTGAACGGCATATTATTTTTCCAGCTTCTTTACTCGCTTTTCAAGTGCGGCAATTTGCCGAAGTAACTCTTTTATAATTTTAGTTTGCGAGCGAGTAATGAGGTCAAGGCTTTTATCTTGCCCGTGAGGTTTTTCAGATTCTGTGATTGCCTCTAAAAACGCCTCATCTGGGTCGTCCTTGATTTTCCGTGACGATACAAATATATCTTCCGCGTAAATCGCCGGGGTGCGGATTGGCAAAGCAAATACCTGTTCGGAAGGCGGCGGGTCTATAATGCAATCCAACAAATCATCATTTTTCAAATTTGGTAAAGTGGGGCAAATAAGATTCCCATTTCCATCGTCGTGGAAATCACCGCGTTCTCTTAGGTTATATTTCAGCGCGAATTTTGCGCCGTCAAAATTATTAGGTATTTTCAGCATAATAGCTCCTAGTCAATCACTTCCAGCATGGCAACAGACCAGTTCCCGCCCGTGATATTTATTGTGCCGCCCGATGTTTGATAGCCGATGATCTCGAAATAATCTCCCGGTGTGACGGTGAGAATGTCAGACACAAAAAATGAATAAAAAGATGAATTTACACCAGCGTACGTGGTGAAAATCGGAATACCTGCAAAGGTGGACCCGTTTTTATAGGCGTACGCAAGACGCAATCCCAGTCCGGCAGAATTTTCCCAGCCGATTTGAGCCACTATTTTTACCTTTGTTGCGCCGGGAGGAACGGTTAGGCGTGTTGGATTGGGGGAGGAAGCCCACATAGCTGTATTGGCAATGAGCGCAGTATCCCAAGATATAAAGACTTCGGTTGCGTTAGACGCTGATTGATTGGCAGTCTTATTTACTGTCACGACAATTGGCGGTTTATATTTACTAACCACCGTAAAGCCGTTTGAGCCATTGGACACAATATAGAGTGCCCAATTTTTTGGGAGTTTTCCGCTAGTTGCTCCATCCACTGTGTCAGACCCAGCCCGCGCCCATGACAGGGTGTAATCACTTTCATTTTTAATCCAGAAACTTTCACCGTCTGCAAGCCCGCTCGCGGCGGGTAGTGTAAATGTTTTATCTGCGGCGGTAGCCGATGTTAGAACGATGATCTTATTGATGTCACTGGCGGTGATCGTGTAATCGGCGGTTTTTTCGAGCCGTGGTAGAGTGCCACCGCCACCACCCAAGCCTACATTAGATTTTTCTATCGCCCGAGTTTTTGGAGCGGTTCCAATGTCAATAGCGACAATAAACAAATCACTGTCAGATAATGACGTGACCCGTGTTAGTTGCGTGATTTTTCTATCGTCTGAATCCATTTTACTCCTATGGGTTAGCGCGGATGGTGGGCGAGCCGTTCGGTACACCTACGGCGCGGATTATGTTTTCGACCAAGCGATCTGTTGAAGTGAGCACAGTACCCGCCGAAAGCGGGCGGTCTGCGTAGGTTGCAAGCCCTTGAAAGACAAGCCCGTCAGTAACGAGTGTATGGTCTGGGGTTCCGCCATTATAGAGGGTGGTTACTTCAGCGGCTGAGAGGACGCGGTTATAAATGCGCGGGTCAAAGATTTTCCCATCGAACGCGGCAACATATACACCGGCTGAATTTTTCGTGTTCCCTATTTGAAATTCACCGCCCGTTTCATCCATCGCAGTCCCTACGGGGGTAGTAAATTCAGTCAAGGCTTGTACGCTTGCATCAATATATATAATCGGGTCGTTCGCCGTGTTTGATCTATTGTAGGTAACAACTACATGATGCCATGAGCCGCTCGCAAATGTGTTTGCGTTTGTCTGAATCCAAACGCCGCCAGATGTTGAGAATGGATCTGAAAATACAAGTTTTGTGTTAGATAAATAAAACCGCGTCCCGGCAACCTGCGAGGCGTTATACATGATAATTCTTATGCTTGTTGCATCAAAAGCATCAACGTATATCCACGCGCTAAGAGTCTTATCTGTTAGGTTTGATACTTGCGGCAAATATCCATAGTTTATTGCGTCCGTTGCTGTACCGCCCGCAAATTCAACCGTGACAGGCAAAAGCCCGCCGGATAAATAGCTATCGTTCTGTTTTGCGCCGTACTCCACATGAATAATTCCGCCCTGCTTGATGGTAAAAGCGCGGTCGGTGATGTAGTAATGATTGCTTATGTTGCTTCTGTCCTCTGTCCCTAGAATCAATGAGCCGATGGTGAGCATGAGAAAACTAACCAGGTGGTTTTTATTCAGGTTTGCAAGGTAATTCATTTTTGTTATCCTTGATTTTGGGAATTTATATTCCTCAATTACTGCCTGTCCGTACATATCAGCTAAGTATGTATTCTTTTGATATTTCTGGTCAAATTGGAAAGGAAAATAACCATAAGCCTCTTGTGATTCTGTGTCATCAATAGTTGACTCAATACTATTTCCGTAATAAATCCCATAACCACGCGCCTGTAAGAATGTAATCCAAACGCCAGCACTTGCGTTATTTAGGATTGAATAATAAACCGTATCGCCGTAATAGGTCGCAGTTACAACAATATCGGTGGTTTTATTCGTGCCGCTTCCATCTTGCGCCGTGTTTGCAAGGTAATCCGTTGTCGCAACGGGCGTTTGCATGTTTGTGCCGGATACCTGAGACAAGCCGGATGGGTCTGTATAATGCGCTGAAAATTCCGCCGTTTTGCCGGAAGGGATAAAAAGCGGCGTGCCCAGCTTGTAAAGCACTTTCAATGACGTATCAGTAATAACAGGATGAGCGCGGATGATGGAGGCGTTCAGTAATCCATCTTCAGGGAGTAGGATGTTATATCCTTCCGCATCCGCCGCAAGTGCGGCATCTTCTGTGACCGCTGGTTCTAAAGTCCCTTCATCCAATATGATTTTCCCGCCGCTTTCGAGAAGTAAAAAGCCGAGTCCATCCTCTAATGCCAGATAGTTTTTATCTGTTGAGACTATCCATTTTTCTGGGATAGTGATTTCATCCAACGCCCGCCAGCCATGACGCGCAAGCATGTTTTCGACGCGTAATGTCCCGTCGTGCTTGACGTATATATACCCAAGTTCGGAGTTTGCCAGCTTCGTAAATTCAGACAACGCCATGGTCTTACGTTGGACATTATCGAATACAGCGGGGAAGGTGAAAGAGCCGGTGTCAAAACTTGTCGCTTCGGGTTGCAGACTCAAACGCGTGAGGATGGTTGTTACGGCTTCGTCAATGCGCTTATTCAGCCCAATTGCCGCGCCTTTCATGGGGTAGTTTACTGGTACATTCATGTAATCAACCGCCATGACGCGGACTTGCTCGTTACCCCAGTTCAAATCGTCCGAATCGATACTTGCAATTCGACCCGTCCAGATTTCTTCATTCAAACTTCTATACGTTCCGCGTACCCGTAATTTTGCGCCCTTATTCCAGCCCGTGAGAGTAGACAAGCCGCGTACAGAATCGCCGCCCATTGGGGAGAACTGCTTACCCTTGTTGTTTATCGTGATATTCAACATGCCAAGCACAGATACGCGGTTTTCAGGTCGCCAGCCGCCCAAGCCGTTATTGCCTTTGATGTCACCGACCACATACGCGGAAATATCAACCCACGCCGAGCCGTTGTAATATTCGGTAATAACAGAATCAAGATATACAGCGTCCGGCATTAGTCACGCACCTTAGCAAATTCAACCGCCAGAATGGAGGCGAGTTTGTAATAATCAAATCCCATTGAAGCGCTCGCCTGTGCGTTATTGACCTGCGAGCCGCCAGGGAGATTTACCAATTCCGCGCCGCGCTCCCCTACCCAAGTAAGCCCACTTGCGGGACCACCACTTGCGCGCTTATTTGTGGTTCCGCCAGAATTTGACGGGCGAGAGGCGTTGTAGTTCGCCTGTGATGTTTTGCCTAGATTTGTTCCGAGAGTGCGATCAACCATTAGCCAAAACTGAACCGCCGCGCCCTCCCAAGCCTCACCAAGAGCGCGTCCAATGCCGTCACGGATTACGCCAGTCAACGCGGTTTTGAGTGCTTCGCTCAATGCGCTCCAATTTGTGCGGGCGATAAGGTCAGTGAGTGCTTGCAAGATATTTACAGTCGAATCAATGGCGGCGCGAGTACCGCCCGCCCAATCAACGGTCTTTATCCATTGCGAAAAAGCGGTAGATATGCGATTCCAATCCACACTAGCTACCCAATTCTCGAATTTTTGAGTCAACGCTACGGGGTCAAGGTCTGGAAGTAGGTTTTGCAAGTCTCCCCACAACTTCGACCAATCGCGGTTAGCTATGTCGTCAATAAGCGTCCCTAAACTCTCGCCAATTGCCGCGATACCTTCGGCAACCCAAGGGGACTGCACCCATTTTGTAAATGTTTCAAGGAGGGATGTGGCGCCGGGCAAGAGCGGACCCGTGAAAGCGTTCGCCAGCCCTGTAAAGGTCAGGTCAACTTCGTTCAAGTTTCGCTGAAACTCTTCATATTGTGTAGGGTCAAGCACAAGCCCAAGGGCTTCTACCTTTTTCTTTACTTGGTCAATGCCGCCCTCATTCGCCATTGTATCGAAAACGTCAACCAACTTTGCGCCCGAACGCCCGAAGATGTTCGTCAGGAAGTCCACGCGTTCGGTCTGCGTCCCGAACTCGGCATACTTTTTGCCGATTTCATCCATGAGCGCGGATTGATCGCGGACGTTCCCGCCCGCGTCCAAAACATCAATGCCGAAGTCCTGCAACGCTTTACCGGTGGTGGATAACTCGCCAGTGGAATCCAGCAAGCCTTTTGCCATTATGGTTGTTGCGTTTGAAAGGTCGCTGATTTCCACGCCAGCTTTTTTGGCAACAAATGACCAAGCCGCGAGTTTATCTTCTGACATGCCCGTCACATCCCCCAGCGCGTCCATGCCCTCAGTCCATTCACGGGTTCGATCTACCGCGCCGGTAATGAGTCCCGTAACGGCATCAATGCCTGCCATTAGCAAGCCAGTGTCAAAACCTATGGGGATAACCAATTTTTCTAAGAGCATTTTTACCTATTTTAAACTGCAATTATCTTGCAACTATTTATTGATGTGTTTTCGCGTATATTTACATAAAAAGGAGAATAAAAATGATTGAATATAATTATAAAAAACTGCCTTGGTACTGGTTATATTTTAGAAGGTTACAAAAAATCTGGTGTCGCTTGAATCTTCATGTTCCTACGTGGGCGCAATCCGAAGAATCCACGCATGATGAATATTTCTGCCAAGAATGCTGTGCTATTCTTACAAAAGAACAGTACGAAAAGTTCTTTTCTAAGGCAAGGAAAATAAGAAAAATCATTTTGTAATCATCCTGAATTATTTTTTCTTTTTCTTCGTGGCTTTGATAATCGCCATGTTTGCGCGGATCTGTTCGGGGGTCTGCTGTGCAGGTGTATGTTCGCCCCACCAGTCAGGAATGAGGTCAGAGATTTTCGGGAGTTTCTTCACGCCCGCCGCAATCATCATCATTCGTAATAATTCGGCGGTTCGCTGATCGGCTCTTTCCTCTGGGAAAGGCTCCACGCTGTAAATCGCCAGCCAGTGAGCATATTCAGCATGACTCATGCCCGCGAGCATTTCGGCAACGGATCGCCAGCCTAAGACGCGGGCGAGTTCGTAGTCAAATCGTCCGTTTTTTTTAGCTCTGCGGTTGCATCGTCAACGGCTTTTTTACCAAGCGCATTGAACTCGAATACCTGCTTGACGATTTGCTCAAGCGTAGAAATCGCCAGCGTGCCAACTTCCGCGCCGGTGAGCATGGTTACGCCGTTTTCATCAACGATGGAATCAGCGATAACCTGAAAAATATCCGCGCCCTGCAAGTCACGCCCGCGCAAGCCCATTGCATATTCGGCGGACAGAGCGCGGATAAGCAGACTTCCACCATCAACGTTGATGGTGGTTGTCTTTGGCTTCAAAAGTTGATCGCGTGTCAGCATTACGAACTCAACGAGAACGAATCAGTTCCGCGGAATGTGATCTCGGCTTTGAGAACTTCCGGCTTCGTAGCGTCTGCGGTCATGGGCTTGATGTTCGTCACGAGTGCGCCAAATAATTCAGCGTTCAGGCTATCGAACGCCATCGTATAGCGTCCCACCGTTCCCGCTCGCATGTTGGTATAGAGCGTTGCGATGTTCGCCTTTACATAATTGATCGTTGCTTTGAACTCACCGATTTCAGCGAGCTTGCTTGAAACGAAAGTGCGATGCCCGCCCGTGCCGTGATGGGTGGATTCAACCGCCGGTACTGACATTTCGGGCGGGTCAACGCTTACAACTTCGCCAATCGTGCCAGCCGAGTCGGACAGGATAACGCCGTAATTAGTTTGTGTCATGTTTTATTTACTCCTATTCCCAAACGAAAAATTCCACAATGCGCCGGTATTTATTCGCCTCTGGGTCTTTGAAATCACTGATGTTTTCAGCGGTTATCAGTTCGATATTACTTCGATCTAAATCAAGAGCGGCGCGTACTTGATCGCCTAACGTAACCGCGCCCGCGTAGGTGTTCGCCCAGCAAGAAACCTGTAAACGCCTACGCACCATATCCGCGCCGCCGTGATGTCTCATAGGTATTTCGCTGATGAACTGATAGCACCCACCTGGCAGAGTTCCGCCTTGAGAGGGCATTGACAGCGGGTAGAACGTACCAACCGCCGCCAGTTTAGCGCGGATTACATCTTCAATAATCATTTCGTGATGTCTCGCATATTCTTTTCTACACTATCCACAATAGCGGACAGGGCTTGCAATTCTGCCTCATCGAACGCCGGACGCAAGAACGGTTGTGCCGCCATTTTGTACGTTCCGAACTCCACGTAGGACGCATACGGGGCTTCAAAACCGATCTCGACATCGTTACCCGCTTCACGCACAAACACGGTGGAGCGTAAAAAGCCAGTGTCAACGGGACAATTATTCTCCGCCTGTTGTGCAATGACCAACGCGCCCTCGGCTAAATCGTCAACAGTAAAAGCTAGACCGATTGCGTTCAGTTGTGCCGTGAGTTTCGCCATTCCTGCGATTATTGCGGGCATTAGATACCGTCTGCTCTTTCGTTTTCTGCTCTTGCAATTCTTTCAAGAATTACACGCAAAGCCTGTTGATCGTCAATATACTTCACGTTTACAGGAAAGCAGGCTTGAATCAATATCGAAACTTCTTTGATGTGAGTTCGCATTTCTTCAAGTTCTAAAAACGCATCACTTACATCTACCGTCTCGCCTAGTCGATTTAGTGCCGCCTCTATTTTTGACATTATCGTATCTCCTGCAATGATGCTATTTTGACATTGCGCCCGACCTGTACGCCGTCCACGGAAAACGTGACATTGCGCCCGATGACCTTGGCCCCTACCGCGATGGACTGACTCGCGGCGACCCGTAAAACGGCATCCGATTCAATCGTGACGATTTCGCCGCGCTCATTGCGGTACTGCTTTTCAGTGGATAAGCCCGCGTAAATCAGGTTTCCACTGTCAAAGCTATCAATCAACTGACCAAGTGAATCCTGTCCGCTTGTCTTAGCGTATAACGTCACTTGGTCATTCATACTCTCGGTATGAGATACGGTCATGCGAGCGACTTCGCCGGATGTGAGTTTTCTCATTATGTCCAGTCGGGGTGATCGTCGGAGTGACTGACAAGCATTGAATAATTAGGGAGGTACACAAGCGCATCATTCAACGCCTGCGAGTAGTTATCCATAATCAGTTTGCTTTGTTGGGATCGGGAGAATGAAGCATTATCCGCGCTGAAATCGTAATCGAGCGAGACATCATTCAGGGCTTGCCGCCATACAGCCAAGTCAGCGATTGCATGGAGTTTTTTGGTATTGGTCGCTTCGGCTTCGGTAGACACGCCGTACCACTCAAGGGCTTTTTCAGTGATCGCGGAAATCTGCAAGCTGTCTGACCAGCCAAGCTGTGATTTGACTTGTCCAAAATTTGATGTGATATACGCAGCAAGAGTCATAAAGTAACCTTACTGCCCGCCCGGTGAAAAGGTAAGTCCGGGCGGGCAGTGTTACCAATTTATCGGACTAAGCCCGAGGGATTGGCGTACGTGGTTTGAGTTCCGCCGTCCAAGATCGCGGCGGCATGACGACCCCAAGCACCAAAGCCGATCTCGGCTTCAAAGGTTTGGGCGGTCAACGGATGGGCGTTCAACTGGAACACCATACGCATACCGTTTAGGGCGGTGAACTTGTCCAAGCGGTGAACGAGCGGCTTTTGTGGTGATCCGGTTGCAATCGCGGCATAGTAGCCGGACGGGACCCACGAGCGGGTGTGGACTTCGTATCCAGCCCAATAACCAACCAGCTTGTTATTCGGGTCATCTTCAACGTCAGCGGTCATAAGCGTTCCGCTTGTGCGACCCGGTACAGCCACAACCGCGAGGGTCAAGGCGGTGAACTTGGTCGATGCAAGCCCTGTGAGGGTGGACACATTCGCGGCATTGATGAACAGCTTCACGCCGGGGAGCATGTGTTCGGTGACGTTTGCAATCAGCGTGTCAATGTCGGTGTACGCGAGGGACGCGCCAGCGGTTCCGGCATAATGCTGATGGGTTCCGGCAAAGGTCGTGCCGTCTGGGGCGTTCGGGATCGCGCCGCCGTCAGCATTCAAAAGTTTTTTGACCGCGAGGGTCGTACCATCACCGAGCCAGTCCACAAAGCTGTAATTCGCTTTGCCAAAGATCGCGGCGGTCATTTCCTGACGGAAGCGCGTAAGGTACGCGGTCTGAACGTCAAGGGTGCGCTGTGCAAGATCGGCGGGGGTAGCGCGGGCGATGAAGTCCGCAGTCCAGCCAGTCGAAAGGCTGAATTTGCGGAGCGGGAAATTTACTTCAACGCCGTTGGCATCCTTCTGGGTACGGGCAACGCCGAGTTCGTCAACTTCCTTCATTTCCATGTTTTCGGAAGTCCCCCACACGCGGCGGACGTCGGTGCTGGATTCGGCAATCAAGCCGACTTGATCGGCAACCTGTCCATTCAACCAATCCAAATGGGCTTGAATAGCGCGGGCGATTGCGTCAAATCCGAATTGAGAGGCGGGGACGTAACGTTGAGCGAGTAAATCTTCGAGGGAGTAAGTACCTACGTATTTAGTCATTGTATAGGTTCCTTATGCCACTGCCGCGCGAAGTCCGGGAGGCGCAATAACAATAATTTCCTTGTTATTGATCGCCATAGCAACGGGGGTCGTTCCGGTGGTTTCAAGCTGATTGGTTGCGCCCACATAAAAGCGGGTTCCGGGGGTGTAATTATCGGAATCTTCAAGCCATTCCATAATCAGACCCAAGCCCTTGATGGTACAGGGCAATCCGCCGGTACTATCATTCAATGACATTGCGAATCCGTCGAACGCCAGTTCGTTGGTCGAATCGTCTGTTGCGGGGCGTACTTTGCCATCACTGTCAATAAAGACAGGGGTGAGCTTTTCAAATGCAAGACCGGGTCCGGCGGTAATCAGTTCTGAGATGTCAATACACTTCGATGCTGAAATCGCGTCGTAACCGGCTTTTGTTGATTTCACAACTGCTGCCATAATTTACCTCACTACACTATGTTGATTTGTTTTCGTTGTTTGCCGTGAGAGTTTGTGCCCTCTGGCAATTCGGGGATTTGCTTTTTCGTGATCGCGTTTGCCGGATCATTCAGCCATTCAAGTTGCTCAATGGGCGTGAGTTTATCCAGTAGCTTCGTGATCGCTTCGGGCAAATCTTTACGCAAGGCTTCCACCTGTTCGGCGGCGGCATCATTCGCGGCTTTTTCTTTGGCTTCAATGCTCTGAAGTAAATCTTCATACTTCTTTTGAGCTTCTTTTGCCGTTGCCTCTGCCTTTCGGCGGGCATCCGCTAATTTGCCGTCAAGTTCTTTTTGTGTGAGGGATATTTTTTCAGGGACTTTTTCGCCCGCGTCCTGTGGCGGGATTTCCTTCACTTCGTCGGTTTGCGCTTCGGTGACTTCCTTGCTTTTATCTTCGTCTGACATTTCACCTCGTTGCGGTTCGAGTAAGCCGCTCCCCTGTTTGGATATTGTTTTGCAATATTACCTATCCGCAATATAGCACAAAAAACCCCATTCTGCAATGGGGTTTTATTACGTGCCGCGTAAACGCGGGCGGATGGGGGGGGGTAACGGTTTGCGTTACCTGCGCTGGGGCGGGGACGGCGAAGCCGTCCGAGCAAATAAAGCAAACGGGTTGATAATATTTGAAACGCTGACGCTGCCCCAGCGTCAGGTGGACGCTTTGTTAGCCCGCATGATTTAAAACAAATTACCTTGACTATCAATCATGCCCTCGTAGCCACACCATTTACATTTAGCGTGATCGCTACACCCATCGTTTGAGACATGCTCAAAACCCACAAAAAACGAGTGCCAATGTAGAACGTGACACAAAAAACCTTTTAGCCATGCAATCATTTTTATTTTCTCTTTCTGCACTTGGCGCCAAGTGCGGGCTAACGGCAAGCGTTACCCGCCCGCCGTGTTTGTAGAATCCGCCGCGCTGACCAGAGCCGAAGGCGGGTCGGTGTGCGCGCATTGTTCGGCGTCTTTCACGATTGGGAAATCGCACTCATAACAACGCGCCTTTGTTGGTTTGCGGGTGGATGTGACCCATTGCTCATGACCACATTCCAACTCGCATGACCACTGTTTTTTATTGAACGGTGATTTATCAGACCGCAAAACTTTTACCATGACTACCTACCTTCTCGGCAGACGCCGAACGGCTTGCGTTACCTGCGTGTGGCGGTTATGACTTTTGCTTTCACGAGCCGCCGCCCGCCACACGTCAGGTACACGCTTTGTTAGGCTTTGCCCAAGTACGCGACGAGAGCCACGACCAGAACAACAGCCACGATTGCAAGACCAACAAGCGACGAGGACATGACCCACCACCAAGACCAATTGATGAGACCGAGCAGTTTTAGCACAATGAAAACGACCTGCACGACACCACCGCAACCCATACCACCACTTGATGAACTCGATTTACTTGACATGATTTTCTCCTTTTGAAAGTAAAAGCCTAACGGTTTGCGTTACCTGCGCTGGGGCGGGTTACGCATTCCCTTCTGACGCTGATTCTGCTTGGGCTTGTAAACTGCTCGTCGAAGCCTCAGAATCCCCAGCGTCAGGTGTACGCGGTGTTAGGTGGCATTCTATGAACGCGGCGATATTGACTATTTCAGCCGCGCTTCTAAAAACGATACGCGCCACCTTTCCATTTTCGTAATACTCAATTTCTTGCATAGTAGCAAAATCAGCAAGTACTTCGATTGTGGATGGATTTTTGCCATTATTGAAAATTACCATAGGACTTGTGTTTTTCATGTGCCACCTAAC
>Ga0154020_10003949_pt1 | contig 17726 bp, 12 predicted proteins | sample Klosneuvirus_201_FD_109709 | JGI IMG/M metagenome (GOLD analysis project Ga0154020, IMG submission 109709) | Active sludge microbial communities from wastewater, Klosterneuburg, Austria - Klosneuvirus_20160825_MG | ecosystem: Engineered > WWTP > Aerobic digester > Activated sludge | place...
GCCCACCGCTTCAGATGCGCGATCGACGCCGCGTCGCTCTCCCAGTTCCAGTTGTGCTTGGCCATGCGGCCGTGGTGCGTGCGCATCACCGGCGACAGCGCGCCGAACGTCACCCACCTGAACCACAGCTCCTTGGTCGTGGTCGGTGTGCCCACCGTCGAGTAGCCGCCGATGTCGTGGCCGAAGAACGGGAAGCCCGTCACCCCGAGGCCGATCCCCTTCGGGATCACCGAGCGCATGCCGTCCCCCGGCGTGAAGTCGGTCTGCTGGTCGCCGGCCCAGATGACCTGCACCAGCGGCTGCGAGCCCAGGTAGGCCGAGCGCATGAAATAGACCCGCTCCACGCCGTCGCCCACACTGGCCATCAACTCATGGTTGAACCTGGCCCACTCGACCGGGTAGCGGTTGTGCGCCAGCGCGGCATCCTCACCCGAGGCCAGCTTGGCGTCGGCGGGCAGCCACTCGCCGAAGTCGGCCATCCAGCCGTCGGCGCCCTGGGTGATGCCCTCCATCATCTTGGCCTTGGCCCAGCTGCGCGCCGCCGCGCTCGACAGATCCAGCATGGTCGAGTCCTCGAACTTGACCCCGGTATAGAGGTAGGGCGCCCCGGCGGCGTCCTTGATCGCGTAGCCGCCCGCGATGGCCTCGGCCTGCACCGGCGCGCTCTTGCTGAGGAACGTATTGTTGTAGGTCAGGAACTTGAAGCCCTGGGTATGCAGGTCGGTCGCCACCGCCTCGAGGTCGGGGTACAGGGCGCGGTCGACCTCCCAGTCCTCCTCCAGCACATAGGCGTTGCCCTCGTCGTTGCCGCCGCGCCAGTCCTCGGTCCAGATCACGCTCGACGGCACGCCCTCGGCGCGCAGCTTGGCGGCCACGCGACGCACGTTGGCCGACCCGAACATGGCGTCCAGCCAGGGCGCCCAGGTGAACGCTGGCGGCAGCGCCGGCCGCCCGGTCCATGCGGTGACGCGCTCGATGGCCTGCTTGGGCGTCGGCCCCGCGAACACGCGCAGCTTCAGCGTCGGCTCCCAGACCTCGACGCGGACCACGCCCGGCCGGGCGGGCGCCGGAGCGCACAGCGACACCACCGAGCGCGCGTCGGTCTCCCACGCCAGCGCATAGCCGCGGCTCGAGACCACGATCGGGATCGGCGTGTGCGTCGAGTGGCGCCGCCCCTGCGAGATCCACACTCCGGCCTCGTAGTCGTCGGTGACGACCTTGCCGATGCCCTCCTCCTGCACCCACAGCGGGACGACCTCGCCGGCATGATCGGCGTCGAAGGCCTGGCCGCCGAGGCCCTGGAAGTGCTCGCCGCTGCCGCAGGTGTAGGCGAAGGCCATGCGGTTCTGCCCCGCGGGCGCGTGCAGCGTCATGAGCAGCGCGCCGTCACCTGCGGCGGTGATCTCGCCGCTGCCGCCGCCGGCCAGGGTCAGGCGCACCAGGTCGCCCTCGACCACGGCGTCCTCGATGGCCAGGCTGCGCCACGGCTCCGCCACCGGCTCCTCGATCCTGAAGGCGCCGAACTTCATCTCGTAGGTCGCATCGGCGTGGCGCGTCTCGATGGCGTTGCGTGCGCCCGGCAGCAGCGGCGCACCGCTGGCGTCGGCGATGTCGACCCGCGTGCGCACCTCGACCTGGAAGCCGCCCAGCGTGGCCCGCGCGGGCGGCCGCGCATCGTCACCACACCCCGCCGCCACACCCCCGGCCAGCAGCACGAGCACCGCGAGCAGCCTGTTCATGTGCGCGATGGTCTACCATCGCCGGCATGAAAGCCATCCGGTTCCACGAGCTCGGCGAACCCGAGGTGCTCCGCTTCGAGGAGGTGCCAGACCCGACGCCGCCCCCGGGCGCAGTGCTCATCCGCGTGCGCGCCATCGGCATCAACTACGCCGACACCCGCTTCCGCCGCGGGGCCTACTTCGTGACCCCGAAATTCCCGCAGATCCCCGGCATGGAGGTCGCCGGCGAGATCGCCGCCCTGGGCCAGGGCGCCACGGGTGTCGCCGTGGGCGACCGCGTGATGGCGCTGTGCGCCGACGCCTATGCCGAGTATGTCGTGGCGCGCCCGCACGACCTCTACCCCATCCCCGACGGCATGGACTTCGCCACCGCCGCGGCGCTGCCGGCGCAGGGGCTGACCGCGCACCACCTGCTCGGCCTGGCCGGTCGCATGCAGCGCGGCGAGCGCGTCCTGGTGCACGCCGCCGCCGGCGGGGTCGGCACCCTGCTGGTGCAGCTGGCGCGCCTCGGCGGCGCCAGCCAGATCTTCGGCACCGCGGGCGGCCCCGACAAGTGCGCGCTGGTGCGCGAGCTCGGCGCCGACGTCGCCATCGACTACAAGAGCGAGAACTTCGCCGAGCGCGTCAACCAGGCCAGCGCCGGCGCCGGCGCCGACCTCATCCTGGAGATGCTGGGCGGCGCCGAGGTCATGAAGAAGAACATGGCCTGCCTGGGCGCGTTCGGTCGCCTGGTCGTCTATGGCGCGGCATCGGGCGATCTGCGCGCCACCCTGCTGCCGGTCAGCCTGATGCCGAAGAACCAGTCGGTCATCGGCTATTACCTGACGCCGCTGACGCGCCGCCGCGAGCTGTGCGCGCCCGCGCTGGCCGAGGTCGCCGCGCACGTGGTCGCCGGTCGCGTCCGCGTGGTCATCGGCGCCCGACTGCCGCTCGCCGACGCCGCCGAGGCGCATCGCCGCATGGAGTCGCGCGGCAGCACCGGCAAGCTGGTGCTCGAGCCCTAGGGCCACACTGGTCGGCGGCAGCGTAGACCCTGCACCGCCCCGCCTGCTATCGTCAGCGTCCATGACCGGTGTCGACCCCGCCGATGAGGCGCGCCTGAACACGACGATCGGCAGCTACAAGCTGCTCGAGGTCGTCGGGCGGGGTGGCCACGGCACCGTCTTCAAGGGCAAGCACGTCTACATCGCCAAGCCGGTCGCGGTGAAGATCCTGCACGACACCTACGCGCGGCACGAGGACGCCGTGGTGCGCTTCATGCGCGAGGCGCGCGCGGCCTCGGCCATCAAGCACCCCAACATCGTCGACGTCGCCGACTTCGGCCCGGTGCCCGGCGGCGGGGTCTACTTCGTGATGGAGTACCTCGAGGGCGAGACCCTGGAGGCGCGCATCGCGCGCAGCGGCCCCATCCCGACCGCGGCCGCCTTCGCCATCGCACGCCAGGTCGCCTCCGCGCTGGCGGCGGCGCACGATCTCAAGATCATCCATCGCGACGTCAAGCCCGAGAACATCATGCTGACGCGGCAGCCCGGGCGCCGCGACAGCGTCAAGCCGACCGACAAGGCCAAGCTGCCCGAGGCGCCGGTGCTCGACTACGTCAAGATGCTCGACTTCGGCATCGCCAAGGTGCTGGAGGCCGAGTCGTCGACGCTGCCGCCGTCGGGGCGCACCGCGGCCGGCGTGGTGTTCGGCTCGCCGTCGTACATGTCGCCCGAGGCCGCGCTGGGCCAGCAGGTCGACTACCGCGCCGACATCTACGCCCTGGGCATCGTGATGTTCGACATGCTGACCGGGCAGCGCCCCTTCACCGGGGCGAGCTCGGTCGAGGTCATGACCAAGCAGATCGCGACCCAGCCGCCGTCGCTGCGCCAGCTGGTGCCCGGGGCGCACATCCCCGAGGCCGCCGAGGAGCTGGTCCTCAAGGCCATGAGCAAGCGGCCCGAGAACCGGCAGCAGAGCATGGACGACCTCATCGGCGAGCTCGACGCCGTGCTCGGCGCGCTCAAGCCGGCGCCACCGCCCCTGTCGACAGCCGCCAGCAAGAAGGCCGAGCTCAAGAAGACGCGCGCGGGCCGCCCCTCTGGCCTGACCGGCGAGTTCTCCAACTTCGTGCGCGAAAGTCAGCGCAAGATGCAGACCGAGAAGCCCACCGATCCCGAGTGGGACGCCCTGACCGGGCGCATCGCCAGCGAGACAGATGATGCCGGCAGCGACGCTGGCGCTGGCGGCCCGGGCAAGCACAAGGGCAAGTGACGACGCAGCAGACTCCGTTGTGGTGACGAGGGGAAGTCATGGCCAAGAAGAGCGACAAGGCGGCCCGCAAGGCCGAGAAGAAGGCTGGCCAGAAGGCCAACAAGAAGGCTGGCAAGCAGGCCAAGGCCGACAAGGCCGCCGCCAAGCAGGCCGACAAGGCTGCCGCCAAGAAGGCCGCCGAGCACGCCGAGGCAGTGCGCCGCGCCGAGAAGGAGGCCAGGAAGCTGGCGCGCAAGAGCGGCGCAGCCGACGAGGCCGCCGAGACCGCGGGCGAGCTGGCCGAGGCCGCCGCGCACCGCGCCGACAAGAAGGCCGCCAAGGCCGCGGCCAAGGCGCTCAAGAAGGCCGCCGCTGCCGACGCCGGCGGCGCCGCCGGACCGGGCGAGCCCCCGGATCCGATGTGCGCCGTACTGGCGACCTTCCGCGAGCGCGACAGGACCGTCTTCGCCAACGCCTCGGTCGGCATCGAGCCGACCTTCCAGAGCAAGAAGTCGATCAAGAAGTGGCACACCCTGGCCGCAGTCGGCACCGCCGGGGAAGACGCCTACTTCGAGGACGACTACATGCTGGGCACCCAGCGCGAGGTCGCCAAGCGCATCGAGAAGCGCTACAACGAGCGCCGCAAGGACGAGGGCGCCAGCGGCGCGGCGACGCCGTTCGCGCGCTGCGACCGCAAGGAGCAGCTCGATCAGTGGGGCGTGGTGCGCCAGAACCTCGCCTTCAAGTGGGGCGACAAGACGCTGGAGAGCTTCAACGTCCGCTTCACCATCGACCCCGAGACCTTCGAGTACAGCATCAAGCCGGTCCCGGTGGCCTGGTTCTATGAGCCGCGCTTCGTGCAGTTCCTGGACGACTTCCTGTGGCGCGAGCCGCAGCGCGCCGGCCTGACCGCGTCGATCGCCCACGGCGGCGCGCAGTTCTCCTTCTCGGCCAAGACCTTCCTGACCGGGTCGCTGCTGGCCGACGACATCGCCAGCAAGCTCAACCACCCCGAGCTGTCGACCTGGATCATGGACTGGCCCAACCCGGATGACCGCGCCTTCCGCGCCACCCGCGCGCGCTTCGCGGCGTTCCGGCGCATCCTGGACCAGTACTGGGCCGGCGCCTTCCACCCGCGCGCCGCCGGGGTGCTGACGGTCGAGGACGTCTACGCCGATCGCGGCTTCGATCCCGCGCCGCCGGTGGCCGGCACCATGGACGCGCGCGGCCCGGTGGGCGACGCCCGCACGGTGTTCCAGACCAACTTCGCGTTCGGGCGCGCGGTGCGCTGGAATGCGCAGAACGTGCACCCGGGCTACTGGCAGGCCGCGCACCCCAAGGCCGACGGCTACCGCCCCGATCAGATCATGCGCTACAGCGAGGGCAACCTGAACCGGCTGCAGATCGCCGGCGAGTGGCACGTCAAGAGCGGCAAGGTGCTCGACCCGGAGCTGGCGCCCGAGCTGTCGGCGGAGCTTTCGCCCGGGATGCTGACCGAAGAGGCCAGCTGGGAGGACCGCGGCCAGATGGGGCGCACCAGCGCGCGCGACTTCGTCGAGGCCATGCTGCTCGACGTGCACGCGGCGCAGTACCTGGCCCAGCCCGGCCACGGCCAGGTCAAGGTCAAGGCCAGCCTGCTGCAGGATCAGCTGCTGGGTGACGCCGAGAAGACGATCGAGCGCCACGCCGGCGCCGAGGTCCTGGCCAAGCTGCGCGCCGAGGCGCGGGCGTCCAACCTGGAGATGTCGAGCGGCCGCTTCAAGACCGAGTTCATCGAGCCCGAGACGCTGCTGTGGGAGGCCTGGAAGGTGCTGCCGCCCGGCGAGCGCGCCGCCATCGCGCGCGAGATCGTCGGCGGCTTCGTCGAGCGCGTCGAGCAGGCCGCCAGCGTCGACCCGCGCCGTGGCACCGCGGCCGCCGCGCACGAGGACCCGATGGAGTGGCACCGCCACCGCGTGCACCCCGAGCTGTGGCGCGCGCTGGTGCCGGCGCAACACGATCTCGCGCCCGGCGACCCGGTGCGGCGCGAGCTGGAGCGCTTCCAGGCCCGCGCCGACGACTACCTGGCGCGGCGCCCGGTGTTCTCGCAGCTGAGTGACAACGCCCCGCCGTGGCCCGAGGTCACGCGCACGCGCATCGCATCCGGCGCCAGTGCCAGTGCCGGTGCCAGTGCCGACTCCCACGCCGATGGCGACAGCGATGCCGACGCCGCCGACGCCCCCGCGTAGCCCGCACGCCTGACCCGCCCGCGAGCCCCCCAGCTCGCCCCGACCCGCCCCTGCCCCCCAGCCTCGCGCCTACCCGGCCAGCTTGCCCTCACGCGCATCACGCAGCGCGCGGGCCAGCGCGCGCGCCTCGCTCATGGTCTCGCGCAGCGGGCCCAGCTCGCCGGCCTCCCAGTGCGTGGTTGCCTCGACCTGCTCGAGGCGCGCCACCATGACCCGGGCCTCGGCGCCGTGCGGCGCCAGACAGCGGCGCAGCTCGGCGACCTGCGCCAGAAGCGAACCGATCTCGTGCATGGTCACGGGGCGGCTGTCGGCCATCATGACCTCACCTGGCGGCGCAGCGTCTCGGCCAGCGCCGCGGCGCGCTCGAGCTCGCACTCCAGCGAGCCGAGGTCGGCGGCGCCGTGCACCACCTGGTCCCCCGCGCAGCGGATGGCCGCCAGCTGGTTATCGACCCGCAGCAGGTTGTCCTCGTCGTGGGCGCGCGCGACCTCGCTGCGCAGACAGCGCAGCTCGACGCAGCGCCGCGTCGCCGAACCCATGGCTCGATGCACCAGGTCTCGATACAGGGTCGATTGCATGTCCGGAGCTACTGCAGCGGCCGTGCCTCGCGTAACCCATCGAAACCTGGTGCCGCAGCCCCCCGCCTGCGTCTCCGCAAGACGCAGACCGCTTCCAGCGGGGACGCTCAGACGCGGGGACGCACTACCTCGACAGCAGGCTGAACGCTGGCGCGCGGCGCCGGTGCTCGCCCAGGGTGCAGCGCCGTGACAGCACGCCGACGACCTCGGTGGCGCGGCCGCGGTCGACGTCGATCGACAGCGCGCTGAGGCCGCCCAGCATGACGCGAAAGCCGAGCGCCGCGCTGCGCGCCCCCGGCGGCAGGCCGCCCTGCTCGTGCGCCAGCGCCAGCGCCAGCCCCATGAAGATGTCGCCCGCGCCCAGCGCGCCGGCGCCGTCGCGCACCGCGACCCCGAGCCAGTCGTCATCCAGCGCCCACTCGAGCTGGGCCTCCGCACCGACACCGCCGCGCGCCCCGGGGCCGGCGCCGGAGCCCGCGCGGTACAGCGCGTTGATGCACATCTCGTCGACCGCGGCGACCAGCAGATCGCCCAGCATGGCGTGGCGCAGCACCTGGCTGGCCAGCACGCCCAGCTCCTGCAGCGCGCGCCCCTTGTCGTCCGCGCTGCCGAGGCTGCGCCGCGTCACCTCGGCCGCCCCGAGCTGCGCGCCGACGCCGGTGCACAGCGCTGACCGCGCCAGCCTGCGCATCAGGATGGCGAGCCAGGCCTCGAGGCCGTCATCGATGGGCACCAGGTGATGCACGCGCGAGCGCGCCAGCAGCTCGAGCGCGGGGCGCCGGCCGTCCTGCTCACACAGCAGCACCAGCTCGCGCCCGGGCCCCGGCCGCGGCGCCTCGCGCAGCCCGGTGGCGTCGGTCAGCACGACCTCCAGCGTGGCCGGCCGCGCTTGCAGCCAGCCCGCCAGCGCCCGCTCGACCCGCGCGCGCAGCGCCACCTCGTCGATCGCGATCGCGACGGCCAGCTTCACTGTCGTTCGAAGTCGCCTCGCTCGATGAAGCGCAGCCCCGCGGTGTACTGCCCGCCGTCCGTCTGCCCGACCCAGACCACCCGACAGGGCAGCGGCCGGGTCTCGCCGGGCATGAAGACCAGCCCCAGCGCGCCCTCGGGCATCGCGTGCGCACCGCGCACCGCCAGCCCGCCCGCGCTGATGTCGCTGGCCAGCAGCCGCTGCAGGTGGCCGCCGCTGGCAGGGATGAACTCGACCTCGGCCGGCACCCCGGCGCGCGACGACCGGCGCCGCTCCACCGCGGGCATCGCGGTCTGGGTGCCGCGCACCGCGAGGCGCTTGCCAGCGGCGCCGCAGACCCGGTTGCGCCCGGCCAGCTTGGCCGCACGCAGGGCGTCGTCGGCGACCGCCAGCAGCTCGACCGCCGACAGCGCGCCGGCCTGCGGATGGCCGGCCACCCCGGCGCTGAGCGAGACCCGGACCTCGCCGATCTGCGGGCTCTGGTACAGCACGCGGCCGCCGAGGTCGCCGCGCAGCCGCTCCAGCACCGCGACCGCCTCGGCCGGCCCGGTGTTGTGGAACAGCGCCACGAACTCGTCGCCGCCATAGCGCGCCACCACGTCGGTGTCGCGCAGCTGCTGCGCCAGCAGCTGCGAAAAGCCGCGCAGCACGGCGTCGCCGACGGCGTGGCCATGCTGATCGTTGATGGGCTTGAAGTGGTCGACGTCGACCATGGCGATGCTGAGCGGGTGCTTGTAGCGCATGGCGCGGCGCCACTCGCTGTCCAGCGCGGCCATCAGGTAGCGCCGGTTGTGCACCCCGGTCAGCTCGTCGGTCAGCGCGGCCTCGTCGGCGCTGTCGAGCGCGGCGGCGTGGAACAGCGAGCTGCCGACCTGGTGCGCGACCAGCTCGAGCAGCGCGCGCAGCGGCGCATCGGTGGGCGTGCTCAGCGCCAGCGCGAGGCAGCCGACCAGCTCGCCCGCGACCACCATGGGCAGCGCGACCCGGGTCGGCGGGGCGGTCGGCGGGGTGGCCGGCGGCTCGCTCTCGGTGGGCGCGTCGGAGCTGACGAACTCCAGGGTATCGACCTCGAACGGGCACAGCGTCAGCGGCGCCAGCGCCGCGCAGCAGTCCTCGGCCAGCTGCCAGATCAGCTGGTGCGGCACCGGGCGGGCCTGGCGCAGGTGCAGCCGCGGTCGGTGGTGCGCGGGCACCAGCATGATCCCCAGCACGTCATAGTCGACCATGCCGGCGAGCCCGAGCTGGACGTCGCGCACCAGGGTGTCGACCCGGCTGGCGCCGGTGGGTGCACTGCCCAGGCGGTGCAGGAAGCTGACGTAGCGCCGGCAGATCTCGGACGGCAGCGCCTCGGCGGCGTGCACCGCGGCCTCGATGGCGGCGTCGGCGTAGGCCTGACGGATGACCCGCGTCAGCGTGGTGACCGCGGCGCTGCGTCCGACCACGTCGTCACACAGACCGGTGCCCCACAGGCGGCGCAGCAGGCGCAGGCGCACGCCCTCGTCGGCGTGCACCACGATGAGGTGGGCGCGCGGCGCGCGCAGCCGGAGCTCCTGCAGGGCGTGCTGTGGATCGGGCCACAGCGCCTCGAAGGCGAGCACCGCGACCGGCGCGTGGTGGCGCTCGAGCAGGCTGCCGAGCTCGGCGGGCGATTTCGCCTCCAGACACTTGAGCGGCGGACAGCGCGCGATCTGGCGCAGCGGCCGCTCGCGGGTGACGCTGTCGAGCAGCCCGAAGACGGCCGGCAAGCCGCGCATCAGCGCACCGGGCCGGCGCTGATGAGGCGCGTCGGGAGCAGACACTGGAAGTAGCCGGGCAGCTCGTCGAACTGCATCGCGGCGCCGCAGGTCGGGCAGCGCTTGCCGGGAGCCCGGCCGGGCTGGACCTCGCTGGCGTCGACGCGCACCGCGTGGGCGACGTCGCAGCCGGCGCAATAATACGGCGCCACACACGAGCGCACGGTGGCGCCTGTGAACAGGTTGGTGATGCAGTTGGTCTGCATCACGACGGCGTACGACAGCCCCTCGATGGTGGTGGGGCGCTGGCGCGCGAAGGCCTCGAAGCGCGGGATCCAGCGGTGAATCCCGATCGAGTTCAGCCGATCGATGCCCGACAGGTCGAGCCGCACGCCGCCCCCGCCCTGCGGCAGGTCGGCCAGCAGGGCGTCCAGATCGGTGGCCTCATCGATGCTGCCGGTGAGGGCGACATCGAGCCAGCCATCATCGCGACGGCGCACGGTTCGTGAAAGCCCCACCCCTCACCCCTCCCTGTCCGTCCCCCCGGACGAACCCGCATCGTCATCCTAGCGCCGGCGGGAGCAATGTGACAAGTGGCTTCGCGCAAGGATGCCGCAGCGACAGCGGCCCGAGGACCTGGCACCTGGCCAGGCTAGGGGGTCGATACTCCTGGCTTGACCTTGGGGGCGACCTGCCGCGCGGGCTGGCTACGCAATTTTTTCTCGTCGTCCTGATAGAAGGTGGCGATGTGCGTCATGCCGGGGCCACGCAGGTGAAAGCAGGCGGGTGCGCCAGCGCCCGCCTTGATGGGACACCAGTCGACCCACACCTGCTTCGGCCACGCCTTCCTCACCTTGGTCCCTGCGCTCGAGCGCCCGGTGGCTCCGCCGCCAGCATCGCTGGGCAGCGCGCGATCCTCGAGCTCGATCACGGTGACGCCGGTCCGCGTGGTGCCCGGGAAGCGCTCGCTGGCGCCCAGCTGTGTCAGGGTACCCCGGCCGCCACGGCGCGACGTCGAGATGGTCCCCGCGGGCTTGGCGTTGCCTGGGCCCGACCCCTGGGCGGCGCAGCTCTCGCTGATCCACGAGGTGACCGGGAAGCTCGCCGTGGACGATCGTGAGTCGCGCTCGCGAAAGCCCAGCTGCACCAGCGCCAGCTCGCACAGCGGCCCGAAGCCGACCCACTCGCCGCTGCGCTGGCGCAGCCGCTGCTCATTGCTCAATGAAGACCATGGGGCGATGCCGAAGAGGCCGCGCAGCTCCTTGTCGGTGGCCCACTCGTCGAGGTCGTGCTTGCGCCAGGCCTCGTTCAGGCGATTCTCGGCGCGCCCCCAGCGCCGGGTGCGCAGCCACAGGATCTCCGCCACCATGACCGCACGGGCCTTCTGGCGCGCGGCGGCCAGCAGCAGCCCCTCGTGGTACCAGTAGTTGTCGGGGTCGGCGGCGATGGCGGCGCGCCAGGCCTGCATGGCCTCGGCCCAGCGCTCGGCCTTGACGTGCTCCTCGGCCTCGTCTTCGGCCTTGCGCGCGGCTACCGGATCCTCCTTGGGCTGCTTGCTGCGGTCGTCGCTGTGGTCGGGCTCGGCGACCAGCTCGCGGAAGTCGACGCGGTACACGGCGCGCCCCTCGGGGCTGTCGAAGTAGAACGCGGCGGCGTGGCCGGTGGGCTGCCAGAACACGTCGCCCAGCTTGCCGCCGTCCTCGTCGAAGCCACCGAAGCGCTGCTCCTTGTCGCTCCCACTGCCATTGCGGCGCGCCACGATGGTGCCCTGCCCGGTGGTCTCGCGGACGAGCTCCAGGGTGACCCCGACCGGAGACACCCGCGCCGCGACCGGCGGCACCACCAGGCGCGCCAGCTCGGCCGCCGGCACCGCCAGCCCGCTGACGCAGGCCAGCCCGCCGCCGGGGCGCCCGTACTGCTCGGGCCAGCGCGCGTTGCCCTCGGGCACCGGCTGGCACAGCGAACCGAAGCTCTTGCCGGCAGCGCCGGCGCTTTCATAGCTGGTCGCATAGAAGGCGCCGTCGGCCGACCAGCCCAGGAAGCGCTGCGTGCGCCCCGCCGCGCGCGCGACGCCGCCATTGGTCCCGAGTGACAGCCCCAGCGTGATCGCCACCACGATCGAGGCCTTGATGCGAGTTGGCATTGCCATGACCACCACCCTCAGTGCACCCTTTCTACGCCAGTATGTCCAAGTCTTCGATTCGTTCCAGCGTGGTCACCGCCATTCTCCTCATGAGCCTGGCGACGCCGGCCAGCGCGCAGCAGGCGCGCCCCGTGCGCAAAGGCAAGGCGGTCGCGGTGACCATCCGCTCGATGCCCGACGGCGCGGTGCTCTATCTCGACGACAAGATCTACGGCCCGGTCGCCTACACGCCCTGGAAGGGCAAGCTGGTCAAGGGTCAGTACACCGTGATCCTCGAGCTGCCCGGCTTCAAGGCCGCGCGCGTCGCGCTCGAGGTCAGCAAGGCCAACCAGGAGATCGCCATCCCGCTGGAGGCCGAGGCGCGCCCCGGGGTGCTCGAGATCCTGGCCTCGGGTGCTGACGAGGGCGCCACCGGCGCGCCTGTCCAGATAGACGGCCAGGCCATGGGCGTGGTGCCCATGAAGGTGGCGCTGCCCGCGGGTCGCCACGGCATCGTGATCCGGCGCGACGGCTATGCGCCCTTCGGCGAGTGGGTCGAGCTCAAGTCGGGCGAGACGCGCTCGATGTCGATCACCCTGAAGAAGCTGGCCGCCGCCACCGCCAAGGGCGCGCTGCTGGTGACCGCAGACGTCGCGGACGCCGATGTCCTGGTGGACGGCTCGAACCGGGGCAAGGCGCCCATGGTGGTCGCCGATCTCGACGCCGGGCCGCACCTGGTCGAGGTCCGCGGCGGCGCCGCCGGCGGGATCTGGAGCCAGACCGTCACCGTGGCCGCGGGCACCACCACCAAGGTCGCGGCGGTGCTGGTCAAGGCGCCGCAGACCGGGACCCTGCGCGTCATCAGCAACGTGTCGCCCGCCGATGTCCTGGTCGATGGCGAGGTGCGCGGCACCGCGCCCCTGACGGTGCCCGACCTGTCGCCCGGCAAGCACTATGTCGAGGTGCGCTCCGAGGGCTACACCCCGGGCGAGCTCGAGGTCGACGTCATCGCGGGCCAGCAGGTGGTGGTCAAGGTCCCGCTCGAGAAGGCGGCGCCGACCCCGACGCCGACCCCGACACCTTCGCCGAGCCCGACGGGCACCGGCCGCCTGGTGGTGACGGTGGCCTCGGCGCCGCGCGCCGAGGTCTTCCTCGACAGCGCGCCCATCGGCCCCGAGCCCATCGATCGCGAGGTCCCGGTCGGCCGGCACCTGGTCCAGGTGCGCACCGCCGGCTTCCAGGACTTCGCCCAGGTGGTCGACATCGTGGCCGGGCAGCCGACCTACCTGGCGCCCAACCTGCTCAAGACCATCGACCCAGGTGGCGGCGGCGGCACCATCGACGACCCGCTGCCGACCCCGGCCCCGGTCATCAAGAAGCCGCTGACGCCGGCCGAACAGGCCGCCATGGTCGAGGAGCGCCGCCTGACCTCGTTCGGCGCGCGCGTGATTCGCCCCGGCAAGTTCACCGCCGATCTGTCGGCCGGCTATCCGCACCCGTTCGAGGGCCGCCTCTCGGTGGGCGCGCTGTTCGAGAAGAACCTCGGCCTCGATCTGTCGGTCGAGGCCCGCATCCTGTACCTGCAGGAGTACGAGCTGGGGCTGTCGGGGCGGGTGCGGCTGCTCGACCGCATGCCCTTCGCGGCGGCGGCGTTCGCGCAGCTCGGCGGTGGTGACGGCCGGGTCGGGCGCAACACCTTCTATACCAACTTCGGTGCCATCGCCTCGCTGACCTTCCAGGACAAGGTCACGGTGTCGGCTCGCGCCTACGTCAACCTGTACTCCGACCGGCTGTGCCCGGCGGCCGACGAGATCGACCTCGAGGCCGAGGCCGGCGGCTGCCACCTCACCGGCGACACCCCGGCCAACCAGGCCAAGCTGGACGACCTGAAGAAGGCGGTCGGTGACGCCGACTTCCGCACCCGCGACGGCGGCGCGCGCTTCATGATGTCGGCCATCCTCGAGATCGCCTATTCGCAGACCAAGTCGGCCTTCCTGATCTTCGAGGGGCCGCCGTTCCAGGACCAGCGCGCGAAGTTCAAGGATGGCTTCAACTCCATCATGTTGGAAGACGACCCGCTGACCTACCTGCGCGTCGGCATGACCCTCAAGTTCTGACGCCGCCGCGGCGCGATTGCTGCTAACATGGGGCCTGGTGGAGGTCGCATGATTGGCCAGATCCTGGGCAATTACCGGATCGTCGGCATCATCGGGCAGGGGGGCATGGGGGTCGTCTATGCGGCCGAACATCCCCTGATCGGTCGCCGCGCAGCCATCAAGCTGCTGCTGCCCGAGCTGTCGCAGAACCAGGAGATGGTGACGCGCTTCTTCAATGAGGCGCGCGCGACCACCATGATCCAGCACCCCGGCCTGGTCGACATCTTCGACTTCGGCCATGCCCCCAATGGTTCGGCCTACATCGCCATGGAGTTCCTGGCCGGCGAGAGCCTGGCCGGCCGGCTGGCGCGCGAGCGCCCGCTGCAGCTCGACGACCAGATCGCCATCCTGCGCCAGCTGTGCAGCGCGGTCGGCGCCGCGCACAAGAAGGGCATCGTCCACCGCGATCTGAAGCCCGACAACGTCTTCCTGGTGCCCGACGCCGACGTCATCGGAGGGGCGCGCGTCAAGGTGCTCGACTTCGGCATCGCCAAGCTGGCGGGTGACCTGGGCGGCTCCAAGACGCGCACCGGCAGCATGATGGGCACCCCGATGTACATGTCGCCCGAGCAGTGTCGCGGCGCGGGCAGCGTGGATCACCGCAGCGACGTCTATGCCATCGCCTGCATCGCCTTCGAGATGGCGACCGGCGTGACGCCGTTCCAGGGCGAGGGCATGGGCGACATCGTGGTGCAGCACCTGCGCGACGCGCCGCCCTCGCCGCGCACGCTGAACCCGAGCGTGCCGCCGGTGCTGGAGGCGGTCATCCTGCGCGGCCTGGCCAAGCGCGCCGAGCAGCGCCAGCAGAACATGGACGAGATGCTGGCCGAGCTCGACCACTTCGAGGTGCGCGCGCCGTCGCGGCCCGGGCAGCGCGGCGGAAGCCGGGGCGGCAGCGTGCCGCCGGGCAGCCAGTCGGGCTATCAGCCGCAGACCATGGCGATGCAGCCGGGCAGCGTGCCGCCGGGCAGCGTGCCGCCGATGTACGGGCAGCCCGCGATGGCGCCGGGCAGCATGCCGCCGGGCAGCGTGCCGCCGATGCGGCAGCAGCAGGCGCTGCCTCCGCCGCCGCAGGCCGCGACGCAGAGCTGGCCAGGGCCCGCGATGGTGTCGCCCGGGCCGCTCGGGCCCGTGACCACGCTGGGCGGCTCGGCGGGGCCGGCGATGGCGATGGCGATGCCGGGGGCGCCCGCGACCCCGCGCGGCGCGCCGAAGTGGCGCTGGCCGGCCATCGCGCTGGTGGCCGCAGGCGCGGCGGCGGGCGTGTTCTTCGCGACGCGCGGCGGCAAGTCGAGCGATGGCGGCGGGACGGTCGCGGCCAGCGGTCCCAGCGTGTCGGCCTCGCCGTCGCCGTCACCGGCCGATACCGTGGTCGTGGATCCGGCGGCAATGCCCGATCCGGCCACCCTGAGGCTGGTCAGCCCGCTGCCGGTCACGGAGTCGCCGTCGGCATCGCCGTCGCCGTCGCCGTCGCCCGAGCCGGTGCAGCCATCGCCGGTGGCGGTCGCCGAGATCACGCAGACCATCACGTCGACGCCGGCGGGCGCCGAGGTCTTCCTGCAAGGCCAGGCGCGTTCGCTGGGCGTGACCCCGCTCGAGCACAAGGCCGCGCCCGGCACCGGCAGCACGGCGTTCGTGCTCAAGCTGTCCGGCTACAAGGACGCGCTGATCGAGCTCAGCGCCGAACATGACGACAAGAGCACCGCAGTGCTGGAGAAGCGCGAGCGCAAGAAGAGCGGACCCAAGATGAACCAGACCGTGGATCCGTTCAAAGACTGAGCCTGGTTAGCCCTGACCGATTGGAGTCGCCCGATGCCCACGCTGTCCCGCGTCCCCGGCGCGGCGCTGATCCCCGTCCTGCTCGCCCTGCTGACCACCAGCGCCAGCGCCAGGCCCAAGAAGCCGGCCGACCCCGAGTCGGAGGCGCGCGTCGAGGCCAAGAAGCACTTCCAGGCCGGTGAAGCGGCGCTGGCCGCCCAGGACTGGACCAAGGCCATCGCCGAGTATCGCGCCGCTTACGAGCTGGCGCCGCTGCCCGGCTTCCTGTTCAACCTGGGCCAGGCCTATCGCTTCGCGGGCGACAAGCGCCAGGCGCTCGACTTCTACAAGAAGTACCTCGCCGCGGCGCCCACCGGCAGCGGCGCGCCGGTGGCCAAGGTCCAGATCCAGGAGCTGCCCAAGGCCATCGCCGCCTCCGACGCAGACGCCGCGCGGATCGCGCGCGAGGCCGAGGACGCGCGCAAGGCCGAGGACGCGCGCAAGGCCGAGGAGGCGCGCAAGGCGGCCGAGGCCGCCGCCGCGAAGAACCAGGGCAACGGCAAGCCCAAGCTCGGCCCGTCGCCGTCACCGTCACCCGGCGCCGGCAACGCAGATCGCCCGGCGCCAGGGCGGCGCGGGCGCGGGCTGCGCATCGCCGGGCTGGTCACCGCGGGCGTCGGTGTGGCCTGTCTCGCCGGTGGCGTCGTGTTCGGCATGAAGGCGTCCGGGCTGGCCGACGAGGTCGCCGAGCAGTACGACCCCGACAAGGTGGACGAGGGCGAATCGGCCAGCAGCACGGCGGTGATGCTGTATGTCGTCGGCGGCGCCGCGGTGGTCGGCGGTGGCGTGATGTACTTCCTGGGCCGACGCGCGGGTCGCAGCGCCACGGTGGCGGTGGCCCCGGTGGTGACCGGCGATCGCGTCGCGCTGGCGGCGTGGGGGACGTTCTGATGCGTCGCCTCGGGCTGCTGGCGCTGCTCGGCGCCGCGGGCTGCTTCTCGCCCGGCTACAGCGACAGCACCAGGTGCAGCCCCAGCGGCGCGTGTCCCTCGGGGCGCTCCTGCAGCGTGGACGGCTTCTGCCTGCTCAGCCAGGACGGCGCGGTCGGCGACGACGGCGGCGACGCCGGCGAGTCTCTCGATGCCGGTGCCAGCCTGCAGGTCACGCCGACCAGCAACGACTTCGGCACCATCGTGCGCGGGCGCGCCTCGGCCCCGGTCACCTTCAACGTCAGCGGCGGCGACGCCCTGGGCGCCCCGCTCGCGGTGCAGGTCACCGGCGCGGGAGCCGGCTCGTTCGTGCTCGCGACCGATGGCTGCAGCACCATGGCGCTGGCGACCTGCAGCTTCGACGTGGTGTTCCAGCCCAGCGTCGAGGGCACCCTGGCGGCCACCGTGCAGGTGACCCAGGGCGCCAGCATGGGCACCGTGGCCGTGAGCGGCGTCGCGGTCGGAGTGGGCCTGCTGACGATCACCCCGATCAGCGAGGACTACGGCGACGTGGTCGAGGGCAGCAGCCAGGTCATCGGCTTCCAGGTCACCAACACCGGGTCGACCGCGACCGGCGCGCTGGCCGTCGCGCTGAGCGGCGCGGGGCGCGATCAGTTCAAGGTCGTCAGCGACGCCATGCCCGACTGTGTCGGGATCTCGCTGGCGGCCGCGGCCAGCTGCACCCAGCGCGTCGCCTTCGAGCCCACCCGCCCCGGCAGCGCGCTGGCCTCACTGTCGGTGGGCGGCAACCCGGGCGGCACCGCGGTGGCCACCCTGCGCGGCAACGGCGTCGGCCCGGCCAAGGTCGTCGCCGCGCCGGCGATGGCCGAGTTCGGCATCGTCACCACCGGGACCAACACCACGCTGTCGATCGATCTGACCAACACCGGAGGCCTGGCCACCGGCGCCATCATGGTCAGCATCACCGGCGCGGACGCCGGCATGTTCAGCGTGATGACGAACGGCTGCAGCATGCCGCTGGCGCCACAGGGCAGCTGCACCCTGGTGCTGCGCTTCGCCCCGGTGGCTCCGGCGGCGATGCGCCAGGCCACGCTGGTGGTCAACCCGACCGGCGCCAGCCCGGTGATGATCCCGCTGTCAGGCACGGGGATTTTGCCGGGCGCGCTGATGGCCAACCCGACCAGCCTCGGCTTCGGCGTGGTCAGCATCGGCTCCGACGTCATGCAGATGGTCACAGTGACCAACACCGGCGGCAGCGGC
>Ga0154020_10003951_pt1 | contig 17723 bp, 13 predicted proteins | sample Klosneuvirus_201_FD_109709 | JGI IMG/M metagenome (GOLD analysis project Ga0154020, IMG submission 109709) | Active sludge microbial communities from wastewater, Klosterneuburg, Austria - Klosneuvirus_20160825_MG | ecosystem: Engineered > WWTP > Aerobic digester > Activated sludge | place...
CGCCGCCGCTGGTGGTGCCGCCGCCGCTGGTGGTGCCGCCGCCGCTGGTGGTGCCGCCGCCGCTGGTGGTGCCGCCGCTGCCGCCCGATCCCGAGGCGCCGCCGCCGGTGCCCGCCACGCCACCGCTGCTGCCGCCCCCCGAACCCGCGGCGCCGCCTGCGCTGGCACCGCTGCCGCCCGCGCCGCCGCTGCCGCCACCGGTCACGCCGCCCGCGCTGGCACCGCTGCCGCCCGCGCCGCCCGCGCCGCCGGTGGAGCTGAAGCCGCCTTCGTCATTCAGCCCGCAGGCGGTCACCGCAGCCAGTGTGAGGACCCCCGAGAGCCAAGCGCCGCGCATCTCGATGAGTATACACGAGCTTCAGCGCGCGGGCGCGTCGGCGCAGCAGCGGAAGCCGGTCTCGGCACCGTGATACCACGCGTCGTGCTTGGTCTGCGCAGCGCGGCAATGGTTGCGACTGGGCTGCCAGTACGCACCCTTCATGGCGGGCTCGGTGGGGCCGGGGCGATCGCGCGCGACCATCTCTTCCAGGTTGCCCGCCATGTCGCGCACACCGAACGGGCTCACGCAGCGCGGGTGCGAGCCAGGCGGGGCGCGATGGTCGATCAGCTTGCCCTCGGGAGTGGTCAAGTCGGCGCGGTCGGCGTTGCAGGCGCTGGCGTCGCGCTGAAACCCATAGGGATAAGGCCGCATTTCAGGGCCCTCGCAGGCGAAGTTCCACTCGCTCTCGCGGCACGCGCGCTTGCCTTCGGCGGCGCAGGTCTTCTCGGCGATGCGCAGGCTGGCGTGGTTGTCGGGTAAGGACTCACCCTGGCGCGTGTGCTCGTCACGATCGATGCAGTAGCGCATCGGGCGCCGCTCGGCCGACAGGCAGCGCGACGGGGCGTACTCGGCGCAGCGGAAGCCGCCGAAGCGGCCCTTCTGACCGTCCAGCCAGCGCAGGCACTTCTGCTCCACCTTGGGGCAATAGTCGCCCTCGACCAGCACCATGCCCGAAGGGCAGGCGGTCACGGCGTCGGGGGCGGGTGCTTCGGCCACCTGCGCTTCTGCCACCTGCGCCAGGACACCGGGGTCCGGCGTGTGAGCGGGCGCCTCGGCGGGCGGCTCGGTGGCGGGGGCCGCGGGCAGAGCGCGGTCCAGCGAGCCCACCAGCGCGAGCGCGAGCAACGAGACGACGGCGGACGATGGCGCCAGGATCCGAAGCAGAGGGAGCATCACGCTCGGTTCCCTTTCAAGCGGCGTTCCAGCACATGCTAACACGACAAGTGCCCGAAACCACTCTTGCGCTGATTTTGCGGAGAGACAGCCTGGCAGCAACCGGTGCGGTCGGTTGCCCTCATGGCGCGGGCGGCAGGCCACGGGCTCGGACATTCCGTGACCGGGCACGGCCCGTGCTTCGAGCCGAGCCGTGATATGTCCGCGGCTGGCATGAAGGTCGTCCACGCCGCCGACTTGCACCTGGACAGCGCGCTCGGGGGGCTCGAGCGTTACGAAGGTGCGCCCGTGCATCGCATTCGTGGTGCGACCCGCGCGGCGCTGGTGAACCTGGTCGATCTGGCGCTCGAAGAGGGGGCGGGCCTGGTGCTGCTCGCCGGCGACATCTACGACGGCGACTGGAAGGACTATTCCACGGCGCTGTTCTTTCGCGCGCAGATGCTTCGCCTGGCCAAAGAGGGCGTGAAGGTGGTCTGGCTGCGCGGCAACCACGATGCCGCCAGCCACCTGCAGCAGCACCTGGACTTGCCTGCCGCGGTCAGCGAGCTGCCGCACAAGCGGGCGGGCAGCCTGGTGTTCGAAGAGCTGGGCGTGGCGGTGCACGGGCAAGGCTTCGCCAGTCGCGCGGTGGCCGAGAATCTGGCGCTGGCCTACCCCGAGCCGCTGCCCGGGCTGGTGAACCTGGGCATGCTGCACACCAGCGTCACCGGGCGCGAGGGTCACGCCAGCTATGCCCCGTGCACGCTGTCGGATCTGGTGAACAAGGGGTACGACTATTGGGCCCTGGGTCACGTTCACCAGCGCGAGGTGCTGAGCGAGGCGCCGTGGGTGGTGTTCCCCGGCAACCTTCAGGGCCGCCACGTGCGCGAGCCGGGCGCCAAGGGCGCCACCGTCTTCGACGTGTCGGGGGGGCGCGTCGGGGGCGTCGAGCACCGTGCGCTCGACGTGGTGCGCTTCGGGATCTGTCGCGTGGACGTCTCGAGCTGCGCCAGCGGTGACGACGTCTTGGGGGCCGTGCGCGACGCGCTGAGCGCCGCGGTGGCCGGCGCCGACGGTCGGCTGCTGGCCGCGCGGGTGTTGATCGAGGGGCCTAGCGCCGCCCACGGCGAGCTGTCGCGCGAGGCCGAGCGGTGGGTGGCCGAGATCCGCGCGCTCGGCTCCGAGCTTGCCGGCGACGATCTCTGGATCGAGAAGATCCGCGTCGCCACCCGCGACCGCGTGGATCTTGCCGAGCTGTGCGCCCGGGACGACGCCGTCGGGCAGGTGTTCCGAGGCCTGCAGGCATTGCGGGGCAGTGCCGACGCGCGGGACGCGATCACGCGCGAGCTCTCTGCCCTGGGCAGCAAGCTGCCGGCCGCCCTGCGCTCGGGCCCGCTGAGCCTGGGCTGGGACGATCCGGCCGCGCTCGACTTGCTGCTGGGCGACGTGGAGCAGCTGCTCTTGCCGCGCCTGATCGGGGGCGGCGACGCATGAGGCTGCTCGAGCTGGGCCTGCTGCGCTTCGGTGGTTTCACCGATCGGGTGCTCGATCTCTCGGCGCCGGGGCTGCACCTGGTGTTCGGCAAGAACGAGGCCGGCAAGAGCACCGCGCTCCGCGGCATCACCGCCCTCTTGTACGGCGTGCCGCACGTCAGCGCGGACGCTTACCTCCACGACGAGCTGCTGCTCTCGGGTCGGGTGCGCGCAGACGACGGCACCGAGCTTTCGTTCGTGCGCCGCAAGGGGCGCAAGAACACGCTGCGCTCGCCCAGCGGCGAGGTGCTCGACGAGTCGGCGCTCGCGCGGCTCTTGGGCGGGGTCGGCCAGGGCGTGTTCGAGACCACCTTCGGGCTGGACCACGAGCGCCTGCGTCGGGGCGGCGAAGAGCTGGCGCGCGGGGGTGGGGAAGTGGGAAAGAGCCTGTTCGACGCGGGCATCGGTGGCGGCAGCGTCAAGCGCGTGCTCGACGAGCTCGCGGCCGAGGCCGAGCGGCTGTTCACGCCGCGGTCACGCACCCGCGGCATCAACGAAGCCCTGCGCGACTACGGCGAGGCGGTCAAGCGGGTGCGCGCCGAGTCGACGCGGCCCGAGGCGTGGGCGCAGCAGAAGCAGGCGCTCGAAGCCGCGCAGGGCGAGCTCGGGCAGATCGACGCGCGCCGTGCCGAGCACAAGCGCCTCTTGGCCGCGGCGCAGGAGCTGGTGAAGGTGCTGCCGCTGCTCGCGCGTCGCGAGATGGTCCAGCGCGGGCTCGAGCCCGTGGCCCAGGCGCGGCTCTTGCCCGACGACGCGGAAGCGCGGCGCACGACACTGGAGCGCGAGCTCGACGCCACGCTGCACGACGCGCGAGCCCTGGCCGAGCAGCTGGCCGAGATCGAGCGCGGCTTTGCCGAGCTCCGGATCTCGGACGAGCTTCTGCTGCTGGACGAGGCGCGGGTCGACGCGCTGCACGAGCGCCTGGGGCAATATCGTCGCGATCGCGTGGATCTGGGCAAGCGCCGCGGCGAGCTGCTCGCGGCCGAGGCGTCGGTGCGGCGGCGGCTGGCAGCGCTGGGGCGCAGCCTGGCCGACGACGCGCGAACGCTGGTCCCGCGGCGCGCCGAGGGGGCGCGGATCAAGGCGCTCTCGCGCGAGCGCGCGAAGATCGAGGCCGAGCTGGGGCAGGCCCGACAGCGCGAGGCGCGCGTGCGCGCCGAGGTCGCCGAGCTGGAAGCCAGCGCCCGCGCGCCGCTGCCCGAGCTGGCGCTTGCCGGGGCCCCGCCCGACCTGCTCGATCGGGCGCTGCCCAGCCTCGAGGCCATCGACGAGTTTGCGCGTCGCTTCGAGCGGCTGGAGCGCGACCGCGATCAGCTGGCCGCGCGCCGCACCGCCGCCCTTGCCGAGCTCGATCGCGCTCGCGCCGAGCTGACCGAGATCCAGCTCGCCGGCCCGGTGCCCACCGAGGCCGAGCTTGCCCGCGCGCGGGGCGAGCGCGCCGCGGCCCTTGCCGCCGTGAGGGCCGCGATAGACGCCGGCCGGGAAGGCGCGGCCGAGGCGCTGGCCGAGCTCGAGCGGCTGGAGCGCGCCGCCGACGAGGTGTCCGATCGGTTGCGGCGCGAGGCCGAGCGCGTCGCGCGCTTCGGCGCCAGCGAGGCGCGCCGGCGCCACGCAGACGAGCGACTGGCGGGGCTGGCGGACGAGTCGCAGGCGCTTCACGCCGGCGCCGCCGAGCTCGAGCGCGCGTGGCAGGTGCCCTGGGCGCCGACCGGGCTCGCAGCCCAGAGCCCACGCGAGATGCGCGGTCTGTGCGAGCGCCTGTGGCGCGCGCGCGAGCGTCGCGCCGAGGCGGCGGCCGCCCTCGACCGGGCCCGCGCGTCGCTGGCCGACGGGTCGCGCACGCGGGCCGAGCACGAGCAAGCGCTCGAGGCCTGGTCCACGCGCTGGGCCGAGGCCGTGGCCTGCCTGGGCCTCGATCGCGACGCAGCACCGGAAGAGGCGGACGACGTGCAGGCGGCGCTGGCCGAGCTGGGCACCGAGCTCGACGTGGCCGACGGCCTGCGCCACCGCGTGCGCGGCATGGAGCAGGCGTGCGAGGCCCTGGAGCACGAGGTCGCGGCCTTGATCGCGCGGCACCTGCCCACGCTGGCGTCGGCTGGCGACCTCGAGCACCAGGCCACCGCGCTGATCCAGCAGAGCCGCCAGAACCGCGAGGCCGCGCGGCGGCGGGCGGATCTGGAAGCCCGCCGAGCCCGCTGCACGGCCCGGGAGCGCGAGCTGGGTGCGGCACGCCAGATCCTGGAGCAGGGCCTCGAGCGGCTGCTCGGCGAGGCGGGCGTGGCGCAGCGGTCCGAGCTGCCCGCGGCCGAGGCGGCGTCCAAGGCGCGGCGGCGGGCCGAGGCCGATCTGGCCGAGATCGACGCGGCGCTGCGCGAGCTGTGCGGCACGGCCGATCTGGCGGACGTCCGCGCCCGAGCAGCCGGCGTGAGCTTGCTCGACGCACGCTCGCGGGTGGCCGAGCTGGAAGAGGCGCTGCAAGAGATCGATGCGGCCCGCGACGACGTTCGCGACCGCCTGAGTCAGGCGGCGCGCGGGCTCGAGCTGTTCGACGATCGGCAGACGGCCGCCGACGCGCAGGTCGAGGCCGAGGCGCTGCTCGCCAAGATCCGCACCGATGCCGAGCGGTGGGCCCGGGTCACGATCGCGTGGCGCGTGCTCTCGGCCGAGGTCGAGCGCTACCGCGCGACCCACCAGGCCCCGCTCTTGGCCCGGGCCAGCGAGCTGTTTCCGCGGCTGACCGGGGGGCGCCATGCCCGGCTGGCGGTGGACCACGACGCCGAGCCGCCGGTGCTGTGCGCGGTGGGGCCCGACGGCGCGTTCTTGCCCATCGCCAGCCTGAGCGACGGCACGCGCGACCAGCTCTACCTGGCCCTGCGGCTGGCCAGCCTCGAGCACTATGCCGGCGTGAGCGAGCCCTTGCCACTGTGTCTGGACGACGTGCTGATCAACTTCGACGACGAGCGCTCGCTGGCCGCGCTCGAGGTCTTGGCCGAGGTCGGCCAGCGGATCCAGGTGCTGCTCTTCACCCACCACGAGCACGTGGTGCAAGCCGCCCGGGCCGCGATTGCGCCCGAGCGCCTGACGCTGCACGAGCTGTCGCGGGGCGGGGCCCAGCCCGCCGCGCTGCAGGCGCTGCCCGCCTGAGCTACCCCATGCGCTGGGTGCCGGTGCCCAGCGCGGCGCGCGCGGCGTCGATCAGCTCGTCGATCTTGAAGCCGTTGATCACCAGGCCCTGGACGTTTGCGCCGCGGATCTCGGCGCGGCTCAGATCCACGTTTGCCAGCCGCGCGCCCGCCAGGCTGGCGTTCTCGATGTTGGCCAGCGACAGATCGACGTCCATCAGCCGGCAGCCGGCCAGCTTGGCGTCGGTCAGCGTGCAGCCCGAGGCGTCCACGTCCTCGAAAATGGCCCGCGCGAACGAGACGTCGGTCAGGGTGGCCCCGGCCAGGTCGCAGTTCTTCAGCGTGGCGGACGCGAGCTTGGCGTCGTCCAGGGTGGCCCGGGACAGATCCACGTTCTTCAGGCGCGCCTCGGACAGATCCGCGTCGGAAAGCTCGAGCTTCGCCGCGCCCACGTTGTCCAGCTTGGCCTCGGTCAGGTTTGCGTCGCTGAGCCGCAGCTTGAAGGCCTCGATGTCGTGCAGCTCGGCGTGCGACAGGTTGGCGTCGGTCAGGCTGAGCGAGGTCAAGTCTGCGTTGGCGATGCGGCTGGCCTTCACGTCGATGTCGTCGGCGTCGAGGCCGATCAGCGTGGTGTTCTTCAGCCGCAGGCGCGAGAGCGAGCCGCCCTCGAAGCGCGAGCCGTCGAGCTTGCAGTCTTTGAAGCGCGCCTGCTCGAGGCTGGTGTTCTCGAAGCGCGCGCTGGCCAGGTTGGCTGCGTCGAAGCGCTGCGCGCCGGGGGGGAATACGGATTCGCCTGCCATGGGCTCAGTGCCGGCAGCCTTTCACGATGGGGCCGCCGGCGTCCAATGGCAGCGCGTCAGAGCGCTTTTGCTGCCTGAAGCGCCGCGGCGTAGTCCGGTTCGGTGGTGGCGTCGGCGACGTATTCCACGTGACGGATCACGTCGTCGGCGCCGATCACGAACACCGCGCGGGCGTGCAGCCCCTTGGCTGGGGCGAAGGTGCCCCAGGCCGGGCCGAACGCGCGGTCTTTGTAGTCACTGAGGGTGACCACGTTGCTGACGCCTGCGGCGCCGCACCAGCGCTTCTGCGCGAAGGGCAGATCCGCGCTGATCACCCAGATCTTCACCCCGGGCACGCTGGTGGCGTCTTGGTTGAAGCGCCGCGTCTCGGTATCGCACACCGCGGTGTCCAGCGACGGCACGGTGAGCACGATGCGCTTCTGGCCGGCCAGGTCCTTGGCGGACACGGCGGACATGTCGTTCCCCACGACCGTCCAGTCCGTCGGCGCCTGGTCCCCCGCCTTCAGCCCGGGACCGATCAGGTCCATGGGATTGCCCTTCCAGTTGATGGCCCCCTTGCGTGTCTCCGGCATGTCCGTCCTCCGATTGGCGGCGGGATGGATGGGTCCCGGGCTCGGTGACGTCAAGCCCGGCTGGCGGCGCGCCGGCGGCGCAGCCCCGCGACTGCCAGCGCGGCGAGGGCCCACGGGCCGGCGGGCACGCCACGCGGCGCGGCGCTTCGGCACGCGCAGCCACCGGTCACGTCGTCGCCCGCGCTGGGCGCTGCGCTGTTGCCGCTGCTGCCCCCGGAGGGCTTGCCGCCGCCACCGCTGCTGGCGCCGCCGCCGCCCAGGCCGGCGCCCGCCGACCCGGCTGCGCCGCTGGCGCCGCCGCCGCCACTGGCGCCGCCCGTGCCGGGCTCGGTCACCACCACGTCGAGGTGCAGCGTGGCGCCGAACGGGCCCTTGCCGCTGCGATCCATGCGGAAGTCGCCGCCGTAGGTCCCGGGCGTGCTGGGCGCGACGAAGCTCACGGCCCAGGTCTTCTGCGCCTTGGGCGCGATGGTCTCGCCACTGCCCAGGGCCACCGGCGCCGCGGCGCCCAGCAGATCACCGCCGACATGCGCCAGCGCATAGCCGCCCGCGGTGCTCCAGGTGGTGGTGCCGGTGTTCTCGATCACCCAGCTCTTCTGGAAGGTCGCGCCCGCCGCCACGCTGATGCTGCCGGTGGGCGTCTCGCTGGTCTGCTTGTCGTCGTCGACCTCGGGCGGGGTCGGGTTCTCGCACTGATCGCCGGGCAGAGCCTTGTACGCCCCCTGGCTCACCCAGAAGCTGGTGGGCCCGCCGCACGAGCCCGAGAACGGATCGTCCGAGGCGTTGCTGGCGTAGCGCACCTCGAAGTGCAGGTGCGGCCCGGTCGAGTTGCCGCTGGATCCGACCTTGCCCAGGTGCTGGCCGCACTTCACCTCGGCGTTCAGCGCCACGGCCAGCGACCCCTTCATCATGTGACCGTAGTAGGTGGACTTCCCGTCGGCGTGCTGCAGCTTCACGTAGTTGCCGAAGCCGCTGCCACAGCCGCAGCTGCCGGTGGAGCAGTGGTCGTCGCAGCCGTCGTTGACGAACACCACCTTGCCGTCGGCGGCCGCCACGATCCAGCGGCTGCCCGCATCCATCACCGGCCAGCTGCCGATGCCGAAGTCGCTGCCCTTGTGGCCGTCGTAGGTGGTGGCGCCGCAGTTCCAGTCTTTCAGCCCGCCGCCGCTGTCCAGATCGCGATACGCGGTCGGGTAAGGCTGCGTGCCCGAGGCCGGCAGCTCCATCGGAAAGCGATACTTCTGGGCGTGGGCCGCGCCGGTGAGCGCCAGCACCGCGAGCACGAGCCGCAGCTTCACGGCGCCACCTCGACCTGCCAGCTCTGGCCGCTGCCGTCTTCGTAGCTGAGGGTGCGGCCGTCGACGCGGAGGCCCCCGGAGGGCGGCGGGATGAAGCCCGACCCGAGCTTTCCGGCGACCAGCCCGTGATTGGTGAGCTGCGTGGCGTTTCCGGTGCTGGGCTCGACCACCCACAGCGACATCACCGTGCTGCGACCCGACACGAACGCGACGCGACCGTCGGGCAGCGCCACCGGCTTTTCGTCGGGGCCCGGCGCCGGGGCGAGGGGAGCCGCGCTTCCGCTGGCGTCGACCAGCCAGAGATCGCTCTCGCCGGGCTCGGCGCCGGCGCGGGCTTCCACCCGTTGCCCGCCCGCGAGCTGGGCATGCCCGAGCACGGGGCTGGCGGGCTGGTCGCTCTCGGGCAGCAGCGCGAGCGGCGCGGCGCGCTGCTCCGTGGGCTGGCCGGGGAGCTGATCCGAGGCGCACGCGAGGGCCACGCACGGCAGCAGCAGCCAACTTCGCATCACGCACATGATAGCGTGCCGCTCCGCCCCGGTCATGCCCAACCCACCGCTGCCCGAAGAAATCAGCATCGAGCTGGGGCTCGATGACGCGGACGACGACGCGGCGCTGCGCGCCCGGGCGGCGCGCGTGCTGGGTGTGCGCGAGCAAGACCTGCCCGAGCTGTGCGTGCGCAAGCGCTCGCTCGACGCCCGCAAGGGCAGGGTGCGCTTCCACGTGCTCTTGGGGCTCGGCGCGCCCCCCGCAGCGCCGCTGGGCGATCCGCCGCCCCGCGAGGTGGAGCTTCCCGCGCGCGTGGTGATCGTCGGCGACGGCCCGGCGGGCATGTTCGCGGCCTATGCGCTGGCGCGCCGTGGGGTCGCGTCGATGGTGCTCGACCGTGGAAAACCCGTGCAACCCCGCCGGCGGGATCTGAAGCTCTTGAACCAGCAGGGGCTGGTGGATCCCGACAGCAACTACTGCTTCGGCGAGGGCGGTGCGGGCACGTTCAGCGACGGCAAGCTGTACACGCGCTCGCACAAGCGCGGCAACGTGCGCGACGTGATCGAGGTGCTGGCGCTGCACGGCGCGCCCAGCGCCATCTTGGTGGAAGCGCGGCCGCACATCGGCAGCAACCTCTTGCCGCAGGTGGTCACCGCGCTGCGCGAGCACCTGGAGCGGGTGGGCGTCGAGGTGCGGTTCGGGGCGCGGGTCACCGAGCTCTTGGTCGAGCCGGGCCGCCGCGCCGTGGCCGGCGTGCGCCTGGCCGACGGCACCGAGATCGCGGCGCAGGCGGTGGTGCTGGCCACGGGTCACTCGGCCCGCGACGTCTTCGAGCTGGCCGCGCGGGCCGGCGTGGCGCTCGAGGCCAAGCCCTTCGCGCTGGGGGTGCGCATCGAGCACCCGCAGCCGCTGGTGAACCAGATCCAGTACGGCAAGGCGGCAGGTCACCCCAAGCTGCCCGCCGCGGCCTACAAGCTGGTGGCCGAGGTCGATCGCCGCGGCGTGTTCTCGTTCTGCATGTGTCCGGGCGGCTGGGTGGTGCCCGCCAGCACCGAGCCCGGCGCCCTGGTGGTCAACGGCATGAGCCTGTCGCGGCGCGACTCGCCCTTCGCGAACTCGGGTCTGGTGGTGGCCGTGGAGCTGGAAGATCTGGCCCAGGCCGGGCTCACCGGGCCCTTCGCCGGCGTGGAGCTGCAGCGCCGGATCGAGCGCGCCGCGTTCGCCGCCGGCGGCGGTGCGCTCGCGGCGCCGGCCACGCGCGCCACCGACTTCGTCGCGGGCCGGCCGTCGAGCAGCGTGCCGAAGTCGAGCTATGTCCCGGGGCTGACGGCCGGTGACGTGGGGGCCGTGCTCGACGGCGCCGGGTTGCCCATCGCCGATCGCTTGCGGCGGGCGCTGCGCGAGTTCGACCGGCGCATGCGCGGCTACCTGAGCGACGAGGCGGTGCTGATTGGCGTCGAGTCGCGGACCAGCTGCCCGGTCCGCATGCCGCGCCACCCCGAGACCCTCGAGGCCGTCGACCTGCCGGGCCTGTATCCCGCGGGGGAAGGCGCCGGCTTTGCCGGCGGCATCGTCAGCGCGGCGGTGGACGGCCTGCGCATCGGTGAGCAGATCGCGGCGCGCCTCAGCCGCGCTTCAGCGTGAGCAAGGTGATCTCGGCCGGCGCCCCCAGGCGCATGGGCGGCCCCCAGTAGCCCGTGCCGTTGCTGACGTAGATCAGCGCGCGGCCGAAGCGGTGCAGGCCGCTCACCACCGGCTGCTGCAGCCGGACGAACAGGTTCCAGGGGAAGATCTGGCCGCCGTGGGTGTGCCCCGAGAGCTGCAGCCCCACGCCGAGCCGATCGGCCTCGAAGATCTGGCGCGGCTGGTGGGCGAGCAACACCAGCTCGCGCGATTCGTCCCGCCCGCGCAGGGCCCGGGCCAGATCGGCGCCGTGCCCGCGCCCGAAGCGGTGCGCCGAATAGTCGTCGACCCCGGCCAGATCGAAGCTCTGGTCGCCCTCGCCGATGCGCACGTGCTCGTTGCGCAGCACGCGGATCCCGAGGCGCTCGAGCTCGGCGCACCAGGCTTCGGCGCCGGAGTAATACTCGTGGTTGCCGGTCACGAAGAACACGCCGTGCTTCGCGCGCAGCGCGGCCAGGGGCGCCACGTGCGCGGCCAGCTGCTCGACGGAGCCGTCGACCAGATCGCCGGTGATCGCGATGACGTCGGGCTTCAGCGCGTTGGTCTCGCGCACCACCCGCTCGATGAAACCCCGCTGGATGGTCGAGCCCACGTGCACGTCGGTGAGCTGCACGATGGTGGTGCCGCTCAGCTCGGCCGGCAGCCGCGCCAGAGGCACGCTGATGCGCTTGACGATCAGCTCGGTCAGGCCCGAGCGGGCGGCCAGCGTGCTGGCGCCGCCGGCGACCAGCGCCACCCCGGCGCCCAGCACACGCGTGACGGCCAGCCGGCGCTCGGGGTCGTCGGGGGCGGCGTCCACGAAGAAGCGGCCCACCAGGTCCAGGGTCAGCCGGCTCAGGTCCACCACCGTGAGCAGCATCACCACGATGAACAAGATCCCCATCCAGCCGAAGGTGGCGAGCAACACCGGGCGCATGCCTTCGCCGCGACTGCTGCGGGCCAGCGAGAAGGTGAGGGGGATGCTCAGAAACAGCGCGACCACCAGGCCGCTGAGCACGCGGTGCCAGACCACCGGCAGCGCCAGATCACGGACCAGGCGTGCCCACACGTAATAGTGCAGGCTGCCCGCCACCGTCAGGGCGACCGCGAAGAAGGCGACGAAGGACAGCGCGCGCGGCACTGGGCCCTTTCATAGGCACGAACCGTTTGCCTGACCAGCCCCGGAGAGATCAGTAGCAGGGCGGCGGCTTGCACGAGCAGTAGTTGCCGACGCAATTGCCGCCGGCGCACGGGCAGTAGCCGCCCAGACCGCAATCGGCCGCGCAGTTCACCGTGCCGCCGCAGCCGTCCGAGACCGTCCCCTTGCACTGGTTCTCTGGACACGGATTGGGGTTCGGGACGCAGGTGCAGACGTTGTTCGAGCAGGTGTTCGGGCTCTGGCAGGTGCCGCAGCTCAGCGTGCCGCCGCACCCGTCCGAGATGTTGCCGCAGTTCTTGCCTTGCGCTGCGCAGGTGGTGGGCGTGCAGGTGCAGACGTTGTTGGTGCAGGCGTAACCCGGGTTGCACGAGCCGCAGCTCAGGGTGCCGCCGCAGCCGTTGGAGATGCTGCCGCAGTTCTTGCCCTGGGCCGCGCAGCTGGTGGGCGCGCAACCGCAGACGTTGGCGGTGCCGCCGCCGCCGCAGCTGTCCGGGCTCTGGCAGCTGCCGCAGCTGAGGGTGCCGCCGCAGCCGTTGGCAATGCTGCCGCAGTTCTTGCCCTGGGCCGCGCAGCTGGTGGCCGCGCAACCACAAACGTTGGCGGTGCCGCCGCCGCCGCAGGTGTTCGGGCTCTGGCAGCTGCCGCAGCTCAGCGTGCCGCCGCAGCCGTTGGAGATCGTGCCGCAGTTCTTGCCTTGCGCCGCGCAGGTGGTGGGCGTGCAGCCACAGACGTTGGCGGTGCCGCCGCCGCCGCAGCTGTCGGGCGCGGTGCAGGTGCCGCAGGTCAGCGTCTTGCCGCAGTTGTCCGAGATGCTGCCGCAGTTCTTGCCTTGCGCCGCGCAGGTGGTGGGCGTGCAGGGGTTGGTGCCGCACTTGTTGGCGCCGCCGCCGCCGCAGGATTGCCCGGTGGGGCACGAGCCACAGCTCACGGTGCCGCCACACCCGTCCGAGATGCTGCCGCAGTTGGCGCCCACGTCGGCGCACTTGATCGGCGTGCAGCCGCACTGATTCGCGTTGCAGATCTCGGGCAGCGTGCAGGTGCCGCACACGATGTTGTTGCCGCACCCGTCCGAGATGGTGCCGCACACGGCGCCCTGATCTTTGCAGGTCTTGGGCGTGCAGCCGCACACGCTCACCCCGCCCCCGCCGCCGCACGTTTCGGGTGGCTTGCAGCTGCCGCACTCCAGCACGCCTTCGCAGCCGTCGGACACCTTCCCACAATTGGCCGCCAGCTTCTCGCAGGTGGTGGGGTTGCACGGCGTGGTCCCGCACTTGTTGGCGCCGGCGCCGCCGCAGAACAGGCCGGTGTCGCACTTGCCGCAGTCGAGCTCGGCGCCGCAGCCGTCGGGGACCTTCCCGCACTGGGCACCGGCGGCCGCGCAGGTGGTGGGCTGGCAGCTGCCGCTGTCGCCGCCCTCGGCAGAGCCGTCCAGGTTGGGCTTGCCGCCCGTGCCGGCGCTGCCGTCGGGATCGGGCGAGCCCTTCAGCGCGTCCAGATCGGACGAGAGGCTGCACGACGCGGCGAGCAGAGTGAAGAACGAAAGCCCAGCCGCCAGCGCAGCCAACCGACCAGACGAAGCCACGACAGCATGGTACGCGCTCGGCCGGCCCCCCGCCAGGGCCGAGTGCTCTCCCACCTGCTCTCACCAACGTTCGGCGGAGCTGGCGGGCACGTGGACGCGGTCGGTGGTGGAGTAGCGCGCGGTGCCCACCGAGAAGTTGAACCGCTCGGGGCTGAGGTCGATCACCGCCATGGGCCGCCGGTCGCGCCCGACCACGATCACGTCCTTCATGACGTGGATCTTGCCCTGGCGCGCTTCACCCGAGCGCCGCTGATCGAGCTTGGCGGCGCGCCGCCGCGGCGGCTGTCTTGCCGGCTCTGCAGCGGCCACCCCGGCGGATAGGACCATGGCGAGAACGAACCATCGGATGCTCATGCTGCTTGATGCTCCGAAGTCTGCGATCGGATCTCACTTTCGTCGAGCCAGGCTGTCGCGCAGCGCACGCGCCTCGGAGGCGCTCTCGCCGCCGGGGAAGCGCAAGAGGTGCTCGTCGAGCAGGCGCAGCGCGCGGCCGCGATCGAGCCTGGCCTCGGCCCGGATGCGACGCATCGACTCGGCCTCGATCAAGGTCGAGGTGGCGCCGATGCGCACGTCGCCCTGGCTGCGACTGGCCGCGGGCGGCAGCGGCGAACCCTCGATGGTCACCTCGCGCGTCTGCGTGGGCGCGCTCGGGGCTGCGCCGCGCTCTGCGCCCGGTGGGTGGGCGGCCCCCACCTGCGGCGCGCTCTCTGCTCGCGGCGGGCTGGGCGCCGGCTCGACGAGCGCCGAGCCCGCAAAGGTCGCGGCCCCGCCGATCAGCAGGCCCGCGCCCATCCACTTTGCGAACAGCGCGGCGAGGCCGGTGCTGGCCTTGCCGCCCGCACCCGCGGCGGCCGCGCCGGTGGCCGCCCCGACCGCCGCGGCGGCCAGCACGGTTCGAAGGGCCCGCTCGCGGGTGGCCGGGTCGGGGCGCTCGTCGGCCGCCAAGAGCAGGGCCGCCCGCTCGAAGCCCGGGCCGACGCGGTCCATCAGTCGTTTGGGATCAGCCACGGGAACCTCTCTTCTGCGTGCGCAGGGCGCGGACGAAGCGGCTGCGCGCGCGCCGCAGCCGCGACGCTGCGGTACCGCGGGGGATCAGCAAGAGCTCGGCGATCTCGGAGAGCGTGAGCCGCTCGATCTCGAACAACACGAACACGCTGCGCTCGTCGTGCTCCAGGGCAGCCAGGGCGCGATCGAGCGCTTCGAGCTGCTGGCGGGTATCCAGCGCCGCCTCGGGGGTCGGCGTGGCGGCGATCCGCGTGTCGTCCAGCTGAACGTGCCGCTGCGCGTCGCGACTCAGCCTCCGCCGGGCCGTCTGGGCGATGCGGAGCGCCGCGCCATACAGGAAGCTCCGCTCCGAGCCCGGCGCGATCTCGCCCAGGCGCCGGGCAGCGACCAGGAACACCTCTTGCGCTGCGTCGTCGGCGGCGTCGGCAGGCAGGCCCAGCCGCCGCAGCAGTCGCCACACTGCGTCGAAGCCGTCGCGCATCAGTGCGGGCAAGCGCTCGGTGTCGGTCCCCATGCTGGCCTTGGCCAGAGTGCCCGAGATGGCGGGCATTTTCATGGGCCACGACGCGGTGCTCACTCGGATTGATGCTCGGGGCCGGGCGTTCGGATCACGAAATCGTCTTGGCGCCGGCTCAGGGGGGCCGTGTTACGGTCGGCGCCGTGACGGACACCCTGAACTACGACGCACGCCGGAGCGAGCTTCCCAAGGCCAGCTTCACCCCCGAGGCCTCGGACCGCGACCCCCAAGAGACCCGGGAGTGGATCGAGTCGCTCGAGGCCGTGGTCGAGAACGGCGGGCGCGAGCGGGCGCAGTACCTGCTGAAGCGCGTGCTCGAGAACGCCCGGCGGCACCGCATCTTGCCGCCCGGGCCGCTGTCCACGGACTACGTGAACACCATCTCCACCGACGAAGAGCCCGCCTTCCCCGGTGACGAGATGATGGAGAAGCGCATCCGCCGCATCGTGCGCTGGAACGCCGTGGCCATGGTGCACCGCGCGAACGTGGCCTACGCCGGCATCGGCGGCCACCTCTCGACCTATGCCTCGAGCGCCAGCCTGTACGAGATCGGCTTCAACCATTTCTTCCAGGGGAAGGACGCCGAGGGCAGCTCGGGCGATCTGATCTATTTCCAGGGTCACGCCGCCCCTGGCATCTATGCGCGCGCCTTTCTGGAAGGGCGCCTGTCGATCGAGACCATGGAGCGCTTCCGGCGCGAGGCCGAGCGCGGGGCCGGGCTGTCGAGCTACCCGCACCCGCGGCTGATGCCCGGCTTCTGGGAGTTCCCCACCGTCAGCATGGGCCTTGGGCCCCTCACGGCGATCTACCAGGCACGCTTCGCGCGCTACCTGTCGAACCGCGGCATCACCGAGACCGGCAAGTCGCGCATCTGGGCGTTCCTGGGCGACGGCGAGACCGACGAGCCCGAGGCGCTGGGCAGCCTGAGCATTGCCGCGCGCGAGGGGCTCGACAACCTGGTGTTCGTGGTCAACTGCAACCTGCAGCGGCTCGACGGGCCGGTGCGCGGCAACGGCAAGATCATCCAAGAGCTCGAGGCGGTGTTCCGCGGCGCCGGCTGGCACGTGGTCAAGGTGATCTGGGGCCCCGAGTGGGACGAGCTGCTCGCCCAAGATCACGCGGGCGTGCTGCGCCGGCGCATGAACGAGGTCGTCGACGGCCAGTGGCAGAAGTACACCACCGCCAGCGGCGAATACATCCGGCGCGACTTCTTCGGCACCGATCCGCGCCTGCTCGACATGGTGGCGCACCTCTCTGACAAGCAGATCGAGGGCCTGCGCCGCGGCGGGCACAGCTATCGCAAGCTGTATGCGGCGTACCGCCGGGCCACCGAGAACAAGGGCCGGCCGACGGTGATCTTGGCGCACACCGTCAAGGGCTGGACGCTGGGCGAGAGCTTCGAGGGCTCGAACGTCACCCATCAGAAGAAGAAGCTGGAGAAGGACGAGCTGCGCGTCTTCCGGGACGCGCTTCACCTGCCCGTGCCGGACGCGAAGCTGGCCGAGGCGCCGTTCTACCACCCGGGGACCCAGAGCCCCGAGGTCGAGTACCTGCTCGAGCGCCGGCGCGCGCTGGGCGGCAGCATTCCCAAGCGGCGCGGTCTGGCTCAGGTGAAGGTCGAGCTGCCGCAGGGCGAGCTGTTCGACGAGTTCAAGCAGGGCACCGCCGACGCCGAGGCCAGCACCACCATGGCGTTCGCGCGCATGCTCTCGAAGCTCTTGCGCGACAAGCGCATCGGGCGCCGCGTGGTCCCCATCGTGCCCGATGAGGCGCGCACCTTCGGCATGGACGCGCTGTTCAGCCAGGTGGGCATCTATTCGTCGCGCGGCCAGCTCTACGAGCCGGTCGACAAGGGCAAGCTGCTCTACTACCGCGAGAGCAAGGACGGGCAGGTGCTCGAAGAGGGCATCACCGAGGCGGGGTCCACCGCCAGCTTCATCGCTGCCGGCACGGCCTATTCGAACTTCGGCCAGCCGATGATCCCGTTCTACATCTTCTACTCGATGTTCGGCTTCCAGCGGACCGGCGACCTGTTCTGGGCGGCGGGCGACAGCATGGCGCGGGGATTCGTGCTGGGCGCCACTGCCGGGCGCACCACGCTGAACGGCGAGGGGCTGCAGCACCAAGACGGCCACACCCACCTCTTGATGAGCACCATTCCGTGCTGCGTTTGCTACGACGTGGCGTACGCCTACGAGCTGGCGGTGGTGATCGAAAAGGGCCTGCGCCGGATGATCGGCGACGAAGAGGCCATCTATTATTACATCACGCTGCAGAACGAGAACTACCCCATGCCGCCCATGCCCGAGGGGGCACGCGAAGGGATCTTGCGCGGGCTCTATCGCCTCAGCGCGGCGCCCGCCAAGAAGGCGCAGCACGTGCAGCTCTTCGGCTCGGGCTCGATCTTGCTCCAGGTGCTGCGCGCTCGGGAGATCCTCGAGGGGTACGGCGTGTCGGCCGACGTGTGGAGCGTCACCAGCTACGTCGAGCTTCGGCGCGACGCGCTGGACGCCGAGCGCCACGCACGGCTGAACCCTGGGGCGCCGCCCAAGCCTTCTTACCTGTCCCAGGCCCTGGCCGGCGTGGACGGCCCGTTCATCGCCGCCAGCGACTTCATGAAGGCCGTGCCCGACCAGATCGCGCGCTTCGTGCCCGGGCGGTTCGTGCCGCTGGGCACCGACGGCTTCGGCATGAGCGATACGCGCGCCGCGCTGCGGCGCCACTTCGAGATCGATGCCGAGAGCATCGCGATCGCCGCGCTGGACGCCCTTCGGCTCGACGGCAAGCTTGACGCAG
>Ga0154020_10003952_pt1 | contig 17713 bp, 15 predicted proteins | sample Klosneuvirus_201_FD_109709 | JGI IMG/M metagenome (GOLD analysis project Ga0154020, IMG submission 109709) | Active sludge microbial communities from wastewater, Klosterneuburg, Austria - Klosneuvirus_20160825_MG | ecosystem: Engineered > WWTP > Aerobic digester > Activated sludge | place...
CGGCGAGTGCGCCGCGCTGATTTCTTCACCATGAAAAACTCCTCGTTGCCAAGCCTTCATCGGCCCGGCTTCATGCCCGGAGTTTCCACTTATAGCGCTGTTCAGATTTGCGGAGCCACTTCTTGGAGCCTTCCTTTCTGTTTAGCGGACAAAAGCCCATTCTAGGAGCGCAGCACGCTACTGTGGGAGCCGGAACAAGGTGCTCGGACCCTCCCCCATTTGCTACTCGGACGCTGTGCCGGAAGTCACCCGCCCGCAGTGGACCGCAATAGCTCTTTGCGACCCTTCGCATTGCCGCCCGCCAGGCTGCGCGCGCTACTTCGATAATGTGAGTTTCGGCCGAATCGGGCACCGCATTCTCCTCGTGCTCTTCATCAAGCCAACCACGCGGTTTGCGGAGACGGCTCTCGATCTGCCGCGCGCACTGCGCCGTTCGCTTCAGCGTCCATCCCATTGCAGTCTTACCCGAACGTCGATGCGTCGGGGCCCGGTTGGCTCGCAGGAACTGCGGCGTATTGCTGCAGCAGCTTTACCGAACCCTCGCGGGTCAGCTTGTCCGAGAACGCTGCGCCCAAAGTGGCGCGTGCCTCGAACGCGAGTAGCGGTGGCTGCTGTGGCGACGAGAACCGGACGACTTCGAAGAGTGCCTGCGGCAGGTCGTTGTCACATGCCACCAGAACACTGATCCCATTCGAGAACTCGATGCTGGCCGACACGTAGCCGAATGAACCGTCCGCCGACATGCAGGCCTTCGCGGTCGGAAGGGCAGCGACAACCATTTGGAGCAGCGATTCAACCCGGGCCCGGTTGTATGCCAGCACCTCCTCGTCGGATACGTTCCTTGGTTCATCCATGCGCGTCAGGTTCTCGGTCGGCCCCGGTAGTGCCGGAAGACCGGCTTGACATAGAGTCGCATGAAGAAGGGCGCCGTCAAGCCCGCGCTACGCACGCCGAACCCCCTGTTAGGCGCTCCGGGGCCCGCCCCTTATTGAGGAGCACGTGAACAAGGATGCCGCTGCCGCTTCGGTCGACTTCCTTGTAGCCGCTCCAGCAGCCGTGAACGCAAGCGTGTCATGGAACCGAAAAAATCGCCGCCCTCGATGTGGATGCACTTGTTCGCCCGGTCCCACCGCAAAACGCCCGCCACGTCGTACAGCGACTGACGCGCCGCCTTGACCATTTTGTCCATGTGGGGCAGCGCGAGGTGTTCGGTGCGACAAGCGAACGGGAGCGGACTTTGATCCAGCAGCCGCAGTTGGGCCTACATCTTGGTGATCACTTGCAGCCGCGCCGCATGCCGGCCCGCTTCCTGCTGGATTGCTGCTTGGAAAAGCGTGCCCGGAGGTCGACTACGACTTGTCGCCATCTGGGCTACCCAGTGTCGGTTTTACTACCGTTTCGTGGTGGTTCTTGGCGTGCGCCACCAGGGCATCCCACTCCTGCGGCGACATGGAACGCCCCAGCAGCTTCTCAAACTGCGCGCGGACCGTGGCCACGCCAGTGTCCGTAGCGATGTCGTCATCGAATCCGAAGACGAGGCAGATCATTCCCCACAAGCGATGCCACGTTCCTTCCAGCCCCTCCAGGTGGACGCCAAGCCGGTACCCGGTGTCTGTGGTTTGCGGCCGGCTTGTGAGGATGCTGTCCATGGAGGGGGGCTGGCGGCGGCTGCGCTCGATTCGGCTCCGTGCCGACTTCGTGAGGTCTTCCAGAACGGAACTCTCCATCTGGACGCCGCATTCCCGTTCCCAACACTGAATGGCGGCCTGCACCGCGGCGCGTTGTTGCGCGCCGTCCTCCAGCAGCTGGGCCTCCAGTGCCAGCACCACCTGATCCGCAGCCTGTGCGCGCGGCGCCATGGCCTGGTTCACGGCCGACATGATCTTCAATGAGGCCGGGCTGTCCGGATTGCCTGCCAGCTCGCGCGCCATCGCTGTCCAGATGTCCTCGCCTGGGCGTTGCTCCAGCTTTGTCTTGGGAGGGTCGCGGTCTGCCATGCGTTCAGTCTAGCGCGTTGCTATTTCATCCGCCTCGGGGCGATTCAGGGGGTGCCGCATATCATTCTTCCCATTGCTGAGTAATTGTAAGGAAGCCTCCGGCGCGTGACATGGTGGAGCCCTCGGGTTCGGTCGATGAGGAAATTGCTTCTCTGCGCCAGCGCGCCGAGGAGCTGAATGCGCTTGCGTATGAGGTTCACCTGTGCGACGACAACCTGGTCATCCGGCGCCGTACCTTCGCCGGCGGCGCAAGCCACGTCGTTCGGCAGTGCACCATCTGCGGGCAACAGCGGCACGGACCGATTCCCAAGCGGGATGCCGAACGCCTTCTGGCCGGCGCAACAGCAGCGCATTTCGATGATCAAGCCGAGGATCGCCATCGCCAAGCTCGAATCGCGCGAGTCCAGGAGCAACAGCGGATCGCGCGCCGATTGACGGAGCTGGAGGATCCAGAGGCGGCCAAACTGGATGCCGCGGCGCAGGCTGAGCACGAGGCCGCTTTGCGGCGCGCGCGCACCGCCATCGCCGAAGCGGTCGACGCCGTCACGGTGCTGCCTGCACCTCGCCGCGAGCCCTATCTTCTCGCCGAGCTGTTCACGCACCGTGGCTCCTTCCGCGAATTGCCGGCCGGGGAACCCGCGACCACTCGATTCGAAAGCGAGGATGAAGTGGGCGCCTGGCTGAATGGCTGGATTGGGCAGGACTTTGACGTGTGGCGAGAGGTCCCGGGCGTCCATCTCGCGGAGAAAGCGGGTGTGCGGGTGGACCTCGTCTTGCGCGCCAAGCCCCACTTGATCGCAGCTGGCTTCATGCCCTGCTTCTTCGGGGTGGAAGTCAAACATCTGCCCACAGATGGCGGCTTCAGCCCAAAAGCCTCGCGCGCGGTGCGCCAAGCCATGAGCTACATGGACTGCGAGTTCGATCTAGAGGGAGAGAAGATTCGACTGCAACGGGTCTTGCTGTTCACGAACATGTCCTTCGAGTCAGAACGCAACATGCTGCGCGGCATCGAGCCCTATGCGCTTTCTAACGACAAGGCGAAGTGGGCGGCTCTCCTCGAGCTGGGCAACCACGGCAATGTGGGCAACCTGGAGATCTACGGCAGCAGAGAGGCCTGGAAAGGCTGGCGGATCGCCTTCGCAACTGGGAAGTACTTCAGCCGCTACCTGAAGGAATATCGCCTTTCGGACGCGAATCTGTTCGCGAAAGTGCGCATCGGCAACTTCTGATCGGCGCGGGTAGGATTTGCCAAAAAACACGGAGGAGATTGCGATGCTGCATGAGGTCGAGTCAACGGTTGCCACATTCCTGGAACAGGAAAGACTCTCGGGCGGCGCGAAGGGCGCAACCGAGATCCTGCGCATGGCTGGAGTGGACTTGAACGACCGCCTGGAACAGTTCGCTTGGGCTTGGCGTCGGCGCGGCATGAATTCCGTCATGACCATCTGGGCCGAGGATGTCCACGTCGTGGGGCCCGGACAGTGGATGCTTGCAGAGCCGGCGGACGTTTCAACCCGCCGAAGCGGGCGCCCCTGGTCGGCGGTCGAGAAACCGCGCGCCGAGCGGCGATTCGCGATCCTGCGTGAGGCGTTTCAGACGAAGACGCCCCTTCTGGGGCTGCTGCAAGTCAACCGATGGTCAGCGAGCCGGCTTGTTGAGGAAGACCAGACCTCCAACGTCGCGTTCCGGGTGCGTGACCGAACGCCCTGGCACGTCGTGTACTTGCGGCCGGAAGATCACCTGGCCGTCCTGGTGCGAGGGGATCAGCCGTGGACGCCCACCGCCGAACAAATCGAGGAGGCCAAGCGCCGCTGGGAGGTCGCCCACCAACCTGATGCCGCGCCCTCCCCTGCGCCAGCGCCGCCGGAACCTGATCGCGGGCCAGCCCCCATCCTTTTCGTGGCGAGCGCCTGGATGCGCCGGTACAACGGGCCCGCCGAGGACGATCCGGTCGCCGCCGACAACTTCACCTATTTCACGGTGGAAGGTCACCCGCCATCGGATGCCCATGAGCAGTGGAACTTCGCGGATACAGGCGGCATGGTCTACGGTTACGTGCCCCGGTCATCGAGCATCGCCATCGAGCGCCTGGGAGCTGCTGCTGGCGCGGAATCCATCGCCGGCGTGCTGGTCGTGTTCTTCGCCCGCGACCCGGCAGAGGACGTGCTAAAGGTGGTCGGCTGGTACCAGAACGCCACGGTTCACAGGCGCGAGGTTTACTCCCATGAGCGCGGGACCCTGACGGTTGGAGGCTCCATCCGCGCGGCGAAGGCTGACTCCGTCGTGTTGCCGGTCGCCGATCGCGTCATCGTGATCCCCACGGCACAAACGACGCCAGGCGGTGTCGGTCAGTCGCCCCTCTGGTATGCGACTGAGCATCCTGCCAAGGTGGCTGAAGTTCGTGCGTTCGTGGAAGGGTATGGCGCCAGCCCGGGCGCGCCGGGCGAGGACAGCGAGGGCAAGGGTGGCGGTGGCAGGCCCAGGCAACCGGACACCCTCACGCGCTTGGCCGTCGAGGCTGCATCCATGAAGCTGGCCATGGCCTACTTTGACGACACGGTGGACGTTTCCGCGAAGGCCAGGGGATGGGACATCGAGGCACGGGATTCCAAGGGCCAGCTGCTGATCGAGGTCAAAGGCTTGTCGGGCCAGAACGTGAACGTCGAACTGACGCCGAACGAGTACGAGAAGATGCGCGCTCTGCGGGATCGCTACGTGCTGTTCGTCGTCACGAGCGCGTTGACGCTGCGCCCGCTTGCACGCAGCTTCAGATTCCAGCCCGCGTCTTCCGCCTGGCGTACCGCCGCCGGTGAAGAGCTGATGTTCGCGGAAATGCTCGGTGCACGAGCCTTCGTGCCCGGCAGGCGTGCAGCGCCGACCGCGGACGGGAGCGCATCAGAAGCGGATGAGAGCGCGTCACAGTAGCTCTCCTCATGCGAACGCGCCGCGCAGCAGGCCGCGAACGCTGTCCAGGAACGTTTCGGAGCGGCTGTGAGCATGGCCGGAACCCCGCCGTTCTCGCCGTCGCAGGCGGCGCGGACCGTTCGCGCGGGCAACCGTGAACTCGTCGCCAATTTCCGAGAGCTCGCGCATGTCGAGCGCAAATTCGCCGTCGCTGCTGCCTTGCAGCTCCGCGAGCGCCGCCATGCACAAGGTGCAACCGTGCTCAGCCCCCTTCTCGAGATGGAAATTGGCGCTCTTGTGCTGTTCGCTGCCACCTTGCCGCGCGTACCACAGGCCCAGCCGATAGTGGGCTTGCGCCGCCGGCGCGCTGTTCGCCCGGGCCGCGGCGAGGAAGAAGCGGTAGGCAACGGATTCCGGCATCCTGCCGGGGTTGATGTCGCGCAGGTACGAGTCTCCCAGCAGGCACAGCGCCGCAGCCCGCGTCTTCGTGTCCAGCGAGTGGCTGAGCGCCAGCAGGTCCATGCGAGCCTGCGCAAAGGTCGCGCGCGAGCTGCGTTGGAGAGCAAGCGCCGCGCCAATGACGCCGGCCAGCGGGTTTCCCAGCGCATAGAGATCCTGCAGCAGCCACTTCGCCGCCTGCCGCGCGCTGGTGGTATCGATTTCGGCGATCGCCGTCGCCGCGGCCAAGGCGTCCTCCGGATCCAGTGCGCCTGCGGCGGCTTCGGCCGCAACGACCTGGCGCATGGCCGCCAGATAGCTTTCCGGAACGGGCCCCGCTCCGGTTTGCGAGGACAGCGCTTCGCGCCACACCACCAGGTGGGCGAGGAATGCCGGGCTGCACAGCGGCGCGGCGCGTTGGGCGATGGTGTAGTCGCGCTCGGTGAGTGCGGGGACGTGGGCGGACAAAACGGCAAGCTGCATGGGGACTCTCCTTTCAGTGGACAAAAAGGCGCCAGCGGCGCATACCGATGCCCTCCTGGGAAGGGCATGGGTAGACGCTGCAAGAGGGCAGTCGGGGGGATCAGGCGGCTGCTGCGGCAGCCGGCGCGAGGTGGTTGAAGGAAGCCGCTTGGGCTTCTAGGCCGACGCAGAGGCGGCCGGTCAGATGAGTGTCATCCGGGGCTAATCGGGCGTCAAACGGTCGCGTCCAGTTTTGAGGCTGGCGGCGCCAGAACGGCTACCAGGCGTGGGCGCTGATCGGGAACGGCCAGTTGGCCGGGGGTGCGCCTGGGGCCGGGTATGGCGATGCGATCGACGCCGCGGCGGCTGGTCGGCGTACATCGTTCACCCGGTCGATGATGCGTTGCGCACCCATGCGCGCGGCCAGGTCCAAGCCTTCTTGTGTGAGCTTGTAGCCTTCACCGCTGATCTCGAACAATCCCATGCCGGCGATCCTGTTCGCCACGGCTTTGCGAGGCGGCGCGTAGAGAGATGGGTGCTGGCGCAAGGCAAGCTGCAGTTCCTTGTGCTGAGCGGCCGTGAGCTTCATGGAAGGAGCGGCGCGGTTGCTGCCCTGAAAGTCGGTAGCAAACGCTGGAACGCGTGGCGCCGCGCGCTTCGCTGCCGCAGTTCATCCCAGCACTCGGCGGTGCGTTGGCTACGGAGGATGGCCTGCCGCAAGAACTCCGTGGATTGCATTTCAGGAAGCCAGGCCAGGACCGACACGCCGTAGTGGTCATACATGCACGGCGAGAGTTCGTCAGCTATGGCCATTTGTTCAAATCCGGAATGACAGTCGCGTTCGCGTTTAGCTTACGGCGGAAATTCGCAAAGTGAAGCCGCAGACGATCAGCGTTCCCATATCGCGGGACATTGTCAATGCATCGAGGGAGTCGTCTCCCCCACTGAAGGAATGTTGCTTTCTGGCGTTCAAGGTGGCGAGTGCGCAAATACGCATTGGATCCACGTGTCTGCTGAAAAGGGGCGATCTCCGGTTGACGGAGGCGCTTATGCCGGTATTTTGGTTCGGAAGGAGATACCCATGCCCAACCTGATGTCCACATTCGAAGTCCTTGCGCCGCTCCACCAGGAGGTGGCCCGCGCCATGGCAAATGGAGCCCGCGAAGCGATGCAGGAGCACGGCTTCGCGCCACTGAACGACGACAACGCGGCCCGCTTTGACGAAGCGTGCGCGGTGTTCCTGAAGACCCGCCTGGACCGCAACAGCGAGGCGTCCGTTGGCTAACAGCGCCGCCGGCGCTCGCCTTTCGTGCAACGGCTGCGATTACGCCATCTACACCGCGCGGTACGGCCAAGCCCGCGAGCCGCGCCCGCATGTGCGCTGTGGTCCGCTGGCGGTGGACGTTCCCATGATCATTGGTGAGCACGACACCTACGTGGGTTGCGAGATTCCACCGGAATGCCCCTGGCACTTCCCGCCGCCGCGGTCACCGCGCGCTGTGGGCGGTCGGCGGTGACCCGCATGGGATGGAGGAATGCTGCCCGGCAAGCCGCGTGAAAAGTGCTTCGTCTGCGGACGCGTCATTCAGCGACCCGATCTCCACCGCGTCGCGATAAGGAGACGTCCGTTTGCTCATATGCCTCATATGATCGGGTATGTCTGAGCGCGGACTCTCTGACCTGGAGGAATTTAGGACGTGGCTTGAGAGCCGCGGTCTTCGCGTTGAGTCCACGCGACTGCATGAGTACATCACGGCGCTGAAGGCGTATGAAGTTGGCCCCCCAGTGAACGAGCTACCTCAGGCCGACTTAGATCGCTATGTTTTTATGTGGCGCGAAGCTGACGAACTGCGCATGATCTTCGAAGGACTGAAGATCTCCGAGCCCTCGGGAGCACTTTCTCTACTACAGAAGGCGCTTGGGGGCGCTGCGTTGTCCCGTGACGAGACCTCCACGGCGCCGAGAAATTTCCTTTACGAGCTCCGGATTGCTTCATTCTTCTTACAGGCTGGTTTCACGGTCGACCTGTCGATGGAGGCGGATCTTACAGTCGCACTCTCGACCGGTACGCTGGTCGTCGAGTGCAAACGAATTGCGTCCGCAAATAAAGTGTTCGTGCGAGCGAAGGAGGCCTGCAGCCAACTCACCCGACGAATCAAGGCGGTTCCGAGGCACACGACGCGGGCGTTCGGTCTTGCATGCCTAGACATAAGCCGCGTCTTACATCCCAATCAAGGCGTAACCGTCACACCTTCAGCCGATTACGCAAAGGCTGCGTTGCAGTACGAGCTTCGGAAATTCGACCGAGACTTTGATCTCGCAGGGATTTTTCGCGGCAACAAAGACATTATTGCCGTTTGGGTCCAGCTCAGTGCGCCCACCTTGACCGCTGATGGAAGGCGTACCCGGTTCTCTTCGCTGCACATACCGTTGGCCCCGCAGGCAGGTCCTAGGTACGAGGCATTTGAGGAACTCAGAAAAGTGCTTGAACTGAAGTTCTAGACGTGCAAGGAAGCGGCACTGTGCTGGCGGACGCCCTTACTTGGCCGAATAGAGAACTCGCAAAGCTCTGCCGCGTTGGCCTTCTGGGATGTCGCCCAGGCCGGTGAAAAAGGCCGTCGCCGCGGTGCAGGTCTCCGCAGGAGTGCTTCGCCGGCGTGCCTCCTCGTCGCCGAACAACAGCATCTGCCGTTGCGTCATGCGGGCCAGAGCTATTCGTGCGACCTGGTTAACCTGGGCGTCAGTGGGTCGGATTCGTCTGACTTCGTCGGCTTCCCGCAGCGCTTGCGTCATAAGGGCTACTTCCCTCGTGCGCAGGTTCGCAGGTAAGGCTGCCAGAATCTTCATAGGCTGCCCGGACGGAAACGCGAGCTCGACGCAGGCGCCCGCATCAACGGCTGCAACGGTCTTGAGCTGCTCGATCATGAGTGCGTGATAATCCACGAGGGTGCTGTCTGTCGCGACAGGCACATAGGCCATGATCGCTGGCAGGAGCTGGTCGCGGACGGCGACTGTGAACTCGGCGTCGGTTGCCCCGTTGCCCAGGGAATTCCAGGCAGCATCCATCATCGCCTTGTACCCTCCCGGGTCGCGCTGCTCGAAAAGCGCGAAAAGCTCCTCCTTGCGAAGGCCGGCTTCGAGGTCCGAGCGCCCGCGCACTGAGGTGGCGATCGCGGCTGTTTCGCCGCCCAGGCTCGCCCGGGTAAGCACGCCGGCCGTGCGCAGCGTGTCATGCGACGGAAACCACATCTCGCCGTGAGGCGTCTCCAAGGCGCGTCTCACGAACGCCGCAGGAAGACCGGCTTTCTCGTACTGCTGCTTGAGGTCCGCGGAGTCTTCTCTAGACCGGTTGGAGCCAACCGATCGCGCGGAGTGGAAGCCGATCTTTGCTCCCGGCGCCGCCGCCCGGTCGGCACCCGCCAGGAACGCAATGGTGCAGGCGGAGGCGCAATACTGCTCTATGTAGGTATTGAGGCGGTTCTTGCGGATAACGTCGGCCAGCAGCTGGCCCTCTCGAATCCATCCGCCCTCGGACGCGAAGACAACTGTTGTGACGCTCGGCGCGAGTTTGATGGCGGCAGCGAGCAGATCGGCGCTTCCGTCGTTAATACCTCCAGAGAGAAGGATCGACTTGCCGTCTGCTCGGACCTGCAGGGCGGTCTCCCGGCCGATCTGGTGGCCCAAAGCAACCTCCCAATGCTCGCGAAAGGCCGGCATGGCACCGGCAGTATCACCGAGTATTCGCAGCGCCCCTAGAACGATCGCAATCTTGGCAAGCGACGCCCACGTGTGACGGCCTCCGCGGCTGACGTGCTTGCTCGCCGCAGCCCACGTGCCGGCTGCCGCCCACACCCAGAGCGAAAAGACTGCAGCGCATAGGAGCAGGAACGCTGCCGAGGCGTACCGAGCCTGGAAGCTTCTGCCAAACCAAGGCACCACCGCGAGCATGACGCCGCCAGCCAAGACCTGCAGCAGGAGCAGGTGCACCCAGTAGGAGCGCGCCAGCGAGTAGTCCCCGTTGTAGTGCCGGCGAAATAATGCGAACGGTCCGCTGTAGGTTGGTATAAGGAGGGCTGCCGGGTCCAATGGGGCAGGTGGTTGACTTCGGATCCAGCGCGCGATCAACACGCCCACCGCGATCAATACTGCAAGCGGGATGAGGCTTAGAAGAGTTTCTGCCATTGCTCCCCTCCTGCCGAGATGATGCGCCGGGGCGACGAACTCGTCAATTGACGGGCAACACGTCACAGGGCCTCAGTCACGGGCGGTCCTGGGGTTCGCTGCTTCGATTGCTATGGCTGCATTTGGCCGACAGCGAAGATCAGAGAAAGCGGCTCGAACGACAGGTATGGTCAAGGAAGTGGTGCTTCCCTTCCGGTGATCACGATCTCGAACCTCCTGTCGAAGAACTGTCGGAACGAATGATCAGGATCTACTGAACCGAGTGATCACGAATGGCCGAAACAGCCCAGGTCGGCCGTTGGCAATTCATGGCCCGTACAGAGCGTCCCTTGCGTCCAACGGAGACGCCGACAATCACTCAGCGGCCGACAAGGCTACCCGTCGGCTATCGAGTGGCCAGAACCGCGGCAGCCTGTTTTCTGCCGAGAGTCTTCAGCGCGGCGATGGCTGGCAGGTGCCGGGCCCGAGGGCGTGCCTTGCCGCCCTCCCATTTGTAGATGGAGAGTCCTGACACACCGATAAGCTTGCCCAACGCTTCTGCAGACAAGCCTAAGCGCTTGCGCTGAGACGCAAGGCCTTTCGCACTGAATCGATGTCGGACCTTCGACGTTGCTTCTTCCGAGCGACCTGGGCCATTGCTAGTCGCAGATGCTCGTTTCAACTGGTTCTGCAAGGCGACTACTTGGCGCTTCAGTGCAGCGATTTCAGAGCGATATTTGTTCGAGGCGCTTTTCAGTGCCTCAGTTTCGGTCTTAATTTCTTTGCGGGCAACGCGGGCGATTTCGGATTTGAGCACGGTGGCTATGTTTGGCATGCGGCATATTGTGCCTCTACTCACGAAATCCGCCGTGAGCAACCTGCTGTCGACACAAGTCGGAGCTCCAGCTACCTACGAAAGGAAGTGGATGGGGGAAAGGCCAGCGACGACATCTCTGGAGCGTGTTCGAGAACGTTTGAATTCCTGGCTTCCATCGCCTTGGCCGCGAGGCGCACCGCCCCCACTACGAGAATTGCGACCAACACAGCACCGATCATCTGTCTTGGTTGAGCACTGAAGCGTGTGCCAAAATTGATGATCAGAAGTACCGCGCCGCCGCAACACGAAGCCGCCGCTAGCCAGAGAACGGAGTTGTGGAAAGCTTTCATCCTGAACGGGAACCTAGACGGATTTCAGTGTAGTGATGTACAGCCGCGCGTCAAAGCCCTGTCGCGCGCGTATGTGGATCTGTCGCGCACTGACCACAGAGCACACTCTTAGCCGAGAAACCTAGATCTCCGCTGCTCGGACATGCAAATCTCGGCTTGTTCGAGACGCGCAATTCTTGCTTCCTCTTGGCATGGTCCTACAAACTGCTCAGCCTGGCAGACCATAGGATGAGTCAGTACCACCGGCCAGGAGAGCGCAATGTCCGACGCCAGAAGCTTTAACCTGAAGAGTACGAGTTCGAGTCCGCATGCCATTGGTGCTTGGCTGCCAACAGGGCCCTCCTGTCCAAGTCGCTGTGGGCTAAAGTGGTGACCACATGCCGCGCCCGACCGCAAAGGCGGACGTACCGCTTTCAACATACAACGCCAAGCGTGATTTCCAAGTCACGTCTGAACCTGCCGGCAAGGCAAGTATTGGCACCTCACACAAATCGAAGAGCCTCGCATACGTCATTCAGAAACACTGGGCAAGCCGGCTGCACTACGACTTCCGCCTCGAACTGGATGGCGTCCTCCTAAGTTGGGCCGTCCCGAAGGGACCAAGCTATGACCCCACAGAAAAACGGATGGCAGTTCATGTCGAAGACCATGCCATCGGCTACGGCAGCTTCGAAGGGACAATCCCACCAAAGCAGTACGGCGCCGGCACCGTAATCGTTTGGGACCGCGGCACCTGGGAGCCCATGGGGGAGCCGCGGGAGGGCATGAACGAGGGAAAGCTTGTTTTCAAACTCCATGGCGAAAAGCTCGCCGGGTTGTGGGAACTCGTGCGCATCTCGAAGCCGGGCGACAAGCAAGACCAATGGATGCTTTTCAAAAAAAGGGATGCGTGGGCGAGGCCCCGAGCGGACTACGACGTTGTCACTGCGCTGCCCGATAGCGTGATCGAGAAGCCCCTGGGCCCGCTGGAGGAACGCGAGCAGCGCGGAGCGCCCCCGTCACCCAACAATTCGGAGGAAGACGCTGAGCCTGACCTGTCAAAGGCGGTCCAAGCAACCCTTCCGAGCAAGCTCGAACCTCAGCTCGCCACGCTCGCAGCGGCGCCGCCTGCAGGCAATGGCTGGGTAGTGGACGCAAAGTATGACGGCTATCGCATTCTGACCCGCATTGAGGGCGGCAAAGCGCGGTTTATCACGAGGGGCGGCCATGACTGGACGTCAAAAATACAGTCGCTTGCCAGGGCCGTGGAGGCCCTTGGGATTGAGTCAGGCTGGCTGGATGGCGAAATAGTGGTGATCAACCAGCAGGGCATGCCCGACTTCAACCGATTGCAGAACGCATTCGACAAGTCAACAGCGGACAGAATTGAATATTTCGTTTTCGACGCGCCATTCCTGAGTGGACTGGACCTTCGAAGGGTTCCCTTGTGGTCCAGGCGTGCCCTGCTCAAGAAGTCGTTTTCCAACGCGCCGGCGCCGGTTCACTTCAGCGAGGCTTTCGAACTGCCTCCACGGCAAATGTTCGATGCCGCATGCCGGATGGGTCTTGAGGGGGTCATGGCCAAGCGACGGGACTCGCCTTACACCTCTGGACGGACGCAGACATGGCTGAAGCTGAAATGCTCGCTGCGTCAGGAATTCGTGGTCGCGGGCTTCACTGACAGAAGCAACGCCAAAGGCGAGGTCGGCGGGCTGCTTCTGGCGTATCACCAGGATGGCAAGCTGCGCTACGCCGGCAGCGTCGGGACCGGCTGGGACGCAAAGACGGGTCAAGAGCTGCACGCGCGCCTTGTGAAGCTCGAAGTCGACAAGCCAATGCTCGACGCCAGCACCGTCAAGACGGGCCGGTGGTCCAGGCGCGCAGCGGGCGCAGAGCGGTGGGTGAAACCTGAGCTGGTGGCCGAGGTCGCATTCTCCGAGTGGACGCCCGATGGCCAGGTCCGACACCCTACCTACAAAGGTTTGAGAGCAGACAAGCCGCCTAGCGCCATCACACGCGAGCCGACGTTGCATGGACAAGTTGCTGCAGGGGCTGAGACCGCCAAGCCGCGTGTCCTGCCTCCCCCGAGTGTCAGAGTCACGAACCCAGAGCGAGTAATCGACCCGACGACCGGGCTCACCAAGGTCGACCTGGTTCGGTACTACGAAGCCATTGCCGACTGGATATTGCCGCACCTGAAAGACCGGCCAGTCTCTCTAGTACGAGCGCCCACAGGCATCACTGGGCAGTTGTTTTTCCAGAAACACTTGGAGGAGTCGAAGATGCCTGGCCTGGCAGAGCTCAATCCTGCACTTTGGCCGGGACACCCCGCTCTCCTGGCCGTGGACTCCCGCGACGCCCTGCTGGCGGCGGCCCAGATGAACACAATTGAGTTCCATACGTGGAATTCGACCACCAGGAATATTGACAAGCCTGACCGGGTAATTTTTGACCTTGACCCAGGTGAAGGGGTAACTTGGGCTCACGTTCAGGAAGCCGCGTTCCTTGTGCGAGCCATGCTCACCGAGCTTGGCCTCGAGAGTTGGATTAAGACGAGTGGCGGGAAGGGACTGCACGTGGTCGCACCCCTAGCGCCAAGACTCGATTACGAGTCCGTAAGGGGCTTCTCTCAGGCCGTCGTCCAGCACATGGCTCGCACCATCCCGCAGCGGTTCGTCTCCAAGTCCGGTGGCACCAATCGCGTCGGCAAGATCTTCATTGACTATCTTCGAAACGGTCATGCGCAAACAACTGCTGCAGCATTCTCAGCCCGCGCCCGCCCGGGTCTCGGCGTTTCAATGCCAATCAGCTGGGAAGGTGTACCCGGCTTAAAGAATGGCGCCCAGTGGACCATTGCCACGGCAAGGGAGTACGTGTCTTTCCAGAAGGTCGACCCCTGGGCCGAGTATTGGAAATCAAGACAAACGCTGACGGTCGCTATCAAGAAGCTTGGCCACGTGCCGACAAAAGCCATATAGCAATGCGGTCATCGGCAGCGACGGCCAAGGGCGCCCAACCACCGCTTGCGGCCAGAAAGAGACATTGCGCAGGCGCCCGCCGGTGGCGCGCCTGTCTGACTGCCACCCATTGGTCAGTTTGTGGGACGTGCCGGAATCAGCGGCGGGAGGCAATCGGCGAACCGATTCTGCAGCTGGCTCATGGCGCGCATGGCATCCTGGCTACCAGCCAAGATCGCAAGGAAACCCCCCGTGGAACGAGGAGGCCATTGCTGCTGCCTACCACTTGGCAGAGGAGCGCCGCCGGATAGCCCGCCACGTGGCGCTGCAGCGGGTGTACCCCGGTACGCATGAAAGAATGCAGCGCCTTCAGCATCGTGCTCTTAAAGCGGACATCATCTCGAACATGCCTGGCGGCACTCGCCCTTCTAAGGCATCAACCATTTTGGCAGCCATCGGAAGCGCGGCGGCTGTTGCGATCTCTGGACAGAATGACTTCGGTGCCGACTTCCGGCCGGCGTAGCGGGTCGTATGACGCGGTGACCGTGACCCACCGACCTAGCGCTTTCTCCATCTCGTTCTGCAGCGATTGCACAGGTGTTGGTGCCGAAGTGGCCGGTAGAAGGACGTGAACCTCCAGCGCCTGGCCGGGATCGAGCCTGACGCCGTACGCGACCCGGCCCACCAGCCACGCCGTAACGACTCCTGCCTTATCGAACGCGGTGGCAATCCCAGGGTTGTCGCCCACGGCTGTCAGCACGGCTTGCTCTTCCTCCCGGGCCCGCTTGTTCATTGCGATCTTGTTGCCGGTGTAGTAGTAGCTGGCGTCTCGCGAATGACCTGCATCCTCGGACACCTGTTTTTTCGCAGCTGCGACCGCTTCCTCGTTCTGGTCGTAAGCGAGGCCCGGGGCCTCCCTGAGAACCGGCGCAGGGAGCCCTGATATGTCCTCATAGCGCCCTTGCAGGAATCCGTGACGCAGGCCGTGGGGCACCACGCCGTCACCCGACATGGTGATTCCATGCTTTTCCATGACGTAGTAAAAGTGGCGGCGCATCTGCTTTAGGTTTTTCCCGGGCAGGCAAAGCATCTTGCGCGGCAGCTTGTCCGCGACCTCCTTGACGCGCTCGAGGGCTGCACGGGCGTACTGGAACTGTTCCTCGGTGACTGCCAACCGAACATCTCGTTTGCGGCCACCTTTGGTGCCCTTGAGCAACCGCAGGAAGTCGCCACAATCAAGCGTCATGGGCGAGTTTGCAAGCGATTCCTTGACCCGCTGTCCGCTGATCATCTGGAGCATGAGGGCCGCCCCGCATACCGGTGAGTCCGCCCAGACCTCCTCGATCTTGGTTCGTGCGTCCACCCCAGCCGCCGCCCATGCCTTGCTGTCCTGGGCGATGTAAGTGCGTTTGAGATCGGCCGGATTGATTCCCTCGTTTTGGAGGATTTCCGTCCACGCGCTGCCGCGCGGCATAGCGTCTGCTTTCCCGATCAGGACGAGGAAGCGCCGCACCACGCTGGACTTGGTCTGAATGGTCGATGGGGCCTGGCGGAGCTTGTACCAGTGCTTCACCGTGGCGACGACGTGCTTCCGGGAGAGATGGCGAACGTCCTTCAACCGCATGCCAATCGTGCGCAGATCATCGAACAAGTTCTCCATCGTCGTGCTGTGCTTGGTCCTGGTCTCCTGACCGACTTCGCGCGGAAGACCAATCCCGGCGTGCAGGTCGCCATGCGAATAGAGGTAGTTCAGCTGCGCCTTGACGTCGTGCTCCCGCTTACCACCGCACGCTGCGGCGAGCAGGTGAGCCCACGCGCCTCTATTGCGCCCGGAGGCAGAATCGCGCGCTTTCGCCAACGCGGCCTCTGCCCGGATGCGGCGGTTTACCTCCCGGGCGTCCGGCAGCTCGAAGTCGTCGGCGGGTTGGTCCGGGGGGTCGCGTTCATCGTTCATCTCTGTCCTCTCAGCTTTTCCGTCCGTTGAGTGCCCCGCGTGCGGGTGTGCCCGATGCCTCCTCTTGACAGAGGCATGGGGAACCCCGCGTACGGGCGCGTGAAGTGGCTACTAACAAATTGGCGCTACTTCAAGTCGAATTTGCCGCCTCCAGTCTTGAGCTGGCTGACCCGTCCAACGTGGGAGGCGAACCCCACGCGGTACCCCTCGTACGAGGGAAATCCTGGTGCAAGTGCAACACCAGGAGGGCTAACGCCCGGCTATCGCCGTACGGGCCCCTTATGAGGGCCAGGCAGGGAAGTTGCGGTTACCGCGACCTCCAGAATCAATTCCTCCGTCTGGACTCTCAGACGTTCCTAGCTCGCTGCGTGTTTGCGCTGACGATCTGCCATCTAGGCAGCCTGCTATGAGCAGCGTGCGTCCGCAGACCCGGTTGCGATATGCACTCCGGGACGACAGCGAGGGGGAAGGAAAAGGGTTGCCATTTGCGTCGGACGACGCGCCGCGTGGGGCTCCCGTAGCCGGGGAGACACCACTGGACGGCCCATACGGGCCTTGGGATTACCAGCTGCGGGCAGAGCTCCATACGGAGTTACCACTTCCAACCCTTGTGGGGCTAGCTGCTCGGACGTTCTCGTCCTGATGGTGGGCCGACTGGCCGTTGTTGGACGGCAAGATGCCGTCTGCGCTCCCCGTGGGGAAAACGTGCGCGGACTGTACGTCGCAGCGGACGGACCTGCAAGCGATGACGTCCAAGTGCTGTGCGTAACTTACGGTCGGGCCCCATCTGGACACGTCACTGGCGCCGAATTCACTTGTTCACTGTCCTCGCTGACGCGAGGCTGAAAGCACCTTTCCTGATCACTCTCCTTCCACTGGTGCAAACCAGAGAGACTGTGGACTACTTGTTGGAAAGGGACCTCCACAGGGCGAACGTGGGCCTTAAGCGTCTGCACGCCAACGATGCCCAGCGCCGATGACGATAGAAGCCCGACGGAACCCGCCGCGCCATCGTGACACCACTGGTGCCGCTACGTGTCACGCAAGCCAGCCGTTACCTGCCGCCTTGACACCACCCGACACAGAACGTGCCAAATTGGACGGCATCGATCGACACAGTCCGTGCACCTCCTGAAAATTCGCCGCACAGCACTATTTCGTGCGTTCGTATCTGGAGGTTCCCAATGGATCGTGAGAAGAGTTCACTACTGCGCGATGTGCGCGCCATCGATGTCGGATACTTCAACGTGAAGTTCACGCACGGCCGCCGGCGCCAGGAAGATGGAACTAGTCCCATCGTCACCGATATCTTTCCGGCATTGGCTCCCGTGGTCAGCGGCGAGGTCCTGGGCCTGCGTGACGCGCATAAGAAGGCTGCTGGGACGGTCGTCCAGATCGACGGAGTCCACTACTACGTAGGCAAAGACGTTGATACCTACGCGCGCGGCATCGAGCCGCGCGAGGTGAGCGATGACTACTGTACGACCGCGAAGTACCTCGCACTTCTGCGAGGCGCCCTAAACGCGATGGCGAACGAGGAAAGCCTCCCCGTCGACGGCAGCATGGGGTTCTAAGCCGGAACCGCCGAAAATTCCGTCAGCCGATCAACGTGGCTTGTCCCGCGCCCGGTCGATGGGGTAGACCCAACAGTCGTGTCACTAGCCGCCATTTCGATCACGGCAATGCCAGCCGGA
>Ga0154020_10003953_pt1 | contig 17709 bp, 21 predicted proteins | sample Klosneuvirus_201_FD_109709 | JGI IMG/M metagenome (GOLD analysis project Ga0154020, IMG submission 109709) | Active sludge microbial communities from wastewater, Klosterneuburg, Austria - Klosneuvirus_20160825_MG | ecosystem: Engineered > WWTP > Aerobic digester > Activated sludge | place...
AAAAAAAACGTTTCAAACCCAATAAAAATTTTAAAAGTAATAAAAAAACTTGAATCATAGAAAAATATAAAAAAAAAAAAAAAAAAAAAAACCAAAGCACTTGACTTGCAAAAGTTAATTTATCTAATTGTGGCATATTCTTCTTTATTTTAATTATAAAAATTAATTATAAATTTATTAAATTATTATTATCATTTAATAAATTCGTTAATAAAAAAACAAAAAAAAATTAATTTGATTTTTGTTGAGTAAACAATTTATAAATCATATAAAAAAACACTATAGTACCTACAATTGATATATAAGAACCTATAGTACATAAAGTATTCAAATCAGTATAAATATCAGGAAAATCTGGAATTCTTCTAGGCATACCTCCTATTCCTAAAAAATGCATAGGAAAAAAAGTTAAATTTACACCGATAAAAAGTAATATACAATGTAAATAACCTAATCTTTCAATATAAAAATTACCAGATAATTTATAAAGCCAAAAATAAAGTCCTGCAAACATACCAAATACCGCACCCATTGAAAGAACATAATGAAAATGACCTACAACATAATAAGTATCATGTAATGCAATATCTATACCAGCATTTGCTAAAATAACTCCAGTTAAACCTCCAAGTGTAAATAATACTAAAAAACCCATAACAAATAATACAGAAGTTTCCATTTTGATAAAACTACTCCATAAAGTAGCTAACCAACTAAATACTTTAATACCTGTAGGAACTGCAATAATCATAGTTGCTGCAGTAAAATAAGCACGAGTATCTACATCCATACCTACAGTATACATATGATGAGCCCATACAATAAAACCTAAAATACCAATAGAAACCATAGCATAAACCATACCTAAATAACCAAATATAGATCTTCTACAAACTGTAGAAATAATATGACTAATAATACCAAACACAGGTAAAATTAAAACATAAACTTCAGGATGACCAAAAAACCAAAATAAATGTTGATATAAAATAGGATCACCTCCACCAGAAACTTCAAAAAAAGAAGTATTAAAATTTCTATCAGTTAATAACATAGTAATTGCACCAGCAAATACTGGTAAAGATACTAATAATAAAAACACAGTAACTAACATAGCCCATACAAATAAAGACATTTGATGAAGTGCTAAATTAGCTACTCTCATATTAAGAATAGTAGTTACAAAATTTACTATACCCATTATAGAAGACACACCTGCTAAATGTAAACTAAATATAGCTAAATCTACAGAAGCACCCGAATGAGCAACAATAGATCCTAAAGGAGGATAAACAGTCCATCCAGTACCCGCACCTACTTCAACTAACGCAGATGATAATAATAAAAAAAAAGAAGGAGGCATTAACCAAAAACTAATATTATTTAAACGAGGAAAAGCCATATCAGGAGCACCTATCATCAAAGGTACAAACCAATTACCAAAACCACCTAATAATACAGGCATAAGCATAAAAAATATCATAATAAAAGCATGAGCAGTTATTACTGTATTATACAATTGATAATTAGAAGAGAATATTTGATCACCTATATTACTAGCTTCCATTCTTATAAGAAGCGAAAGTACAGTACCTACTATACCTGCTAATCCGCCAAAGACTAAATAAAGCATACCAATATCTTTATGATTTGTTGAAAAAAACCAACGTGTTAAATTACTACTTTTCATAGTTAATTTTTTAATTATTTATTTTTATTTATTTTATAATATATCTTTATTTATTTTTTTATTAAACTTTTTAAACTATAAAAAAAAAATAAATAAAAAACAATAAAGAAAAAAAAAGAAAAAACATACTTAATACTTTTAAAAAATTTCTTCTATAATAATTATGAACATAATCATTATATATTTTTACAGATAACCATAAATGAGAAATTATAAAAGCAACAAAAACAAAATAAATATCAGAAATCAATGAAAAAAAATAAAAAAATATAGAATATTTTTTTTTATTTTTACTAAAAAAATCAGATAAAAAAAAAAAAAATTCTTCCATTCTAAAGTTAAATAAAAATTTAAATATATCAAACAATTCTTTTATTTTTAAATTAAAATCAGAAAAATTTTCTAAAACATCTAAATCATAGAAATAACAAAAAAAAATATCCAAAAAATTATCAAATAAATTTTTTACATAAGTTAAAAAAAACATAACTTATTTTTTATATTTATATATTATTATTTATATTTTTATACATTTAAAACAAAAAATAAAAAAGCAATTACAAAAAAAATAGAAAATAAAAAAAAACCGTTTATACTTATAATTATAAAAAAGATAGAAATGATAGAAAAAAATAAATAATTATGTATAAATCCTGTAGTAATAAATGAAAAAGATTTAGACAATTTATTTAATAAACTAACTATTCCTTGTGGACCAAACTTTTCTAAAAACCCTTTTTCAAAAAAATCAAAAAAATAAACTTTTGCATTTCTAAATTCCATAAATGTAAAAAACTTATTATAAATACGATCTGTCATTGATCTTCTTTCAGTATATACATAAAAGTAACTAAATACATCTTTTATATAATAAAAAGAAATACCATTTTTATATTTTTCTAAAAATACATAATTTTGTTTAACTTTATATATATATATAGCAAAAAAACTGCCAAAAGCTGCTACATTTTCAATTAATAAAGCTAATTCTTCATCAGATAATATAGTACCAAAAGTATTAAAAAAAAGAGAATAAGAATTATATTCACCAAAAGATAAACTATAATTATCATGAAAATAAAAACGTTTACCCAACCATATAGTTGCATAATCATCTTTAAAAAAATTTTCAAAAAAAAATCCGATATACACACTTAAAAAAGATAATAATATAAAAGGTATTAAAATATAAAAATCAGATTCATGTACTGTTTTTAATTTTTGTTTAGCACCTAACAAAAGGTTATCAAAAAAAAAAGAACAAATACGCGCCGCGTACAAAGAACCATAAAATATAGAACATAATAACAAACCAAATCCTACAAAACGCATATAACTATTACCAAAAAAATCCATAAATAAAATATTATCTTTACTTATTGCTCCCGATAATCCGAATATACCATTCATACTAGAAGAACCTATCACTAAAGACATAACTGTAATAGGTAACATTATATCTATACCAGACATTTTTCTAACATCTTGTTCATTAGCAAAACCATGAATAACAGAACCAGCTGCTAAAAATAACAATGCTTTAAAACAAGCATGCACAAATAAATGAAATATAGCTATACCATTTGCTAACAAACCACAAGCCATAAACATATAACCCAAATGACTCGTTGTAGAATAAGCTATCATTTTTTTTAAATCATAAACTCGAGTACCTGTGAAAGCACCGAATATACATGTTAAAAAACCAACTACAGCAACCAAACATAAAACTCTAGGTGCATTTACAAAAATAGAAGAACACCTTACCAATAAAAACACACCTGCTGTTACCATGGTTGCTGCGTGGATTAACGCAGAAACAGGAGTTGGTCCTTCCATTGCGTCAGGTAACCAACCATGCAATAAATATTGAGAAGATTTACCTACAGCAGCTAATAATAAACATAAAGATACTAAATTAAAAAATTCAACATTATAACCGAAAAAAAAATATTCTTTACTTCCCAAAATAGTACTCAATAAGAAAACATTTACAAAATCCACTGTACCAAACTCAATATAAATAAACACAATTGCTAAAAGTAAGCCAATATCACCTATTCTATTTAATACAATTGCTTTTATTGCAGAGGAAACTGCGTATACACGATCACTCCAAAAACTAATTAATAAAAAAGAACATAATCCAACGCCTTCCCAGCCTAAAAATAATTGTAAAAAATTACCACTTGTAACTAACATCAACATAAAAAAAGTAAATAAAGATAAGTAAGACATAAAACTACTTTGAAAAGGATCTTCAGACATATAACTTATCGAATACAAATGAACTAAAAAAGAAATAAAACTCACAACCACACACATTATTATAGTTAACACATCAAAATAAAAATCCCAATATACCTGAAAATCACCTAATGAAATCCAAGGAAATAATCTAATAATTACTAAATCATTCACGCCTAAAGTAGTTATAAAAATATACAATGCTATTAAAAAAGTAATACCCAAATTAAACGTAACCAAATGAGAACTACCTTTATGTCCTAAATATCTACCAAAAAGTAATATTACTAAAAAATTAAAAAAAGGTATACAAACAACAGATAAATAAATAAACATTTTTTTCTTGTAATATTAAATGTATATTATTATATATTTAACGAATATATATCTATATATGCATATATTACTATATAACTTAGTGTATATTTTTTTATTACTTCTAATTCTTATTTTTTATTAATTTATTATTATATAAATATACACATAATATATATACATAAATATATTTATTAAGATACTAAAAAAATAATTTCTATTTTTTTAATTAAACACCTAAAGCACCCCAAATATAAACAGATAAAAACAAAAATAACCATACTACATCAACAAAATGCCAATACCAAGCAGCTGTTTCAAAGCCTACATGATGTTGACGAGTATAATGATAATTTAATGATCTTAAAAAACAAACAATTAAAAAAATAGTACCTATAATTACATGAAGTCCATGAAAACCTGTAGCTATAAAAAAAGTAGTACCATAAACACTATCAGAAATATTAAAAGGAGCTTCTACATATTCTAAAAATTGTAATAAAGTAAACAATAATGCTAATACAATTGTAAAAATAAAACCTTCTCTCATTTTTTTAAAGTTACCTGCCATTAAATAATGATGAGCATAAGTAACTGTTACTCCTGATAATACTAAAATATAAGTATTCAATAAAGGAACCCCATAAGGATTAAAAGGTTCTACACCAACAGGAGGCCATATTCCACCCAATTCTAAAGTTGGAGCTAAACTCGCATGAAAATAACCCCAAAAAAATGCAGAAAAGAACACAACTTCAGAAAGTATAAAAACAAGCATACCTAAACGTAATCCAGCTTGTACAACCTTAGTATGCATACCTTGAAAAGTACCTTCACGTATGATATCTCTCCACCATACAAACATACTTAATAAAAGTGAAATTAAACCTAAAAACATTATCAAAAATCCATTTTGATATCCGTGCGCATAAAGAGCCAACCCTCCTAAAAGAACCATAGCTGATAAGCTACTAACTAAAGGCCACGGGCTCTCATCAACTATATGATATTTGTGAAATAAATGACCTGAAAATTTCATTTTTCTGATTTATTTTAAATTTATTTTTGTTTACTTTCTTGATTCATAATAAAAGCTAATATACTATAATATAGTCTATCTATATATACATTATTATATATATAACTAATTTTTTTACTCATTATCACCAATTAATCTTATTTTTATTTATTTTTTAGTTAAAAAAAATTATTCTACAAAAACACATCTCTATATACGTTAAAAAAATATAATTTAATAAAATATAAAAAAATAAATCATTAAATCACATTTTTTTGACCTATATAGATAAGAATTTTATATACAAGAGCACTTTTTATTACCTTTATTAAATATAAAATCACTATAATTTATTAAAAAATATTCTCTCTACCTACTTTAATTTTTAATATTACATAAAAAATAATAGTATAAGTATAGCTTAAAGGTAAAGCGCTAGTTTGTGACACTAGAGATATGGGTTCAATTCCCATTACTCGCCAGCATAACAACACCAATTAAAAATTTCTATTTTATTTACAATAAATACTATTTATCAAATTAACTTGATTACTGATTAAACTAAATTATATAAATATATTAACTATTATATATATATAACCCTCAAGCTAAAAATTTAATCAGAGCGATAGGACTCGAACCTATAATCTTCTGTTCCCAAAACAGACGTGTTAGCCTATTACACTACGCTTCTTTTTATAATTAAATTATACACGACGTTGTTTACTTGCTCTTAACCCATTATTAGTATTAAGAGATTCAACTTTTAAATTCAATTTTATAAAACCTCTACCATACAACAACAAACCTCTTAGAAAAGATTTTACAAACTTATCAATCTTAAATCGCAAAATTAATTCAAAATCATAAGTTATATATCCAAAACCATACAATTTTAAAAAAAGTTCTTTGCCCAAATTTTCTAAAGCAACAGTAGTAAATTTTTTAGATCCTCTTATTCCAAGTAAACTTCCACAAGATTTACTTAAAACCACATTTTTATTAGTATTTAATACTGTAGCAAAAAAATTATTCTCTTTTCTTTTTAATATACAATAAACTTTATTTTTTAATTTTAAAGAATCGCCCTTATCTTTATTACTATTTACAATAGTATTATTATTTAATTTCATCTTTAAACCACTACTCATATATTTTATAGTTTTATATTTACTTACTTATTATCTATTATTATTTATTAAAAGTATACATTTTAAAAAGACGTCGAACCGTTTTAGAATTTGTATGCGTTCGTTGACCATTAACAGGTAATCCTTTAAATAATCTATACCCAATTAAAGATCCATTTTGCTTTTTATCCAATAAAATGCCATCACGATATTTTTTTAAACCACGTTCTACTAAAAAATAACTTAAAAAAAAATCAGATACAAAATTTAACACATTTTTTGATACATAATGCATTTTATAATTCAAAGAAAAACCACACATTTTACAAACATGAATTGCCATGAAATAATTAACACCGTATATATTTCTCAGACAATCTATAAATCTTTTATTAGACGAATAACTATTATTTAAGAACCTAATTTTAGTAAAACTCAATAACTTTTTACTTCTCTTAAAAAAAATTTTCATATTTTGCTTTTTTTATTATTTCAATTATAATACATTATCAATTATATATAATTTAATAAAATATTATTATCTTTTTTTACCTTCTTTTAAACTAAATATTTTATGTGATTCTACGATACCCTTAGCCTTATACGCATCAGGAATTCTTAAATTTTTTAAATCAGAAACAACATTACCCAAAACTTCTTTCGACAAAGTATATAAAAAAATTTTCCCTTTTTTTAAAAAAACAACAACTTCTTGAGGTAAATTATATAAAATAAAATGACTATAACCTAAACTTAAAAATAAAGTTTTTTGATTAAAAAAATAACATTTAAAACCAATACCTCGCAAAGACAACTCAAAAAAAAAACCATTTGATATAGATTTTATCATTTTATTAAAAGAATTTACAAAAAATTTCATACTCGATTTATCAATCGCAAAAAAATTTAAATCTTTAGCTACAAAATTTTCAGACTGTGACAAAAATTTTACATCTTTAAAAAAAAAATCAACCTTTCCTTTTTTTGTATTAAAAGTCAAATAATTAGATAATTTATAAAAATTCAAACTCAAAAATTTTTCATTTTTCATTAATCTAAAATTTAATTTCATATTTTTCACTATATTATTTATAATTATAACTGTCACATAACAATTCACCACCAACATTATGAAAAAAAACTTCATCACCTATAAAAACACCTTTTGATGTTGAAACTATAAAAAAATCATAAGGTCTATATTTTTTTCTCAAATCTTCAATTGTTAAAAAAACAGGTCTACTAGAAACTGAAATAATATTTAATTTATCAAAAAGAATTTGAGAAAATCCTATTTTTAATAATACAGCAAAAGATTTTCTATCTTCTATCAATATAAAAGAAGAAATAAAACCCTTACGATATAAAGCTTTCAACAATTCTCTATTTAAAGACACATTAGGAACAATAACATAATTATTTTTATTTTTACAAGAAATTTTCAACCTATTTAACAATACTATAGTATTATTTAACATATTTTTTTTTTATTTTAATTTCATAATATATATAAATTACCAACTCGATTTACGTACACCATATAACAAACCTTTAAAAAAAGTATCACGCACTTGTAACCTCGACATTTTAAAATATTTCAGTACGCCGCGGCCTCTTCCTGTTATCACACACCTATTCTTAATACGAGTTGCTGATGCATTTCTCTTAAAAGAATGTAATTCCATTTTATAAAATAAACGCAAACTAGCGGGTAATCTTTTATCTACAGAAAGAGCTTTTAATACTAATTTCTTTTTTTCAAAAAATTCAAAAATTTTACGTCTTTTTTTATCCTTTTCTATTAAATACTTCATATTTAATTAATTTATTTAAATTAAAATAATATATAAAAATTAAATTATATAACATACTTAAATTTTTATTTTTTGAAAATTTCAAAAAATAATTTAAAGAATTTTTCCATATTTCTAAAGAAAAACTAAAAAATTCATCCACTTCTAATTCACCCAAAGAAGAAAATCTAAGATTTAATATTCCATTATTATCTAAAGAATGATTCAATACAATAAATCGACGTTTTAAACCTTTAATAAACAAATTTAAAAAAAAATCTAAAAACATAAAACACTTTCTTTTTTTTAAATTTAAAGAAAAAATATGAATTTTTTTACCAGAAAACCCCTTTGTTATTTTTAAAAATACCTTATTCTTTGATATTTCATTAAAAAAAGAATAAGTAACAAAAGATTCTAATATTTTATCATTAGATTTAGAAAAAGAAACAGTTAAATTAGAATTTAAATCACTAAAAACACTTTTAAATTCATTAAAAGAAAAATTATTAAATTCTAAAGGATTTCGCAACAATAAATCATAAGAAATTACATCTCTATTTAATTTTTCAAACCAATTCATTTTATTTATTTTATTATAAATTATCGTTTAACTATTACATCTAATAAGTACTACTAGACAATAAAACTATTTTTAAATAACCTAAAAAACGCAATTCCATAGGTACAGCATACTTTATACGAGTAGCTACAGGACTTTCTTCTTTTCTTTTCCATAAAACTACACCATTAACATCAGATTTTAAATAATTACCAGTATTACGTCTATATATACTTTTAGTACTAATAATAATACCTTTAAAAATTTCTCCTTTTTTTACCTTTTTACCTACTCTAAAACTTTTAACACTTACTATAATTTTTGTACCTAACACCCCAAAAGGCTTACCGTAAATTCGAAAACATTTAACCAATAAAGCACCAGAATTATCTAATACGGATAACTTACTTTCATTAAAAATCATATTAATTTATTTATATTTTATATTTTAATGTTTTTAATTTAAAAATTTTTAAAACTTTAACTTTAATTGATAATTTATCTATTGCTTTTGTTAAAGCAAAAGATGCTCTTTTTATAGACAAATTTTTTAATTCAAATAATATTTTTCCAGGCCGAACAAAATAAACCCATTTTCTTATTCTAGAACCTTTACCACGACCCATACGCACTTCTGAAGGTTTACCTGTTAATGGAATGTATGGATATATTCTTGAAATTAATTTAATTTTTCTACTTTTTCCAACATTTTTTTTAATAATTCTTCTAACAGCTTCTATTTCAGAAGCTGATAATAAACCATAGCTATTAGAAATTAACACAACAGTATTATCATAACCTAAATTTTTAGGTAATAATCTAACTCCAACAAAACGAACTTTACCATTTATTTTTTTATATTTTCTATTTGTCAAACCTGTAAAATTAAATACCATCTTATATTATTTTTTTAATTACAATTAAAATTTACACGAACAGTAGAAATACCATATTTCAATTTAACATGAATAACAGCATCATCTATTAAAGCATCCTGTTTACTCAAAGGCATATTTCCATACCTATATACACTATGCCAAGCACGTTGTTTTTTAGTAAATCTACCATTACATCTAATCAATAATCCTTTAAAATTTTGTAAAAGAGTAACACTTCTTAATAATCCATATATTATTTTAGTAAAATTATACTTTTTATAAAGCTTCAACCACATATGTCTAACATATACACTAGAAGTAACACTATAAGTATTCAACCTAACCAAAGATAAATTAAATTTATCATTTAGATTTTTAAATTTATAAAAATTAAATAAATAATAAAAATCTTTATAAATAAATCGCTTTAATAAATTTTCTAAAGGCTTCATTACAATAAAATAATTAAAAAAAATTAAAAAACTATTATACAATTTCGATTTCAACACAAAAAGTAAAAATAAATAGATTGAAAAAACATTTTTTGAATATTTATTTTTTTTATATTTTTTAAAATTTAAACCATAGTTATGTATTAAACCTCTTTTACCAAAAAAAAATTGTTTAAATACAGATAATTTTCTAATAAAAAATTTAAAATGTGAATAATGTTTTTTCTTTTTTTTTATATATATGTTCAATATACGTAAAAATTCTTGTTTCTTTTTAAAATTTTTTTTCAAATAATAAGAAGTATTAATGCTTTTATATAATTGAGTAAAATTATATTTTGCAAAATAAAAATTTACAAACTTCATTTGTAAATCATATTTTTTTTTAATATCAAAAATTGTAATATTACGATTATAATTAAAGCTTAAATATTTTTTATTTAAAAAAATATTACGTGCTAAATTATACTTCAAATATTCTAATGATGTGTTATAAACATATACATATAAATTCAAAAAATTATATGACCAATTTAACTCTACATGACTAAATACAAAATTAAGAAAATAACTACGTCGTCTATTCCACATCCATTTATTAAAAAAACCCTGAATATATGCACAAAGCAATTGACTTTTCATAAAATAATTATAATTTCTAAAATATAAAGTTTCTGTATACAAAGATTCCCATATACGAGAAAAACCTGTTCTAAAAGCAATTGGTGTTATACCTTGACCCATTTTTTATTATTTATTTTATTTTTTCTTTAATTTTTTAATTTTTTTATCATAAAAGAATTCGCCTATTTTATAACCTACCATATTCGGCATTACTTTTAATGACAAAATCTCTTTACCAAAATGAACAAAAATACGATTACCTACTAAATTATTAGATAAAAAAGATGATCCACTAAAAAATAACGATTTTATTATTTTTTTGTAAGAAACTATCTTTTTATTTTTTAACAAATTTAATGAATTTTCATTAAACTTGTTAACTTTTTTATTAATACCAAAAATTTGATTTCTTAAATTACGATCTAAATAAATTTTTCTTAACATTTTACATTTATAAATTATTAATTATATATTTCAATTAATTTAAGATTTAATATAACGGAATTTATATATAAAATCAGAAGTATTTTTTCTTTTATTTCTAGTTCTACTACCTTTTGTCAATTTACCCCAAGGCGTTAAAGGATGTCTTCCTCCAGAAGTATTACCTCCATGTGGATGATCTACAGGATTTTTTGCTTCTCCTCGAACAACTGGACGAAAACCTCTATAAAAAGATTGTCCTGCTTTATATAATTTAACAAATTTTTCATCTTTATTAGACACTATACCATATGTAACAAAAACATTTTTATTAAACATACGTAATTCTTTTGAACGTAATTTAATCAAAACATAATCATTACTTATTCTTTTTAATACTTGGCAAAAAGATCCTGCTGCTCTTGCTATTTTTCCCCCAAAATTTGGAAAATACTCCAAATTAAAAATAAAACTACCTATTGGTGCATTTTCTAAAGTAGTAGAATTACCTTTAGCATACATTGCTGTTTTACTATTTACTAAAAAATCGTTTATTTTAATATTTTCAAATGCTAACATATATGACAATACACCATTTTTATAACAAATTAACGCTAAATATGCATTTCTATTAGGATCATATTCTAACTTTCTTACACGACCAACAACATCTTTTATAATTCTAAAAAAATCTACAACACGATATCTTTTTTTATGACCCAAAAAACGATGATGAACTGTAGTCAAACCTGTAAAATTACGACCTCCTGAACTTTTTTTAGATAAGGTAAATTTTTTTATAATAACATTATTAAATAATAAATTCATTTTTATTTTTTATTATTAATTATCAAATCATTTATAGTTAAATTATTGAATATAATTTTTTATTTTTTTAAAAAGAATAAAAATGCTCGGTTATCCAATACAACTTTTTCATGGGAATATTTCCTTTGTAAAGTTAAACCTTTTCCATTTAACACATCTAATATTTCAGATCTCATTTTATTATAAATACCCTTTTCTTTTCTCAATTTTAAAGAACCAAAAAACCATTTCATAGATACTTTAAACGATTTTATTTCATCAATAGGACAAGGTAATTGATAACTAATACCTGCAACTTTTTTCACCCGTAAATTAACTAAAGGCTTCATTAAATTAAAAGAATTAATTAATACATCAATAGGATCTTTATTTGGAAAATCCTTTTTTAATCTTGCAATTAATTTTACATAAAAAACATATGCTTTGTTACGATTACCTGTTTTTATCAAATTACCTAAAAAACAATTAACAAAAAAATCAACAGGTTTTATAATATCTGTATTTTTTTTTTTTTTACTTTTATTTAACAATAATATCGACATTTTTTATTACTTATTATTATTTATCTTCTCTAATTTTATTTAAACCATACTTTGATCTACCAGCTTTTCTTACAAAATTTTCTGTTCCAATAAAATCATATTTTCCACGTACTGCATGATAATGTATTCCTGGAAGATCTGGAACGCGCCCTCCTCTCACCAATACTACAGAATGTTTTTGTAAACGATGTCCTTGTCCAGGAATATAACACATTACATCTCGACCTGTTGACAATTTAACTTTTGCTATTTTTCTAATAGCTGAATTAGGTTTTTTTGGTTTCATTGTAGTAACTCTAATACATACTCCCTTTTTTTGAGGACACTTTTCTAAAGAAGAAGAAATATTATATCTTTTTTTAAATTTTTGAGAACTTTTTTTCCTTAATAATTGATTAAATGTTACCATTGTTTATTATCTTTTATTTTTTTCAATTTGAAAATTTAAAATTCCAAAAAAATTACGAATTTTATAATAAAAAATGAAAATCAAAAACTTAAAAATAATATTTTTTGCATTACTTAAACGAATTAACAAAATTTTATAAAAAGTTAAAAGATTAAAAAAATCAGATCTCACTTGAGTATTTAAATAATTAAAACTTTCATACTTTTTTTTAAAATTTATATAATCTAAATAAGAAAAAAAACTCCCATTTTTTATTAATAAAATTTCATAAGAAATTTTATAAAATTTTATTATTTCCATAAAATTATCTATATTTTTACTACTATTAACATTCTCCGCATTCACAATAAATGTAGGACCTTTAGCTACATAATAAAAATCATTATTAATTAATACACGATCTTTATTTAATAAAAAAACATTATATTTTTCTTGAAAAAGATGTTTTTTAAATTTATCAAATTCACTATCCACATATTTATCCAAATGTAAAAAACAAACAAAATAAGAATTTGAAAAAATATCTAACACTTTTCTAAAATCATAAGATTTTTTCAATAAAGAAATACTTCTTTTTTTCAATACTACCATAGTATATTATTATTTATTATTATTTATATATCAATACTATAACTAAATAAAGTATCTACACCATAATCTTATATTATCTAATTTTTATTCTTATATTATAAGAACTAAGATATCCAAAAACATAATAAGAAACTGAAATTAAACTCTGTTTTTGAAAAAATGAAAAAATTTTAATAATATCAAAAAGTTTTTCCGCTACAATATATATACTAGAAGAACTTTCTCTAACCAAAAATTGCTCTAAAAAAGAAGAAAAATAAGGGTATCTTATATCTAAAGTATAAGTCTTATCTTTCTTTAAATTTACAAACACAGGGACTAACACCCCCAATTGATATTTTAACACACTTTTATTATTAAATTCATTACAGAAAGACATAATATTTATTTGGTGTTGACCCAATAATGGACCTAATATAGAATTATTTTTTGCTTCACCAACGGGTAAAATCATTTTCAAAGTAACATCTTTAACACCCTTTTTTAATTTATCTTCTGATAAAATAATTCTTGAAGTTATTTTCATTATTTATTATATTTAGTAATTAATGTTTATAATTCTTTATATCTAATAAAAACACGCTATAACTTTTGAATTTATAATTCAAAAATTAAATAAGAATTACCGTTAAGTAATTTTATATTAAATTACAAAACAAAATAAACGAAAGAGAAAGGAATCGAACCCTTTTCCTCGGTTTTGGAGACCGACATTTTACCTAATAAACTACTCTTATTATTAATTTTGTTTATTGATCATAATATTAAATAATAAATTATATTATTTAACGATTAAACAGCTTCGTTTGTAACAAAAAAATATTTTAAAATCATATGAAATACTGAATCATCAAATTCTTCTGTAGCAAAATCTACATATAAAGAAAATAATGATGAATTATTTACAAAATTAAATAAAGCTGCTTCATATGCTAATACTTTACTTAATTCTAAATTATCAAAATAACCGTTTACTCCTGCAAATACAGATAATATTTGTTTTTCAATATTTAATGGACTATATTGAGGTTGTTTCAATAATTCAGTTAAATGTTTACCTCTGTTCAATAATTTTTGAGTAGCTTCGTCTAAGTCTGAACCAAATTGTGCAAATGATTCAATTTCCCTAAATTGAGCTAATTCTAATTTTAAAGAACCTGCTACTTTTTTCATAGTTTTTACTTGAGCTGCTGAACCTACTCTACTTACAGATAATCCTGCATTAATTGCTGGTCTTATACCTTTATAAAATAATTCAGTTTCTAAGAAAATTTGTCCATCAGTAATAGAAATTACATTAGTTGGAATATATGCAGAAACATCACCTGCTTGAGTTTCTACTACTGGTAATGCAGTCATAGAACCTGCGCCTACTTTATCAGATAATTTAGCTGCTCTTTCCAATAATCTTGAATGTAAATAAAAAATATCACCTGGATAAGCTTCCCTTCCTGGAGGTCTTCTTAACAACAATGACATTTGACGATATGCTACTGCTTGTTTACTTAAATCATCATATATAATTAATGCATGCATACCATGATCACGAAAATATTCACCAATTGCTGCACCTGCATATGGAGCTAAGAATTGTAAAGGTGCTGGATCTGCTGCTGTTGCTGCTACTACAGTAGTGTAATGTAACGCACCCGCTGCTCTTAACGCTTCAACTACTTGCACTACGGTTGATCTTTTTTGACCTACTGCTACATAAATACAATATAATTTTTTACTATCTTCTTTTACATTAGTATATTTTTGATTTATAATAGTATCTACACCAATTGCAGTTTTACCTGTTTGACGATCTCCTATAATCAATTCACGTTGTCCTCTACCTATAGGTAATAAACTATCTACTGCTTTAATACCTGTTTGCATAGGTTCATGTACAGATTTTCTTACAATGATACCTGGTGCTTTTACTTCTATTAATGAAGTACTAGTGTCTTTAATTTTTTCTCCACCATCTATTGCATTACCTAATCCATCAACTACACGACCTAATAAACCCATACCTACATTAATATTCATAATTTTATGAGTTCTTATTACTAAATCACCTTCTTTTACTAGATTATCTCTACCAAATATTACAATACCTACGCTTTCTCTTTCCAAATTTAAAACCATACCTTTTAAACCTGAATTTGGAAATTCAACCATTTCTCCTGCTTTTACATCACGTAAATAACTTACACGTGCTATACCATCACCTACAGATATAATTTCTCCAGCTGCTGATCTCGAACCAGATACATAATTTGAAAACAAGTTTTCTGAATCTAATAAATTTTTTTTAATAGACATATTTTTTATCTATTATATTAAAAGAAATCTTACTAATTTATTAATAATACTATAAATTAAACTAATTTAATAATAAAATAATAAACGAGTAAAAGAAGAAAGGATTCGAACCCTTAAAAATAACATTAAAAATATAAAACATATTTTCAATGTTACCTGCGTCTTCCTTTTCCGCCACAACTTACTTACTGCTAATAATATAATATATTACTATTATATTATTTAAACTTATTATTAATATATTAAATTAGTAATATCAATATTAAAAATTTTTTAACATCTTCTATCAGAGAATTTATATTTACCCTAATCAATAACATTTTTTTATTCTTAATTATAAAAACAAATAGGGGCCAAGGGACTCGAACCCTTACAGACAAATTCCGTCAGATCCTAAATCTGATGCGTCTACCATTTCCGCCAGACCAAAAAAAAAAAAACATAAAAAATTTAAGTTATAGAATTTGCCTGATTATACGGTAACTTATTTCATATGCTATTAAACAATATTACAATATATATTTATATATAAAGAGATGGAGTTTAAGGGATTCGAACCCTTTCCATCTACGTGCAAAGCAAATATTCTACCAATTAAACTAAAACCCCAAAATAACTAGCTTAATTTAACATAATTTACTAAATAATTTAAAATAACATTTAGTCACATAAAAAAATTAAACTACGCATCTCATAATAATATATAAATTAACTTATTGTTTTTATACCATAAAGTTAAAATAAAATTAATTTATATAAATATTTCATAAAAATTAAAACATAACATTATACAAAACGGTTAATTTTGAACTAAAAGACTATTAAACAGTTTAAACTAAATATATTACTATACTTACATTCAAAAGTTACAAAAAGTAATCTTCTTTTAGTCTTTATATAAAAAAATTATAAATAAAAATATAAAAAAACAATGTTCTCACTTAGTTGCTTTCAGCGATTACATTTTTTATACTTAGCTACCCAGCGATGCCTTAAAAAAAACAACTGGCAAACCAGAGGTATACGCAACTTGCTCCTCTCGTACTAAAGTCACTTTTTCTATATTTTTAAATCTAGCGGTAGATAGGGACCGAACTGTCTCACGACGTTCTAAACCCAGCTCACGTACCACTTTAAATGGCGAACAGCCATACCCTTGGAACCACCTTCAGCCCCAGGATGTGATGAGCCGACATCGAGGTGCCAAACGATCCCGTCGATAAGAGCTCTCGAGAATCATTAGCCTGTTATCCCTGGCGTACCTTTTATTCATTAAGCGATGACTTTTCCATACAAAATCACCGGATCACTATAACCAACTATTAATTTCTGCTCGATTTGTCAATCTTACAGTTAAACGAATTTTTACTATTACGCTCATAGTTTTAATAAAATACTAAAACGAATTCGTCTTTGTATTTCTCCGATACTTTTTTAGAGAATGCCGCCCCAGCAAAACTAACAAAATATCATAATCCTTATATTATATAAAATATGATTAATTAATATAAGTTAGTAAAATTTTAAAAAATAAAAATTATTTCACCATAGTTTCCCAAATCAAATAGCTTTGACTGATCATAAACTAATTTCTATACTACATATTTTTTAAAAAAATACAATAACATCTTATAGTAAAGGTGCACAGGGTCTTTCCGTCTTGCCGCTATTATTCTGCATTTTCACAGAAAATTCAACTTCACTGAGATAACGCTGGAGACAGTGGGGAAGTCGTTACGCCATTCATGCAGGTCACTAATTAAGTGACAAGGGATTTCGCTACCTTAGAACCGTTAGAGTTACAGCTGCCGTTTACTAGAAGTCTCCATTCAAAGCTTTCACCTTTCTTTTTATCTTACTAGCACCGGGCAGGCGTCAGACCCTATACTTCATTTTA
>Ga0154020_10003955_pt1 | contig 17703 bp, 9 predicted proteins | sample Klosneuvirus_201_FD_109709 | JGI IMG/M metagenome (GOLD analysis project Ga0154020, IMG submission 109709) | Active sludge microbial communities from wastewater, Klosterneuburg, Austria - Klosneuvirus_20160825_MG | ecosystem: Engineered > WWTP > Aerobic digester > Activated sludge | place...
CCACAACGGTCATGGCGCCGGACCAAAAGCTCTGTTCGATGCTGACGGTGTCTCCGGATGGGAGCTGAGTCGGTGCCTTCATTTGGGCTAGGTCTCCTGGGGGTTGTGTCGCGGGTGTGAACCAAAAAAATGTGTGGCGAGATCACACTCCCCGCGCTTCGCGCGGGGAGTGTGATCTCGCCACGCATTTTTTGGCTGGTTTTAAGTGTCGCGGAGCAATTTAGCCGGAATGCCGCGAAGTGTCAAGTGGCGGGAAATGGGTATGGCCCGTCAGATCAGGCGGAGGTCGGGGCGACCTGTCAGGTCCGATCTCACGCAGGCTACAATCCATCCCCTCCATGAGTCTTAACAACATCATCGATCTGCGTTCGGATACCGTGACCGTCCCAACCCCAGCCATGCGCGAAGCCATGGCCAGCGCCGAGGTCGGCGACGACGTTTTTGGCGAGGACCCAACCGTCAACCGGCTGCAGGAGATGGCTGCGGAACGCCTGGGCTTTGAAGCCGGCCTGTTCGTGGCCAGCGGCACCCAGGGCAACCTGATTGCCGTCATGACCCATTGCCAACCCGGCGACGAGGCGATCGTCGGCGACCAGACCCACTTCTACCTTGGCGAACAGGGCGGGATGGCATCGATCGCGGGCGTGAATCCGCGCCCGCTACCGAACCAGCCTGATGGGACGATGCGGCTTGAGGACATCCAGGCCGCAATCCGAGGCGATGACGCGCACTATCCGATCACGCGCCTGATCGCGATTGAGAACACCCACAACAAAATCGGCGGCGTTGCAGTCACGGCCGAATACACCCTGGCGCTGGCCGAATTCGCCCATGCCCGCGGCTTGAAACTCCACGTTGACGGCGCGCGGGTCTTCAACGCGGCGGCCGCCCTCGATGTGCCGGTCAGCGCGCTGACCGGGCCGGCTGACAGCGCCACTTTCTGCCTGAGCAAGGCCCTCAGCGCGCCGGTTGGTTCGGTCTTGTGCGGTTCGCGCGACTTTATCAAGGCCGCCCACCGCCGGCGCAAAGTCCTGGGCGGCGGGATGCGGCAGGCCGGTATTCTGGCAGCCGCTGGGATCGTTGCCCTGGAAGAAATGCCGCAACGCCTCAAGGACGACCACGCCAATGCGCGTCTCCTTGCGGATGGCATCGCCCGCATCCCGGGCCTGACGCCAGTCGGCAACGTGCCAACCAATATGGTCTATTTCGATATCGACCCCGGACTGCCCTTCGACGGACACGAATTGTGCCGGCGTCTGGAACGGATGAGGATCAAGGCGCTTTTGACTGGCGCGCGCCGCATTCGGGCCGTCCTGCACTGCTGGATCAGCCGCGAGGATGTGCTCGAGACACTGCGCGCACTCGACACCGCGGTGAAGGACGGTGACAAGATGACGTCGTCCGGCGCGAAGGTCGGGTCTTATTAGGCCGACCTGCGACGCATGCTGCCGATGACGATTCCCACCCTCGCTGACGTGCAGGCCGCGCGCGATCGTTTGGCCGGACGCATCCGACGCACGCCAATGCTGCGGACCGGCCCCGCCCGGCGCGCCCTGGCGCCCGGGGTCGATATCACGTTCAAACTAGAGCATTTGCAGATATCGGGCTCATTCAAGGCTCGCGGCGCGCTCAACAAAGCGCTCAGCCTGCCGCCGGAAGCCATGGCCCGCGGTCTGGTGACGGCATCGGGCGGCAACCATGGCCTTGGCGTCGCCTTTGCGGCCTGGCAGGCCGGCGTGCCGGCCAGGATTTTCCTGCCGACGAACACTCCGGAGGGCAAGCTCGCCAAGCTCAAGGCCTGGGGCGCGGTTGTTACCTTGCACGGGCTGGATTGGTTTGAAGCCAACCAGGCCGCGCTGATATGCGCCGAAGCAGATGAACTCGCTTATCTGCATCCGTTTGCCGATCCGGCCGTGATCGCCGGCCAGGGCACCTTGGCGCTCGAGATTCTGGACGATGCGCCTGACACGGACGTCATCATCGCCGCAATCGGCGGAGGTGGGTTGATCAGCGGCGTGGGGTTGGCCGCTCGCGCGCTCAAGCCCTCGATCCGAATCCTGGGCGTGGAACCGACTGGGGCGTCGTCGATATACGACAGCGTCAAGGCCGGCCGGCTGGTCACCCTGGATGCGGTGCGCACCCGGGTCAACACCCTGGCGGCGCGGGCAACCGAGCCGTTGAACCTGGAAATTATCCGGCGCAATGTCGACGATATCACCCTGCTGACCGATGAGGAAATGCAGGCGGGCGCAGAATGGCTGTGGTTCGAATATGGCATCGCGGCCGAACTGAGCGGGGCCGCGGCTGCGGCGGGGCTGTTGTGCGGCAAAGTCAAGATCAGACCCGGCGAGCGGGTATGCGTATTGGTATGCGGCGCCGGCGACGATGGAGTAAAAACACGATGACGGTCCTGCTGGCATTTCTCGCCCACCCGGACGACGAATCCTTTGGCATCGGGGGGACGCTTGCCAAGTACGCCCGAGCGGGCGTCGATGTTCATTACCTTTGCGCGACCCGGGGCGAATCCGGCACGGTCGACGATCACCGTCTGGAAGGATTCGCAGATGTGGCCGAACTGCGCGACGGCGAACTGGCCTGCGCCTCGAAAGCGCTGGGCCTGAAGTCATACGAGTACTTCGGATATCGCGACTCGGGCATGCAGGGCTCGACGCACAACGCACACGCCGATAGCTTCGCCCAGGCCGATGCCGACGAGGCCGCGCGGCGGCTGACTGAGGTCGTATTGCGGCTGCGACCGGATGTCATCATCACCCATGATCAGTACGGTGGCTACGGCCACCCGGACCACATCGCCTGCCACAAGGCGACGCTGCGCATGTATGAGCAGTTGTGGGGCGTGCGAATCAGCTCCGGCCCGCGTGGCGAAGCCATCCCCGTTTCGGGCGACGCGAGTGGGCCGATCTCGCCCGGCGATCTCAAAGCGCCCCGGCTGTATTACTCCACGCTCCCCAAGACCTTCGTAAAGTGGGGCGTGCGTTTCCTGCGTTTGACCGGGCAGAACCCGCGCGGGTTTGGGCGAAACAAAGACATCGATCTGGTCAAGATCGCCTCTTGGGATCTGCCAGTCACGGCCCGGATCGACATCCGCGCGGTGGCCGACATCAAGCGCGAGGCCTCGGCCTGCCACGCCAGCCAGCAGATGCCGCAGCAGAACCAAAGCCTTTTCCAGCGCATCTTCTTCCGTCGTCAAACGGTCGAAAGCTTTACTCAGGCCTACCCGGCGTTTCCTGCCAATGGGCGGATCACATCTGATCTGCTGCGCGACTGAATCATGGGTGTGGCTTTTTTCGACATGGACAAAACGCTGCTCGACGCGAGCAGCGGCATCCTGTTTGTCAAATACCTGTGGAAGAACAGGGCGGTCAGCCTGGGCGAGATGATCCGGGTGTTCATCACCAGCGCGGAATACACCCTGAATCGGATGGACTTTCCAAAGGCGATGGCGCGGATGAGCAGCTCGATCCGGGGCGGCAATGCGGCCAGCCTGAAAGAACTATGCGACCGTTGGTTCGAAGAGGAGCTCAAGGCTCACATCGCCGCCAAAGCCGTCGCCCGCGCGCGCCAGCACCAGCTGCAGGGCGAGACCGTCGTCGTGCTGTCGGCTTCAACCCAGTTTGCCGTCCGCCCGGTGGCCGAACATCTGGGTATGGAGTATGGGTGCACCGAGTTGGCAATTGAAGATGGCGCGCTGACCGGCGGCCTGGTGGGCGAGGCCTGTTTCGGGGAAGGCAAACTGATCTGGGGCCGCCGCATCGCGGAACGGCATGGCTTCACCCTTGATGATTGCGCCTTTTACACGGATTCGGCTTCGGACCTGCCCCTCTTTGAAGCAGTCGGACGTCCGGTTGCGGTGAACCCGGACGCCAAACTCAAGGCCCTCGCCAGGAAAAACGGCTGGCCGATTGAGTCCTTCTACTGATCACGGGGCTCGCCATGTTGACCCTTTTGAGGCGTTACGCCACCCCGCTCTGCGTGCTGGCGCTCATGCTCGCCCCGTTCCTCCTGTTCTGGCCGGTCACAATTGGCGGCCTCACCCTGCTGCCCGTAGACAACGTTTTTCAGTACGAGCCCTTTCGCGCAAGCGCCGCCGCGCTCGGGGTGGGCGCGCCACAGAATCATTTGCTGTCAGATCTGGTCCTCCAGAACTATGCCTGGAAGCAGTTCATTCTGGAGTCGATTCAGCAGCGCGAACTGCCGTTGTGGAACCCCTATTTGTTCGCGGGCGTTCCGTTTCTGGCCGCCGGGCAGAGTTCTGCGTTGTATCCGCCCAGCCTGATCTATTACCTCCTGCCGCTTGAGCAGGCCTACGGCTGGTACACCGTATTCAACCTCGGACTGGCCGGCGTATTCATGTTCGTCCTCGCCCGTGCGCTTCGCGTGGGCCGGGCCGGGGCGGTGCTCGCCGGTGTGATCTATCAGCTCAGCGGCTTTCTGGTGACATCGGCGGTGTTTCCGATGGTCCTGGGCGCGGCGGCCTGGATGCCTCTGATTCTGGCCATGGCCGAGAACATCATCCGCCAGGCGCCGATCCGAGGACGGCCCGCGTCAGCGCCGTGGGTGGTCATCGGAGCGCTGGCGGTGTGCTTCCAGATCTTGGCCGGCCACGTGGAAATCACCCTGTATACCGGGCTGGTCGCGGCCGTTTTTTGCGTCTGGCGCATCTTGTCCCGGGTGGGCGCGCGGGGCTGGCGCCTCGCCGCGACGTGGCGGAGCGAAGCCGCCCGCCCCGTGATGTGGCTTGCAATGATGGCGCTGCTTGGGGCCGGGCTGGGCGCCATCCAACTCATTCCGTTGTTCGAGCTGGTCACCCAGAGCTTCCGGGCCGGGCGCTCGGACTTCTCCCAGGTGCTGAGCTACGGCTTTCCAAAAAGCCTGGGCTGGCTGCGCTGGCTGATGCCGCAGGCCTTTGGGAGCGAGGCCCAGCACAGCTACTTCGACCTTTTCCAACTCCAGATCCTGCCCGTGCCGACCTTGAGCGGGCATACCTGGTGGCAGGACGGCCGATGGAAGAATTCGGTCGAGGGCGGCGCCTATGTCGGCATCCTCAGCCTGATACTGGCGGCGCTGGCTGCGCTCCGAGGCATTCGAGTCTCCGTCCGCGAGCAACGCCTGGCCTTGTCGCCAGGCGATCTGCCGCCAGGCTTCCCGCGCTGGTTTCTGGTCATCCTGGCATTCCTGTGCGTGGGATTCATCTTCGGCACGCCGATCTACGCGCTGTTGTATTACGGGTTGCCCGGGATCAATCAGCTCCATTCACCGTTTCGATGGATCTTTCCGCTGACGGTGGCGTTGGCGCTTTTGGCGGGGGCCGGGTTGGACACGCTGCTCCGGTCTTCGCCGAGTCCACGCCTGCGGCGGGCCGGCCGGACCATCACCCTGTTTGGGGCGGGTCTGATTGGCTTTGTCATCGTGGCCCGTCTCGCATTCCCAGCGATCCAGGGAGCGCTTGCAGCCCTGCTCTCCCGGCTTGCGCTGGACACGCACGGATTCACCCCGGCGCTTTTCCTGAGCCTTGAAGGCGTCAATGTCCTCGGTCTCGGATTGTCGGTGCTCACCGGCGGCCTGGTCCTGTCCGGACTTGCGGGCGGGCGCCGCCGGCAGCTGTGGACGGCGGCGGCCATCGCTCTGGTCGGGGCGGATTGCGGTATTGCCTGGATGGGATTCAATCCGGCCGTTGATCCGGCGCTGCTAAAGCACGTCCCGGCCGCGATCTCATTTCTGAAGCAGGATAAGGATCTGTGGCGGTTGACGGCCTACGAGCCGCGTGATGGAAAACCGCTGAACGCCAACCTGGCCTGGTGGTTCGACCTGCAGGACATACGGGGTTACGACTCGATCATTCCCAAGCAGTATGTCGACTACATGCAGGCGATCGAGCCGCAGGGCGAGCTGCCCTACAACCGGATCGCCCCGATTCGGGACGCCGCCAGCTTTTCGTCGCCCTTGATCGATCTGCTCGGTGTGCGCTACGTCGTCGCCCAGAGCGCCGACGCGCTTGCCTCGCCCGGCTTCGCCAAAGTCTACGACGACGGACGGACTGCCGTTTACCGCAACGGGCGCGCCCTGCCCCGCGCCTTCACCCTGCCTGCAACGGCGGCGGTATCGGTCGAACGATTCAGCGACGCTGTCCGGACGGTTGATCCGCGACGTTATGCGATCTTCGAGGCGCGCCCGGCCCTGGCCGCGCCGCAGCCCGCGCCCGCCGAGCCCGACCCCGCGACGATCACGGCCTATCGAAATTCCGAAGTCTGGATCGACGCGCCGCCGGGGCCAGATCGGTGGCTCATCCTCGCCGACAGCGATTTCCCGGGCTGGCGGGCCTTCGTCCGTCCACAGCCGGCGGGCGACGACGCGCTGCGCGAGGTGGGGATCGAGCGGGTGAATGGCAACTTCCGGGCGATTCGTCTTGACGCTTCGCAGGAAGTCCAGACCGTGCGTTTCCGCTATTTTCCGGATTCGATTCGAAATGGCGCCTTCGCGACCTTCATGGCCCTGGTATCGCTGTTGATGATCGGGGGCGTGTGGGCATGGCGAACGCGCGGCCAGCGCGAGGAGGCCCAGGGGGTGCGGCTGGTCGCCCGCAACAGCCTTGTGCTAACTGGGCTGAATCTGGGCGCGCGGGTGATCGACATGGCCTTCGCCCTCATCATGCTGCGCGCGCTGGGCCCGGCCGGGACCGGAAACTACACCTTTGCGGTCGTCATCGTGAGCTGGTTCGAGATCCTGATGAACTTCGGGCTGAACACATATCTGATCCGCGACGCATCGCGCGACCGCACCCACGCGTTTCGTTACTTCATCGACACCAGCCTGTTGCGGCTGGCCCTGGGCGCGGCGGCGGCGCCGCTCATCTTCATCGTCATTGCCGTCTACGCGGCAAGCGATGGGATCAGCCCGGAGACGCAACTCACCCTCGCCCTGCTGGCCCTGAGCCAGCTCCCTGGCAGCCTGGCGACCGGCCTGAGCGCGCTATTCTTCGCCTACGACAAAGCCGAAATCCCAGCGGCCCTGACCATCGTCAGCGCGCTGATCAAGGCCGCGCTCGGGGCCGTCCTGCTGCTCTCAGGCTGGGGAATTGTCGGGTTGGCGGTCACCTCGATCGCGACAAACATCGCGACACTGGTGCTGCTGACAATTCTGGCCCGGCGCATCCTGCGCCTGCCCTTCTCGTTGGCGGGGGCGCCCGAACGCAAGGTGTCAAGAGTGGAGATCGTACGTGAGGCGTTTCCGCTCGCGCTGAATCATCTGCTCAGCACGATCTTCTGGCGCCTGGACGTGCCGCTGCTCAAGGGCCTCACCCGCAATGAGAGCGCCGTCGGCTACTACACGGCCGGCTACAAATACATCGACGCCTTCAACATCATCCCATCCCTGTTCACCCAGGCGCTGTTCCCCACACTGTCGCGGATGGCCGGCGAGCGCCAGCAGGAGAGCACAACGGACACGCCTTTGGCCCGGGCGTATGTGCTGGCGGTCAAACTGCTGCTCATGCTCGCCCTTCCGCTGGCGGTGGGGGTGTCCTTCACCGCGCCGGTTCTGATTGGGGTGCTGGGCGGACAGGCATTCCTGCCCCAGGGCGCCATCGCCCTGGCCATCACGATCTGGCACATGCCCTTTGGCTGGATCAACAGCGTTACGAACTATGCCCTCATCGCGGTCGGCCAGCAGCGGCGCCTGACCCTGGCGTTTGTCGGGGCGGTGGCCTTCAACCTGATCGGCAACTTGATCTTCATGCCGCGTTACGGCTACCTTGCCGCGGCCGTGATCACCGCCCTGTCTGAGGTGATTCAACTGGCGACGTTCTACTTCTATGTGCGGCGGCACATTACAACCGTGAGCTGGGTAAAGATCTTGAGCCGGCCCTTCCTCGCAGCCGGCCTCATGGCGATGGCAATTTACATCCTGGCTGGCGCCGGCCAACTGGCGCTCGGCCTCTTCATCGGCGTCCTGATCTATGGCATGGCGCTGCTCGTGCTCGAGGCGCTCACGCCGATAGATCTCAAAATGCTGTCGCCGCTGCTTCCGGCTCGGCTGCGAGCGGGAAATGCCATCCAGGCGGAGTCCACCTCGAAGGTGGAGTCCACCTAGACCGCAAATCCCAGCCGGGCGTATCCATTCCGGTAGAATCTGGCAAATCATGGCATCCTATAAGCTCGTCAAAGTCCCGGAGAACGGGGCGAAAGTCACCATCAAGGACGGCACCCTCAACGTCCCCCACAATCCCATCCTGCCCTTCATTCGCGGCGACGGCACGGGCCCGGATATCTGGGCGGCCAGCGTGCGCGTCTTCGATGCGGCCGTCGAGAAGGCCTATGGCGGCAAGCGCCAAATCCACTGGATGGAGGTCTTCGCCGGCGAGGAGGCCTTCCGCAAGTTCGGCGACTGGCTGCCCCAGGAGACGGTGGATGCGTTTGGCGAGTTTCTAGTCGGCATCAAGGGACCTCTGACCACACCGATTGGAAAAGGCATCCGCTCGCTCAACGTTGCTCTTCGCCAGCTTCTGGATCTGTATGCCTGCGTGCGCCCGGTCAAGTATTTCGCCGGCGTGCCCTCGCCCGTCAAGCGGCCCGAGAAGGTCGACATGGTGATTTACCGCGAGAACACCGAGGATATTTACGCCGGTATCGACTTTGAGGCCGGCTCCGAGCAGGCCGTCAAGCTTCTGAACTTCATCAAGGAGCAGATGCCCAAGGAGTTCAAGAAGGTCCGCTTCGGAGCAGAAGACATTGCCAGCGTCGGCGTCGGGATCAAACCAATCTCGTCGCACGGGACTGAACGCCTGGTGCGCTCCGCCATCAACTACGCCCTGCGCTTCAATCGCAAGAGCCTGACGATTGTGCACAAGGGCAACATCATGAAGTTCACCGAAGGCGCATTCAGAGATTGGGCCTACGCCCTCGCTCAGCGCGAATATCGTGACCGGATCATCACCCAGCGCGAGAGCTGGATCATCGACAACAAGGACCGCAGTCCCGCAATGAGCGTTGAAGACAACGCCAAGGCGATTGACCCCGGCTATGACATGATGACGCCCGCCCAACAGGCTGAAATCGTGGCCGAGATCGAAGCGGCGCTGAAACTCATGCCCACCCATGGCGGCGGGAAGTGGAAGAAGATGCTGATGGTCAAGGACAGCATCGCTGACATCACATTGCAGCAGGTGCTCACCCGGCCGGATGAGTTCGATGTCATCGCCACCCCGAATCTGAACGGCGACTACCTCAGCGACGCGCTGGCCGCCCAGGTCGGCGGGATCGGGATCGCCCCCGGCGGAAACATCAACTACGTCTCGGGACATGCGATCTTCGAGGCCACCCACGGCACCGCGCCGAAGTATGCCAACCTCGACAAGGTGAATCCCGGTTCGGTCATCCTGTCGGGCGAGATGATGTTGCGCTACATGGGATGGGTCGAAGCCGCAGATGCGATCCTGTCTGCGCTCGACAAGACCATCGCTCAGAAGACGGTGACCTATGACTTCGCCCGCCAGATGGAAGGGGCCCGGGAAGTCAAGTGCAGCGAGTTCGCGAGCGCCATTATCGCGAACCTATAGTCGGAAACAATACCCGAAAGCGATAGCGGCGGCCTTTGGCCGCCGCTATCGCTTTCGGGAAAGATGGGTTGCGCGGTCGAAGAGGCCGAAGAGCAATAGCGACACGGCCGCAAAGCCAAACGCCATCAAGGGGATCACGGCCCCGCGTGTAGGCTCAAACAGTTGGCCCGCGAGCCAGGGCCAGAGCATCGCCCCCACACTGGTCAGCACAAAGACAAAACCCGTGATTCCCGCCGTGGCACCCAGCCGTTCGCCCGCAAAGGCGAGCATGTTCGGGAAGATCGGCCCGATTGCCACCCCCAAACCGCACACCGCGATCCAGATCCAGGGCGACTGACCCGCAGACAGGACGAACGCCAGGCCACTGATGATTCCGAGCCCAAGCGCGCCGATCGAGACAGTCCGAATCGGCCAGCGATGGGTGGCGGGAATCGCGAACAAGCGGCCCGCCATGAAGCTCAACCAGAACGCGGTGGCGAGGGCGGTGGCAGCTCCAGTGCGATCGAACCCGAGCGACACGCCATAGTCGGCCGTCCAGGTGAACATGGTCGCCTCACACCCGGCATAGGCAAAGAAGAGCAGGCCGACCAGAGCGAGCGTCGCGGTTGGGGGGCGTTTACCCGCGGCCGAGGCCGCCGCGCTCACCGAAGGCTTCGGCGGTGAAACGGTCAATGCCGCAAGCATGATCAGCGCGTTGACGGCGCCAATCACGAGCCAGGCAACTCTCACCTGCCCCGATAGGGTCAACGACGCCGCGATCAGGAGCGGCGCGAGCGCCCCGCCCGCGCCAAAGGCGAGATGCAGGCCGTTCATATACGGGCCAACGCGATCGCCATGTGTCCATTGGATCAAGGTGTTCGATCCAACATCAACCGTGCTCGAAAATCCGCCCAAAAGGAAAAACGCGGCCGCAGCCGCGGGCACGCCTGGCACGAACGTGATCGCGGCAGCGGCCAGTGCCGTCAGGGCATAGCCTGCGGCCAGGGCCCGATGCCCATGGGCACGGGCATACAGCCGGCCCGCGATTGCCGAGCCCGTGAGCCGACCCAGGGCCATTGCGGCCACGATGATGGCGATCTCGCCCAGCGACACGTCCGCGTTTGCGGCGAAGGTCGACAGTGACGGGCCCACACCGCCATCGACCAGGCCCAGCGCGATAAAGCCGGCTACATACAGGCTGGTCTGGGCGGCTCGGGGTGAAACACGAAGCGATGGACTTCCGGAATCTGACACGACCGGCGACTATACTCGCGAAAGCATGGCGCTCGTCATCCACTGGTTCCGCCGCGATTTGCGGTTAATCGACAACAGCGCGCTGACGGCCGCGGCCGCCCGCAGCGGGGGCGATCTGCTGCCTGTATTTATCATCGACCCGGCGTTGACTGGTGGACGGGATGTGGCCGAGGCCCGCCTCAACTTCATGTATGGGTGCCTGCGCGACTTGGACACTCATCTGCGTCAGCGCGGCAGCCGGCTGGTGATCCGTCGGGGCGACCCGGCCAGTATTCTGCCTAATCTGGCCCGCGAGACCGGCGCGACGAGGGTGACCTTCAATCGGGACTACACGCCCCTTGGCCGACGCCGGGACTCCCGGATCACCGCCGCACTGCGCGATGCTGGAATCGAGGCGGATGCGCACCGTGATGCGTACATCCGCGAACCGGGAGATGTGCTCTCGGGCGCGGGCACGCCGTACACGGTCTTTACGCCCTTCAAGCGGGCGTGGCTTGGGCTGCCGAAGGATTGGCATCCGGCTACGGCAGCACCGGCACTGCGCGCGCCGCTCAGGGTCGCGAGCGATCCCCTTCCCGACCCGGCGCCGGACTCGCCCGCCCTCCCCCCGCCCGGCGAGAGGCCGGCATTCGCCCGGCTGCGCCAGTTCGCCCGCGCCGGCGGGCTTGACGCGTATGCCGATCAGCGCGACGCGCTCGCCGCCGAGGGCACATCGCGGCTGTCCGCGCACTTGCGTTTTGGGGCGCTATCACCCCGCCAGGCCGCCCAGGCTGCGCTCGATGCGGGCGACTCGAAAGGGGCGCAAACGTTTCTGTCCGAACTGATCTGGCGCGAGTTTTACGCCCACGTCCTGTTTCACTACCCGCACGCCGATCAGTCCAATTTCAACCGCGCCTACGACAGGCTGGTCTGGGGCAGCGGGGATGCCGCGGAAGACGCGCGCCGCTTCGAGGCCTGGACGCGCGGTAGGACGGGCTACCCGATCGTGGATGCCGCTATGCGCCAGATGGCCGAGACCGGCTGGATGCACAACCGGGCTCGGATGATCACCGCCTCGTTTCTGACCAAGGACTTGCACCTGGACTGGCGGCTTGGTGAATCGTTCTTCATGCAGTCCCTGATCGACGGCGACCCGGCTTCAAACAATGGCGGCTGGCAATGGGCGGCGGGGACCGGCACAGATGCCCAGCCCTGGTTCAGGATCTTCAATCCAATCCTGCAGAGCAAGCGCTTTGACCCTGCCGGCGATTATGTGCGCCGGTGGGTGCCCGAACTTGCCCGGTATGACGCAGCCGCCATTCATGCGCCATGGGAAGCGTCGCCCCTGTTGCAGCGCGCGGCCGGCTGCATTGTCGGAGCCGACTACCCGGCCCCTATCGTCGACCACGCCGTCCAACGGGAAGAGACGCTCCGTCGTTTTAAGGCGCTCAAAGCGTAGGCCAGACCGACAAGTCTCCGCTACTCTCCGCCGACCTGTCAGGTCACTCGATCTTGCGCGGGGATGCGCGCCGCGCTCCCACCGTCCGTAGAACGTCGAGCACCCGTCTCCGGCCATCAACCTTGCAGGCAAGCGCATGGGATTCATCACGGTGACAACTCATGGACGCCTACCTGCGAGGAGAAGGCCCGAAGAGCGATACTCCTCAGCACATGGTCATACAATGACTTAACGGGCTTGAATTGCTGAATGGCGATGAATGGGCCCGATTGGAGCTCAGTTGTGAAGATTCGACTTTTCGCCAACAGCCTGCTCGCTGCATCGCTGCTCCTCGCCGGGAGCGCCTCCACGCTGCGGGCGACCTCGGGTTCGCTGGCCCACGCGCCGGTTGACTCACTGGCATGGGCGCCGCTCGCGCCCGAATCGGCCACCCGCGCCGAACTCATTCCGGAAGTGCGCGGGCCGATACGGGCCGACACCTCAACAGTTTCACTTGCCGAGCTCGAGTCGCGCGGGCTTTTTCGCCCCGACGCGACACAATCGCCCACAGCTTTCGAGCAGATCCGACGACAGCTCGCCCGGGCGGTCTACTCGCCGCAGCAGCTGGAAGAACTCAAACAGACCGCGCCGGCGCTCTACGAAACGCTGTACTCGGCCGGCGAGATTCAGAGTACGGCCTCGCCCCTGGTATTGCCGTCGCCGGGTATTGTCTTCCGTGGACAAACGAATCAGGACCAACTGACGGTGGGCGAGCCACTGTTTACCCCGCCAGACACAAATGGGGACGTCGGACCAAATCACTACGTGCAGACGGTAAACACAACCTATGGCGTTTTTAACAAAAGCACCGGCGTCCGCACGCTCGGTCCGCTAAAGACGAGCAGCTTGTTCACGGGATTCGGCGGGCCGTGCGAGACAACCAACAATGGCGACCCGATCGTCATCTACGATCAATTGGCCGACCGCTGGCTGATCAGCCAATTCGCCCTGCCGAACATCAATTCGAATCAGGGCCCGTTTTATCAGTGCATCGCAATCTCAACTTCAGGCAATCCTGCCGGAACCTTTCACCGTTATCAGTTCCTGTTCGACAATACACTGCTGAACGACTACCCCCATTTTGGGCTGTGGCCTGACGGCTACTACGCGACGGTAAACATGTTCGCCGCCCCCGACTTCGGTTTTGCGGGCATGGGCGCGATCGCCTACCAGCGCGACAAGATGCTCACCGGCGACCCGAGCGCCTTGCAGGTGATCTTCAAGCTCAACGGGCAGCCCAACCCGATCAACCAGATCGGCGGCGGGTTGCCCTCCGATCTGGATGGCACAACATTGCCGCCGCCCGGGTCACCCAACATCATTGCCGCGCCTGAAGCGGCGGAATGGACGAACTATCCAACAGACCGCATTCACTTCTTCAAGTTCCATGTGGATTGGACGACACCCGCCAACAGCACTTTCACCGGCCCGGTGGATGTTGACACGGGCGCCTGGAACAGCTTGTGCGACACAACTCGGGCCTGCGTGCCGCAAAAGGACACCAGCGCCAGACTGGATGCGATCGCGGATCGTTTCATGTGGCGCCTGGCCTACCGCAATTTTGGCGCCTATCAGACCCTGGTGGCAAACCAAACCGTCAACGACGGAAGTGGCCGGGCCGGGGTCCGCTGGTACGAAATCCGCGAACCGCACGCGGCCACGCCGTCGATTTACCAGCAAAGCACCTATGCGCCGGCGGATGGGGTGTCGCGCTGGATGGGAAGCGCCGCCCAGGACAAGCTCGGGAACTTGATGATCGGCTTCAGCGGTTCGAGCAGCGCTCAGTTCCCCGATATTCGCTATGCCGGCCGCCTGCAGGGTGATCCGCTCAACAATCTGACTCAGGGCGAGACCATCATGCTGGCCGGCGGCGGCTCGCAGACCAGCACCGGCAGCCGCTGGGGCGACTACAGCAACCTCACCCTCGATCCGACCGATGACTGCACCTTTTGGTACACGAACGAGGTCTATACAACCACGTCATCCGACCGGTGGAGCACAGCGGTTGGGTCGTTCAAATTCCCAGCCTGCGGTGTCACACTCACGTCACACCTCAGCGGCTCGGTGAGAAGCCTGGCGACAGGCCTTCCAATCACCCATGCATTGGTGATGGCAACCAATGGCACAACGTTCACTCTCAGCACATTGACCGATGCCAGCGGCGCGTTTGGCATCGGCGTCCCCGGCGGCAAGTACACCGTCACGGCCAGCGCTTATGGATACCTTTCATCGACCTTGCCCAGCTTCGTCGTCGCCAACGGTGTCACGGCTACGCTGGCATTCACACTTGCAACAGCGCCCACCTACGTGATCTCGGGTTTGGTCACTTCGTCGGGCAGCGGCGCGCCGCTCAGCGCAACGGTGACGGCCTCCGGCAGCCCCAGCTTTGTCGCCATCAACCGGACCACGAATCCGGCCACGGGTTTCTACAGCATGACCCTCGTCGGGGGCGGCCAAACCTGGTCCGTCGCGGCGGCGGCCCCGGGCCACATCGCGGCGACCCAAAACCTCGGCCCGATCGCGGCCAACCAGACCGTGAACTTCCAGTTGCAGGTCTACACGACCCTTTCGTGCGGCGGCGCGTTTGCGGCCAGCAGCCCGACCTTCAATCGGCCTCTGGTCGGCAATCCACCCGCGGGTCTTTCCGGATCGGGCACGGCGGTCTATCATCGGCCGATCACGTTCTCGGTCGGCACGAGCGGGGTGTATTCGATGGTCATGTCGAGCGGTCTGGATGGTTATTACGTGCTGTATCAGTCCAGCTTCAATCCGGCCTCGCCGCTGGCAAACGTGCTCCAGGCCGTCGATGATGTCAACGGACTCAATCCTGCGATTTTCCGCAGTCTCAGCGCTGGAACACAGTACATCCTGGTGGCCACGACATTCAGCAATGGGACGACAGGTCCCTTCACCGATACGCTCACCGGCTTTGGAGCCATCAATGCCGGATGTTTCATGCGTCGGGCCTGGCTGCCGGCCATCCTGCGCTGAACTCCCGGGACAATGTTCTACGGCTTTGCCGGAAATATCGTTCCGGAAAACTGCTTCGACATATAATCCGCGCGTCAGGATTACGTTCGTTTAGTCGCATTGGGGGGGAATGGCACGCAGCAAGCCGATGCGAGTTGACGCAAGATGGCCCTTGGCCACACAGGAGAACATCCGCATGAAGGCTCGAACGTTGGGGAACGCTTTTCTCGCCGCATCGCTTCTCATGGGAGGCGCCACCACGGCGCTTCGCGCGACCGCAGCACCCGCGCTCGTCAGCGCTGCCGCCGTCGCGCAGACGGATGGGCCGTTCTTTCCTCCAGAACTACAGCTATTGGATCTCAAACCCGAGATCCGAACCCCGATTCAGCACGACACCTCGAGCGTGTCTCTCAAGGATCTGGACGCCGCCGGGCTATACAAGCCCGACGCGGCCCGCTCACCGTCGGCCTTCGAGCAGATTCGCAGGCAGGTCAAGCGCGCCAACTACACACCCCAACAGCTCGAGGACCTCAAGCAGAAGGAGCCTGCCGTGTACGATTCGCTGGGCGACGCGGCCGATATCCAGAGTCTGGCATCCCCGCTGATTTTGCCATCGCCGATTATCACGTTTTATGGCCAATCCAGCGATGATCAGGTGACCGTTGGTGATCCGCGCTACACCCCGCCCGACACGAACGGCGATGTCGGCCCGAATCACTATGTCCAGACGGTAAATACCACCTGGGGCGTGTACGACAAAGCCACGGGCGCGCGCATCCTGGGCCCTCTGAAGGGAAGCAGCTTCTACGCGGGCTTCGGTGGACCCTGCGAGACCACCAACGATGGCGACCCAATCGTGCTCTACGATCAACTGGCTGATCGCTGGCTGATCAGCCAGTTTGCCCTGCCCAACATCGGCTCGAACGCCGGGCCGTTCTATCAGTGCATTGCCATCTCAACCACCGGGGATCCGACGGGTACTTACCATCGCTATCAGTACCTGTTTGACAACAACGACCTGAATGACTATCCCCACTTTGGCCTGTGGCCAGACGCCTATTACGCGACGGTGAACGTCTTCACCGCGCCCGGCTTCAGCTTCACCGGGATGGCGGCCATGGCGTATGAGCGCGACAAGATGCTAATCGGCGCAGCCGCGCAGCAGATCATCTTCAAGACGACTGGCCAGCCCAGCCCGATCAACAAGATCGGGGGCGGCTTGCCCTCCGACCTGGATGGGCGGACCTTGCCGCCGGCTGGCGCGCCAAACATCATTGCGGCGCCCGAGGCGGCCGAGTGGACGTTCTATCCCACTGACCGCATCCACTTCTTCAAGTTCCATGTGGACTGGACAACCCCGGCGAACAGCACGTTTACCGGCCCAGTCGATATCAATACGGGCGCCTGGAACAGCGTATGCGACAGCACCCGCGCCTGCGTGCCGCAAAGCGGATCAAGCGCCAACCTCGATGCCATCGCGGATCGCTTTATGTGGCGGCTGGCGTATCGCAACTTCGGGACACACCAGACGCTGGTAGCCAACCAGACAGTCAACGACGGCGCCAATCGCGCCGCAGTCCGGTGGTACGAAATCCGCGACCCGCACGCCATCACACCAACCATCTATCAGCAAAGCACCTACGCGCCCGCCGATGGCGTCTGGCGCTGGATGGGCAGCGCCGCCCAGGACGCCCAGGGAAACATGATCGTCGGCTTTAGCGGCTCGAGCGCGTCGCAGTTCCCCGATATCCGCTATGCCGGGCGCATGCAGGGCGATCCGCTGAATACGCTGGGCCAGGGCGAAACGATCATGATGGCCGGCGGCGGTTCGCAGACCAGCACGGGCAACCGCTGGGGCGACTACAGCAACCTGACCCTTGATCCAATCGACGACTGCACCTTTTGGTACACCCAGGAAATCTATCGGGCAACGTCGTCCAACGTCTGGAGCACCGGGATTGGCGCGTTCAAGTTCGCGGCCTGCGGCGTCGCGCTGAGCTCGCTCATCACGGGCACCGTGACAGACATCACAAGCAGCCTGCCCATCTCCGGCGCGCTTGTGGTGGCCACAAACGGCACGACATTCACCTTGAGCTCGCTCAGCAATGGCATTGGTGTGTTTGGCATCGGCGTGCCGGGGGGTGTCTATACCGTTTCGGCCAGCGCGTATGGCTATTACCCGTTGGTCGTGCCGGGCGTCATCGTCACCGATGGCGTTACCGTCACGCTTTCGCTTGCGCTGACGCCGGCGCCGAGTTTCATCATCTCGGGCACGGTCACCGAAGAAGGAACTGGAAACCCGCTTACGGCCACGGTCACGGCCAATGGCAGCCCGTATCCGGTCGTCGTCGTCGCGAACACCGACCCGGCCACCGGCTACTACAGCATGACCCTGGTGGGTGGCGGACAGAGCTGGACGGTCGGCGCCTCCGCGGCCGCCCATGGACCG
>Ga0154020_10003956_pt1 | contig 17701 bp, 18 predicted proteins | sample Klosneuvirus_201_FD_109709 | JGI IMG/M metagenome (GOLD analysis project Ga0154020, IMG submission 109709) | Active sludge microbial communities from wastewater, Klosterneuburg, Austria - Klosneuvirus_20160825_MG | ecosystem: Engineered > WWTP > Aerobic digester > Activated sludge | place...
ATTGAAATTCCTAAAATCAAGAGAAAGGGAGACATCCCCTCGCGATAGTAAACCAACAGTAACGAGGCAAATACAATGGCTGTTCCAAAATCTTTCTGTAAAAGAATAAGCCCCATGGGGATCGCCATCAGGGCAAGTAAAATGATTTGATTCCTGAGGTTATCCATTTTGAAACCCACCGAACCAATAAACTTGGCTACTGCCAGCGCTGTTATAAACTTAGCAAACTCAGAGGGCTGTAATCCAAAAGATCCTAGCCCAATCCAGGATTTATTACCACCCACCTCTTTACCGATAACCGGTACCAGTAAAAGAACAAACAAGATTATTCCGTAAAATAAGTAAGCAAACGTTTCATAAAAGCGCATATCAATAACGATAATGGCTAAAATGATCACCAACGAAGCTGCAATGAACATCAACTGGCGGCCTGAGTTTAACGAAAGGTCCCAAATGGTTTGGTTAGCTGTTTCGTCATACACAGCTGCATAAATGTTTATCCACCCTAGTGCCACTAAAATGATATAGAGTAAAACGGTTACCCAATCTAATTTGCCCGATATGTCTGCTTCATTTCTCATTCAAACTTTCCGGCCAGTACATATTGTTCAATATTCGGACGCTTGGTTTGACCGAATAAATATTTTTCAATCATTAAACTGGCAATGGATGCGGCTGCGCGCGCACCTTGCCCTGCATCTTCAACATAAACCGAGATAGCAATTTTTGGATTGTCGCGCGGTGCAAAAGCAATAAATACGGAGTGATCAAAAAGTGGCGGTGCGTTTTGTACGGTACCCGTTTTTCCACACACAATAATATCTCCTAAGTTTGCACGTCTACCCGTTCCTTCCTCCACAACCTTTTGCATGGCGTCTACCGCAACAATGAAATAAGAAGTGTCAATAGTTGTATAGTGCCTTTCCTGATATTTAGGTAATGGCTTGTTATCCTTACCAATCGCTTTTACCAAATGTGGAGTATAGTAAAATCCACGATTGGCAATGATGGCAGCAAAGTTGGCCATTTGAATAGGCACGACCAGGTTTTCTCCTTCACCAATAGCCAGCGAATAAATGTTTGAAAATTTCCAGGCTGGGCTTTTGTACGCGCGATCGTAATAGGCTGGAGTAGGAACCAATCCTTCCTTCTCGTTGGGTAAGTCAATGCCTAATTTTCTGCCAAAGCCAAAGCTACCAATGTGTTTGTCCCACTCTGCCAAACCAATACGGGTATCTTCATACGTGTCTTTGCTTACACCCTGATTTAACATGCGTCTGAGAACATTGTGAAAATAAGGATTACACGAATTGGCAATAGCCCCACGCAAATCTTCATTGGTATGCGCGCCATGGCAATTGATAATTGATCGGTCGCACCGAATACGCGTATCAGGTGTAATCACCTTTTCCTGTAGGGCCGTCATGGCCTGAGCAATTTTAAAAATAGAACCGGGCCGGTATTGAGCCATAAGCGGTCTGTTGAACAGCGGCTTTAACGTATCGGTACTTATTAATCTAAAATTGGAACTATAACTTCTTCCTGTCAACAAGTTGGGATCGTAGGATGGGCCAGAAACCAAAGAAAGAATTTCTCCCGATGCGGGTTCAATAGCTACAATACTACCCGCTTTGCCTTTCATTAAAAGTTCTCCGTATTGCTGCAAGTCAATGTCTATTCCGGTAATCAGATTTTGGCCGGGCACAGATAAGGTGTCATACTCCCCATTTTTAAATAAACCTTTTTCAATACCTTTTACATTACGCAACTTAAAACGAACACCCCGCTTGCCCCGAAGTTGTTCTTCATAAAAGGCTTCGATGCCACTTTGCCCCACATAATCGCCCTGCCTATAAATTTTAGATGCATCGCGCGCAAGACTCTCTTTACTTATTTCACTAACATACCCGAGCGCATTGGCAAGGGTTGGTGCTTCGTACGATCGACTCGTTCTTGCCTGCACATAGATACCTGGAAACTCATCCAAATGATCTTGAACCCGGGCAAAATCGACACTGGATAATTGGTTTATGAAAACTGTGGGTTTGAAGGGTGAGTACTCTCTGCGCGCCCTCATTTCTTTGAATCGTTTCCGCAACTCCTCTTTTGAAATTTCAAAGACCTCGCAAAACTTTAGTGAGTCAAATTTTTTACTATCCTTCACCACCATTTCCAAGTCGTACTCCGGAGAATTATATACTATCAATTTGCCATTTCGGTCGTAAATCAATCCCCGAAAGGGGTACTCAACCTGACGCAAAATGGCATTGCCATCGGCCAGCTCGGCATACCGATCGTCCAGTACCTGAATAAAGAAAAGTTTAACGAGGAAGATAATTCCTACCAAGAGAAATACAATCTGCACTATTTCCTTTCTTCCCTCATTCATGATCGCCTGCGCTGTGGAGATAAATACTGAAGCAAAATAATAGCTGCCATTGTAAACAGCAAGCTTCCAACTACTTTAAGCATGGTATACCAGAATAAAGCAAAGCCTGCCGCTTCAACAAAAAATAAAACAAGGTGATGCAGGAAAACCAATGGCAAGGAATAGACTAAAAACCATTGCAGCCCATTTGAGGATAAGGTTGGAGATGAATTTGCATCATAGCCGCCCTGGGGGGTAATGGTACTTAACCAATAGTTTCTTACGTAGGCAATTAATACCGTAGCCAACGCATGCAGTCCCATGCTGTTGTAGAATATATCAACGGTAAACCCCAGAACAAACCCAATGGCCATAAGTACCAATGAATTGAGTTCGATAGGTAGCAACAAAATAAAGGCGATGTATAGAAAGCAAAAAGCAGAGTTAAATAACACCAGATTTCTTAACACCAGCACTTGCACCAGCACATAAATGAAAAATAAAATAAATTGTATGATGCCTGATCGATTCATTTGGGATCACCTATGGTTATTTGCTTCAGTGAGTCTTGTTCACTTTTCAAACGACTCTTAATTATCTCAACAAAAGACAATCGACCAAAGTCTTGCGATAATTCTAATCGAATATCCCAAAAGGGAGCTTCTTCTTTGAGATTTACTTCTCTTATTATACCAACTAAAATTCCATCCGGAAATACTGCATTATATCCTGAGGTGATAACCGAATCGCCAATAACGGGAGTAGCATGCCGCGGAATAAACAACAAGGTTGAGTACCGCATATCAACACCATCCCACCGCACACTTCCTAATTGATTTGTTTTCTTTATCACGCACGATGTCTGTTCGTCTACATTAAGCAGTGAAATGAGTACCGCATAATGATCAGAAACCGATTTTACTTTACCTACTGCCCCCAAATTACTAATGGCCGCCATACCTGGAACCACGCCATCAACAGCTCCTTTATCGATCGTGATGAAATTTTTGTAAAGGCTTGTCGAGTTACCTACTACCTTGGCGCTCACATACTCGTACTGATTGATTCGGGCTGTGTCCTTGTTTTGAATGAGATGTTCTCTGAGTTGGCTTTTTCTTTCCAGTTGGGTACGCAAGTTGGCATTTTCAGCAGCCAATTCTTCATTGATTGTGCGTAATGAAAAGTACTCTCTTACCCCTTGTGAGAACCCTATTATATTGGCTGCAATCTGATTTGAAGAATTAAAGTATTTTGTGCTTTGGTATTGATTGTTCTCAATAACAAGCCAGGCGCACGATAACTCCAGAAGTAAGAATATGAAAAAAGCCCGGTACTCGTAAATAAAATTTAAGAGCCGTTCCATTCATCAAGTCATCAATATCTTTCGGTAATGATCAAGATTCTTTAAGGTTGCACCGGTACCCCGCACCACAGCACGCAATGGATCATCGGCTACGTGTATCGGTAATTTTGTTTTCAGCGAAAGGCGTTTGTCTAACCCGCGCAACATAGCACCGCCACCGGTTAAAAATATCCCCTGTTCGTAAATATCAGCCGACAGTTCGGGAGGAGATAATTCAAGAGCCTTCAGTACAGCCTCCTCTAATTTTGAAATTGACTTGTCAAGAGCAAACGCTACTTCAGAATAAGAAATCTTTATTGTTTTTGGAATGCCCGTCATCAAATCGCGACCGCGAATTTCATAATCATCCGGACCATCATCTAATTCGGTGAGCGCAGATCCTACTTCAATTTTAACTCGCTCGGCAGAGCGTTCTCCTATCAACAGGTTATGTTGCCTGCGCATATAATCAAGAATATCCCGGTTGAATGTATCTCCGGCTATGCGAATAGATTGATCGCACACGATCCCCGAAAGGGCGATTACAGCAATATCGGTAGTACCGCCACCAATATCTACAATCATATTGCCCACCGGCTGTTCAATATCAATTCCGATACCAATGGCTGCAGCAATCGGTTCGTGAATCATATAAACCTCTTTTGCATTAGCATGTTCGGCTGAATCGCGTACAGCACGCTTCTCCACTTCCGTAATGGCTGAGGGGATACAGATTACCATCCGCAAAGATGGCGGGAAAAGTTTGCGACCCGTGTCAATCATCTTGATCATTCCACGAATCATCATTTCAGCTGCATGGAAGTCAGCAATAACACCCTCTTTTAACGGGCGGATGGTTTTGATATTATCGTGCGTTTTTTCGTGCATTTGCATGGCCTCGCGACCAATGGCAAGTACTTTGCCGGTAGCACGATCCAAGGCAATAATGGACGGTTCGTCTACTACTACTTTGTCTTTGTAAATAATCAAGGTATTGGCTGTGCCCAGGTCGATAGCAATGTCCTGAGTAAAGAAATCAAAAAGTCCCATTCGTTCCCTTAAGGTAAAAGTTATAAGGCACGAAATTACAGAAATAAATGGGTGATTAATAAGTAATAAAGTGGGAAAAACTTACAGCGTATTAATGCTTGAAGTGGCGCGTGCCCGTAAAGACCATGGCCATGTTATGTTGATCGCAATAAGCAATAGAATCCTGATCTTTAATAGATCCACCTGGTTGAATAACCGCCTCGATGCCTTGTTGATTGGCAATCTCTACACAATCCGGAAAAGGGAAGAAGGCATCCGATGCCATAACCGAACCTTTAAGATCAAAGCCGAAAGCTGCAGCTTTCTCAATCGCTTGCTTCAGCGCATCGACCCGGCTTGTTTGGCCTACGCCACTGGCAAGCAGTTGCCCGTCTACTGCCAATATAATGGTGTTTGACTTCGTGTGCTTACAAATTTTGCTTGCAAAAAGTAAGGCCTCAATCTGTTGGGAAGATGGCTCTCGCTTCGTAACTGTTTTTAAGTCGGCCCTGGAATCTGTTTTAAGATCCAAGTCCTGTTCTATAACCCCATTGAGCAAACTTTTGAATTGCTTCACCCCTTTTAGGGATTGCTTTTGCTTAAGTATGATTCGATTCTTTTTTGACTTCAAAATCTCGAGCGCCTGCGATTCGAAATCAGGAGCAATCAATATTTCGAAAAACAGTTTATGGATCTCTTCGGCTGCAGCCAGATCAATTTTCTGATTGGTGGCGAGCACCCCACCAAAGGCGGAAAGAGTATCGGCCTGAAATGCTTTCAGGTAAGCAGTCTTCACATCATTGGCTGTAGCTACTCCACAGGCATTGGTATGTTTGATAATTACAAAAGCCTTCTCTCCATCAAATTCTTTCACCAGATGAATGGCCGCGTCTACATCCACCAGATTGTTATAGGAAAGTTCTTTTCCATTCAATTGATCGAAAAGATCATCGAGTGCTCCAAAGAAAACACCCTGCTGATGTGGGTTTTCGCCATAGCGCAATATTTTGCCTTGTGGTACGCTGGCCTTAAAACTCGGCAGTTGTTGCTCTTGATTAAAATAACTAAAAATAGCTGAGTCATAATGTGAGGTAACATCAAAGGCTTTGGCTGCAAAGCGTTTTCGATCGGCTAATTCAGAGGCTCCATTCTTTGCTTTCAATAATTCCAGCAGCTCCTGATATTGGCTGCGGGCGGAGACAATCAAAACATCATTAAAATTTTTTGCTGCTGCGCGAATCAGAGAAATACCACCAATGTCAATTTTCTCTACGATGTCGCCTTCACTACCCCCTTGGGCCACCGTTTCTTCGAAAGGATATAAATCAACAATGACCAGATCAATGGGTGCAATTTTAAATTGCTCACTTTGACTGAGATCGTTTGCATTGTCTCTTCTAAAAAGAATACCCCCAAAAACTGCTGGGTGCAATGTTTTTACCCGACCTCCAAAAATCGAAGGATATCCGGTTAGTTTTTCCACGGGCGTAACGGCATATCCCAACTTCTCAATAAACTCCTGTGTGCCTCCGGTAGAAACAAACTCAACACCCTGTGTAGCCAGGTAATGAATGATTGGATCGAGATTGTCTTTATAAAAAACTGAAACGAGGGCGCGGGAGATTTTCTTGAATGACATGGCGTTTTATTGAGGTGCAAAAATGCAAAATGTTGCACGCAAAGGCGCAAAGAACGCTAAGTTTGTTAAATTAACAGAAAGGCTTTGTTTATAATATAGAGGAAGATAAATGACCGAAAACGAGCTTTCTAAAATAATCGTTAATTCATGTTTCCAGATTCATAAAGAATTGGGACCTGGACTTTGAGTCTGTTTATGAAGAATGCTTGAATTTTGAACTGCTTCAGGAGGGATTGTTGTTGAGCGACAAAAAGAATTGCCGGTATTTTATAAAACTATTAAAATGCAGATAGGTTTTCGCACAGATTTAATTGTGGATAGAAAAGTAATAGTTGAGATCAAGTCACAAGAATCGATAGCGGCTGTGCATCAAAAACAAGTACTTACTTACCTTCGATTGTCAGATATTAAATTAGGGCTGCTAATTAATTTTAATGAAACCCTGATAAAGAATGGAATACAGCGCATCGTTAACAACCTGTGAGATCAAATAAACAGAATACGTAAGCTATTTCCTAAAAACATGCGTATATTTTTTGCGTTCTTTGCGCCTTAGCGTGCAAAAAAACATTGAAACTCTTTCTTCACATCGAACTTACAAAATGGCAAGACGTGGGTTACGAAAAACCACTTCTCACTTATGCCTCTTCCCTTTCGGGAGATTTGATTGGTGCCGAGATGGACAATCAATCGGATGCATCCATTGCCGATCTGGTAATCAAGCTTTGTGATCAAATGCAATCGATATTTGTGTCTATTCAAGCTCAACCTACAGAACCTTTTGGGTCAACACTAAAACTGTTAAACAACTTACTTAGGACTAATCAAAAAATTCATGCTGTAGTCCTTTCGGGAGATCATGAGCAGGCTGAGAAATTATTCAAACATCTTCAAAGTAGATTCAGGAAAGAATCTGATGCAGAGAAAATTAAAATTCTGATTAAGGAATTCGCTTTAGCTTAAGCCCCCGGCAAGTAATCGCGCTCTTCAAACTCTTCCGCTTCGATAGTAAAATCATCGGCATCCATATAGGCTGGAAACTTATCGCGGTAAGCTTGTAAAGCATGCGCACTCAACGCCAACGTTTTAATGGCCTCTACACTTTCCACAGAATAAAAAGAATCTCCTCTGGGCCCGATAAACGCGGAATGACCATTGTATTCAATACCATTTCCATCTAAGCCTACGCGATTCACCCCTACCGTATAACTTAAATTTTCAATCGCACGCGCCTTAAGAAGAGTCTCCCAGACGTTACCGCGAATCATAGGCCAGTTGGCTACATACACCAATAAATCGTAAGCAGGTTTTTTTAGCGAAGCGTTCCATCTATTTCGGCTCCACACCGGAAAACGAAGGTCGTAGCAAATCAGCGGACAAATTCGCCATCCTTTCCAATGCCCAATCAGCATACTTTCGCCTTGTGTATATACCTGATTTTCTTCCGCCATACGAAAGAGATGCCGTTTATCGTAAGTCTTATAGTTGCCCCCGGGCTCCATCCACAGCAACCGATTATAGAACCGATCGTGTACGTTGGCAATAAAACTCCCCAGAATCAAAGCTCCCGTTTGGTCTGCCATCTGCTTCATCCATTTGAAGGTGCGCATATTCATGTATTCGGCAAGCTTAGGTGCCTTCATCGAAAAGCCTGTGGTAAACATTTCGGGTAATACAATCACATCGGTTGATTCTCCAATCTGCCAGATTTTCTCCTCAAACATGGCCAAATTGGCCCCAATATCTTCCCAATGGAGATCGGCTTGAATGATGGTGATTTTTAAATCTTGCATAGTGGTAGCAAACGGACTGCAAAGAAAGCAATACGAGGGCAGATTTTGAACCCTTTGTGGAATAAAAACCCGTTAAAGTTTTCGCAAGATTTCTCCGGCTTTTTCTAAGGTTTCTTCACCCTTTGCAAAGCAAAATCGCAGCAGCTTATGATTAGATTGATCTCTATAAAACGCTGAAACCGGAATGGGGGCAAGCTTTCTCTCCTTTGTCATCCATTCGGCCATAGCCTTTTCATTTTTGTCGGACACCCCCTCGTAAGACAAAAGTTGAAAATAACTGCCCCCGCAAGGCAGGGGTTGAAAGGACGATCCCTTTATCTGATTAAGAAATAAATCTCGCTTTCGCTGATAGAAGTCTTTCAAATTAAGATAATGATCGGGGTTAGTTAAATACTCGGCTAACGCTAATTGAACTGGTGTGTTTACACTAAATGTGATAAATTGATGAGTCTTACGGATTTCTTTGGTTAGATTCTCAGGGGCTACTGCATACCCAACCTTCCAGCCCGTGGCATGGAATGTTTTGCCAAACGAAAATATTGCTATGCTCTGTGCGGCAAGCTTTGGAAATTTTAAAACGCTTTGATGCTCCTGATTATCAAAAATAATTCGTTCGTAAACTTCATCGCTCAATACAATCAGATTATTGTTAATCGCAATCTGCTCAAGCGTTTTTAAATCCGATTCAGATAGAATGGTTCCGGTTGGGTTATGCGGAGTATTGATTATTATCATCCGTGTTCGGGATGTGATTTTACTTTTCACTTCTTCCCAATCAATACCAAAGTGAGGTGGCTTTAATTTTATATGAATCGGCATGCCCCCATTTAATCGAATAGATGGATTGTAGGAATCATAGGCCGGATCGAATACAATTACTTCATCGCCTTGCTTTACAAAAGCAGCGATAGCAGAAAAAAGTGCTTCGGTACCGCCTGCGGTTATGGTTACTTCGGTTTCAAAATCAATTTGACGCTGATACGTTTTCAGAACTACATCGGCAATTGATTTTCGTAACGTAGGCGTTCCAGGCATGGGTGCATATTGATTGTGCCCGGCTTTCATGTTTTTGTAAATAAGTTCTATTAACTCCTGCGATACCGGAAAATCAGGAAAGCCTTGCGATAAATTTATAGCACCTTCTTCCGCAGCCATGCGCGACATCACCGTAAAAATAGAAGTGCCAACTTCGGGAAGACGAGAACTGGTATTCAAAGCGTATTGGATTATTTACAAGAGAGCAATTACTTTTTAAGTGGAGCCAATATCCGATAGTCCGTATCCACATCCCCTTTACTAATATCAGCCAGTTTGCCTTTAAGCATTCGCTTTTTTAAGGGCGTCAGGTAATCAATAAATAACTTACCTTCAATATGATCGTATTCATGCTGAATGATGCGAGCCTTCATACCCGTAAATTCCTCCTCGAAAGCATTCCATTGCTCATCGAAATATTTAATTCTAACATTTTCTTTACGCCACACATCTTCGCGGATATTGGGAATACTCAGACATCCTTCCTCGAAATCCCACTCTTCACCCGTTTCTTTTAAAATCTGCGGATTCACAAATATTTTTTTAAAATCAGCCAGCGTGGGTTCATCATCCAGCGTTGTGCCATCTACTACAAACAAGCGAACGCTTTTACCAATTTGTGGGGCGGCCAGACCAATACCGTGGGCCCCGTGCATGGTTTCATACATGTTTTCCACCAACTCCGTTAAGTCCGTGCCTTCTTTTATATTCGTTGCACGCTTCCGTAGTACCGCGTCACCGTAAACCACTATGGGATAAATCATCGATCAAAAAATTAAACTACAAAGGTAAGGCACAATCAATGAAATAGTAAGGCTTGCTTCGTGAAATTTGAGCTTAATATCCCTTCATCTGCAAGTAATCCTGCAAAATCAAGGTGGCGCTTATCTTGTCCACACTTCCTTTCATCTGCCGGTTCTTCTTCTTCATACCACCAGCTATCATGGCCTGTTGGGCTATTGAACTCGTGAATCGCTCATCGATGGTTTGTATCGGTATTTCGGGGAAATTTTTAATAAACGATTCAATGAACTTTCGAACAGCCGGGGCAGTTTCAGAATCGGTATTGTTTAGCTGCTTTGGCATACCAATCACTACCGCTTCCACTACTTCTTTTTTAAAATAGTTTCGTAGAAACAAAAGCACCTGAGTAGTCTCAACCGTATCCAGCGCAGTAGCAATTATTTTTAGTGGGTCCGTTACGGCCAGGCCCGTGCGCTTGGTGCCATAATCTATTGCTAAAATTCGTCCCATACGGGAATTGGCGTATTAGTTGAGTTTGGTCTTTTCAAAAAACTTTTTCTTCACCTCGTTTTCGAGAGCCATGGCTTTAGGGAAAAGAATTTCGTTTTCAACCCGGGCGTGTATCTTCAAGGCTTTCTCAAATTGAATTAATTCAGAATAAATAACTTTTACATGCAAGGGCGCATCGGATACCAAAAGATAGTCTTTTGTAATTTTTCTAATTCCCTCCATTTCATCGGCATGCGCCACATGCTCGATAGCACATTTTTGCAACGAATATTTCTCCATCAGTTGATAGAGTCGCGAAGGATTATATTGGCCGCGAGCTGCACGCTCGAGCATCTTGATGTATTTAAAGAGCGAGTCCTCCTCTTCATAGATATGATGAATGAAATCTTCGAGAAAAAGAGGAAACACTGTTTTTAAATCCTTCTCTATGGCGTTGTAATCCGGATGGTTGGCCCGAAACCCTTGCAAAAGTTGCCCGATGTAAGGGAGCTTGTGTTTAACAAATAAATAATGGGTGTGTTTTAAATACTCAATAATCAGATCTATCGGATAATTGATTAAGGGTAATTCCGACTCATCAAAATTCGTTTCTGGATTTTCCAACTCACGCACCACCATATCCAGACTCAACCCTTTTTCCAGGCAAACTTGTTCGAGTGTTTGCTCCGAATATTCATAAAATTTAATACCAAAATAGAACAGCACATGAGCCCGAACATTGTCCTGATCCACCAGTTCTTTGATACTTTTACTCCTTAAGGCTATTTTTTCCATCAATTGGGTAAATATAATAAACTCATTTTAGCGAAAGTCTCACCTTAACATTTAATTTGGCGATCCGTTAAAGAACTAAAATCGAAGCGAAAAAGTATGGAGGAGCAGAAGAATTCATCGTATCAGATTAGTTTACCCTTGATTTTGTGTATTGGGCTAGCTGCAGGGGTACTTATCGGAGCCAGTATCACGAACAAAAGTGGGTCGGGCGATATAGGCAACGATGTGCAGAAAATGCGGGAGGTATTGAGCCTGATAAAAAATGAATATGTAGATGAGACTCAAACCGATGTGTTGGTTGAAGACGCCATTACACATATGTTAAGCGAATTGGATCCACACTCATCCTACCTATCGGCTAAAGACCAGGTAGCTGCCAATGAAGACCTACGTGGAAATTTTGAAGGGATTGGAATTGAATTCAATATTTTTCATGACACCCTCACGGTGGTTGCAGCCCTGAGTGGTGGGCCTTCCGAATCGGTTGGCATACGCGCAGGCGATAAAATTGTAAAAGTAAATGAGACCAACATCGCAGGCATTGGTTTATCCAATCGGGATGTTCAAAAACATTTGAAAGGACCAAAAGGCACCGAAGTAAAAATTGAAATAGTCAGGAAGAATGTAAAAGAGCCTATCAACTTCACCATCATTCGCGATAAAATTCCACAGTTTTCGGTTGATGCTTCCTATATGATTGATTCTGATATCGGGTATATCAAGGTAAATCGGTTTTCGCAGACTACGTTTAGCGAAGTGAAAGAGGCGCTTAGTAAGTTAAAGAAAAGTGGCATGACCAAACTCATCCTTGATTTGCAGGGTAACCCGGGAGGCTACATGGATCAGGCGGTGGGTATTGCCGATGAGTTTTTGAAAAAAGGTGAAAAGATTGTTTTCACAAAAGGACATGAAACAAAATATAACGAAGAGAGCTTTGCTACCGACCGCGGAGATTTTGAACAAGGTGATTTAATAATTCTTGTCAATGAGAGCAGTGCGTCTGCGTCCGAAATTGTGGCCGGTGCCTTACAAGACAACGATCGCGCCTTAATTGTTGGAAGGCGGTCGTATGGAAAGGGTTTAGTACAACGCCCTTTTAGTTTGGATGATGGCTCCGAGATAAGACTTACTATCTCCCGGTATTACACCCCGAGTGGCCGCTCCATTCAAAAGCCCTATACTAATCTGGAGGATTATGAAAATGATATTTCCAAGCGTTACAAAAAAGGCGAGTTCTTCTCAGCCGACAGTATTCACTTCAACGATTCACTTAAATATGAAACGTTAAATGGACGATCGGTTTATGGTGGGGGCGGTATTATGCCCGACTACTTTGTGCCGCTGGATACTACCTCCTCCAGCAAATATTTTAATCAGCTCTTCAATGCCAATATTTTGCGCGAGTATGCCTTTACTTATGCCGAACAAAATAAAACTCAGTTAGAAGAGAAGGGCTACCCCGCGTATCTTGAAAAATTTGAAGTGAATGATGGTATGCTTGATCAGTTGGTGACTATGGGTAGAAAAGAAAAAATTACATCTCGCCCAAATGATCTGGCTAAAAACAAACGACTCTTTCAGGTGTATCTAAAAGCAGAAATTGCCCGCAATGTGTGGGATAATCAAAGTTTTTATCCAATCATTAATGAAACCAACGAAGTACTTCAGCATGCCATTAAACTCTTTGACCGGATACCCGAGTTGAACAAAAGTAAAATGTAGTTGAACCTACACTCAAACGACTCACCTTGTGCTCGCATCGGGTGAGTTTTTTTTGTAATTTCACACATCAAAATTCTTACGAATAATTGCCATGTATTATCATAAACTCGGAAATATTCCGCACAAGCGTCATACACAATTCAGGCAGCCCGATGGCAGTTTGTACAAAGAAGAATTAGTTAGTTCCGAAGGCTTTTCTGGAATTTACTCTAACCTCTATCATATCCATGCGCCCACACGAATCAAAGCGCTGAAAGATCCAGTAAAGTATGGCCCAAAAATAATTCAGGACTATGCGCTGCGCCAAACTCACCTTAATACATCAAAAGTAACTACCACCGGAGAGGATTACTTAGACGCACGCAAGGTATTATTGGCAAATGCTGATTGTTCCATTTCTATCTGTTCGCCATCCAAAAGAAAAATGGATTACTTCTATAAAAATGCCGAAGGCGATGAAGTTCTTTATGTACACGATGGCAAAGGTGTCTTAATTTCGCCCTTTGGAAAATTAGATATCAAGCAAGGTGATTATGTGGTAATACCCCGCACCGTAATTTATAAGCTTGAGTTTGAAGAAGGCCCCTTGAGGTTGTTGATAGTAGAATCGGCTTCGCCTGTTGAAACTGTAAAACGTTACAGAAACGAATTAGGTCAATTGGGCGAGCACTCTCCGTATTGCGAGCGTGACATCCGGCCTCCGCACGAATTAATTACAGACACCAGTAAGGGTGAGTTTATAGTAAAAATAAAAAAGCAAGGTTATTTGCATCCTTACGTTTATGATTACAGTCCCCTGGATTTAGTAGGGTGGGATGGTTTTCTATGGCCGTATGCTTTTTCTATTCATGATTTTGAACCCATTACCGGACGTATCCATCAACCCCCCCCGGTACACCAAACTTTTCAGGCCCATAATTTTGTAATCTGTTCATTTGTGCCGCGCTTGTTCGATTATCATCCCCTGGCGATACCTGCTCCGTACAACCATAGCAACATTGATAGCGATGAAGTATTGTATTATGCCGAAGGAAATTTTATGAGCCGCAGAGGCATTGACCGCGGTTCCTTTACGTTACATCCGGGCGGTTTGCCCCATGGCCCGCATCCGGGCACGGTAGAAAAAAGTATTGGTACAAAGGAAACACATGAGTTAGCGGTTATGATTGATACCTTCCGGCCGCTTTTTCTAACCGAAGATTCACTCGCATTTTTAGATTCCAACTATCCGATGAGTTGGACGGATAATGCCGAAGGAGGCTTTCATGAAGTAAATACACCTTAAATTTATTCAACCAATATCTTCATATGAAAAATATCTTTTTGCTTTGTCTCTTCTCAATCAGTATCACCTCGTTCTCGCAATCTTTAAATCTTACCGGTGCCTGGCAAAGTGGCCCGGAGGAAAAACGAATTGTTATGATTGTAGCGGGCAACTTTTTTTCTGCTGCTGTTTATAATAAAAAGGATAACAGCTACATCGGTACGTACGGAGGAAGCTGGCGCATCGAAAAAAATCAGTTTATTGAAACTCATGAATACAACACGATGAATCCGGAATGGATAGGTACAGAAAAAAAATCAGAAGTATCTTTGAAAAAGGATAAACTAACTTTCAAAACAAAAGATACTAACGAAGCCTTTACACGAATTGATGATGGAAAACCCGGTGTACTAGCCGGAGCCTGGTTGTTTACCGGCCGAGTTACCGACACGGGTATTGAAAAAAGAACACCCGGTGCTCGCAGAACCATGAAAATTCTTTCTGACACGCGCTTTCAATGGATTGCTTATAATGTGGAAACCAAAGAATTTTTTGGAACCGGGGGCGGCACCTATACATCGGTGGAAGGCAAATACACGGAGACCATTGATGTTTTCTCCCGAGACAACAGTCGCGTTGGTGCAAAACTTGATTTTAATTTTTCGTTGAGTGCGGAAGGCGATTGGCATCACAGCGGCAAGAGCAGCAAAGGCGATCCGATTAACGAAATCTGGTCGAAGCGTGAAAAAGTGGGTTTGTAAAATTGGAGGTTTGTACCCATGGATACAAACATAAATCAACCAGAAGAAAAATCTGAATTAAAAGAAACTCTTACTGATCTTGTAGGCTTTGAACTTACAAAGCTGTGGGTAACCCTAAAAGATTTAACGATCAGGCCAGGTCATGCGATAGCCGCTTACTGCGATGGTGATAGAAAAAAATACATTCCCCCGGTTACTTATTTTTTCCTTTGCCTTGGATTTAGTTTTGTCGTCATAAGCCAGTCGGAGTATTTCCAATATTCCAAAAAAATTGGCGAAGAGGTAGCTAAAAATAGTTTTGATACATTTCTTTCCAACGAAGAGTTGAATGCAAACCGATTAAAGATTCTTAAACTTAAATGGGGCGAAGTAGAAGGCCAGGCGGCTTTTGAAAGACATCGGGAACTCACGCTTAAAATCAATAGCTTTTTCGAAAGCCAGAATGGGCAATTAGTTTTAGTTATGCCCGTTGCCTTGTTGCTACTTTGGTTATTTTTTAGAAAATACAGACGGTTCACTCACAACTTATTTCTTTTATTATACCAACAGGCACAAATTTCTCTGTTCACCATACCCTTCATTCTTTTCTTTATGTTCTTTCCGGGAGTCAATACGGTTTATATTATCTTACCCACTATCATGCTATTCTCTTTAGGCTATTTTATTTGGATAGCTAAGATTTTTTATAAAGTGGAGAGTCAGGAAAAATTAATTCTGCTCTCCATCGGCTACACCGTTACCAGTTTTATTTGTTACCTGATATGGGTTACATTCGTTTGGGTAGGCGCGCTCGTTTTTTTAGAATGGTACATTTAGAAAATTATTATGGAAAGCTACTCACTCCCTATTCAGGTTCGCTGGTCCGATATTGATCAAAACCGACATCTCCGTCACTCCGCCTATTACGATTATGGCGCTACCGTTCGTATCGATTGCTTTTCAAAACACGGGCTCACCAATCTCAAATTTGAAGAACTTCGGATAGGCCCCATTCTCTTTCGGGAAGAAGCAATCTTTAAGAGAGAAATAAAGTTTGAAGACAGCGTAACCATCGATCTTATGGTTACCAAAGCCACTCCTGATTTTAGTCGTTGGAGTATTCGGCATCATTTCTATAAAGCGGATGGAACCTTATCGGCCATTATTAATTTAGATGGCGCCTGGATTGATGTACTAAAAAGAAAATTAGCCGTGCCTGATTTATTTATTCAGAAAGTGTTTGAAGATTTTCCAAAAGCACAGGACTTTGAAATAACTCCTCTCGTCAAGAAATAATTATTTGGGTTCATTAACCCATTGTTCAATCACGCGCGGATAATGCGCATGTTCAAGCCGCTGTACTTGTTCCGCAATTTGTTCCACTGAATACTTGGGGTGGATCGGGCATTTTCCCTGAAATAAAACTTTCCCTTCATCGTATCGCTCATTCACTTCGTGTATCGTAATGCCGGTCTCGCGTTCACCGGCCGCCTTTACCGCTTCATGCACCTTATTTCCATACATTCCTTTGCCCCCAAACTTAGGTAGTAAGGCCGGATGAATATTGATGATGTGATGCGGATAAGCCAGAACCAGATTAGACGGAATCAACCATAGAAACCCGGCCAGAACAAGGTGTGTTACTTCGGCCTCTTTCAACCAAGCAAGTACCTTATCGCTTTCGCGGAATTGAGTTTTTGAAAATACCCGTGTTGGTAAATTAAACTTTACTGCTCGCTGCAAACCAGCAGCCTGTGGACTATTGCTAAGCACGATTGCTACTTCTATAGTGGAATGATTCTTAAAATAAGAAAATATTTTCTCCGCATTAGAGCCAGTGCCTGAAAGAAAAACTGCAAGCCGCACAGGTTTAATCATGGACACAAAGAAACGGAATTAGACAAGATCTTGAAACTCATTTCTACTAGATTCAAATAAATAGCATACTCATAATGCCCAACAGCATAATCGTTTTGCACCATTGGCTTAGCCAATAAAAATCTTTGCGGGTATCGGCCGGAAGCAATCTCATTAGGAGCAAGCCCAAGGGAACAAAAAGAAAAATAAGAAAATAAGAAAGTGGTAATTGGGTGTACCCGAAATTTAACAGCAATACAGAAGTAGCAAGTAAAAAAAGCAAGAGGTATAAAACCCACTTTGTTTTGCGAATACCCCAAATAATAGGCAAAGTTTTGCATCCAAACGTGTTATCACCCTTTAAGTCTTCCATGTCTTTAACAATTTCCCGAATCAGCGTCATGAAGAATGCAAAGAGCGCATAAATTACAACCAGAGAATTATTTGAATAATAGACTATGCTCACCAGTAAAATAGAAACAGCCGTTAACCAAGCAACCACAAAATTTCCAACAAACGGCTGACGTTTAAGACTGTTGGAATACCACCAAAGCAAAAACACCGACATGAAATGAATTATACCTATTCGCCAGCCCAAGATAAATCCAAGCGCGATGCCTGTTAATGAAAGAACACTATGAAAAAATAAGGCATACCTGCGCGTAATACCTTTGCCGATTACAACCCGACCGGGTTTATTAATCAAGTCTATTTTGATGTCGTAATAATCATTGATAATGTAACCTGCCGCAGCGATTATAGCCGTAGAGGTGGCCAATAGAAAAAGACGCCAATCATAAAATAATCTTTTGTCAATCAGAAGGACTGCTGTGAAATATTGAGCCATTCCTATAATGACCAGATTCCAAAACCGGGTAAGGCGC